>Ga0210390_10002884_pt1 | contig 14981 bp, 23 predicted proteins | sample IncBWH11OmetaG_FD_161050 | JGI IMG/M metagenome (GOLD analysis project Ga0210390, IMG submission 161050) | Forest soil microbial communities from Barre Woods Harvard Forest LTER site, Petersham, Massachusetts, United States - Inc-BW-H-11-O ...
TGATCTCAGTTGGCGGGCTAAAAAAAAAAATTTGTGCCCCGGAACTTGGCTAGGATCACGGGGAACGGCGTGGTTATAGAGAAACCGCTTCCCAGTGCTGCATCGAGGAGTCCAACCAGGACTTCCAGGAACGACGCGTCGATGCGGTCTTGATCGGTTAGCGCGATGCGGTTCATAGGGTAAGAGACCTTTCTTGCGCGCGCGCCTCGTCGATGAAGTCGAGCGGCTCAGCTCACGGCGGCAGCAGCTTGCGTAATCGCTGCCCGAGTTCGGCCCCGTCGATCACCGCGTTGCAATGATCGAGCACCGCGTCGTGGTTCAACGCGAGCCACTGGCCGACGAGCCGTAGATCGGCGGCGGAAAGCTGCCCGACGACGACATGCGGCTGTGGCTGTAGTGCGACAACCGCCAGGTCGCCCAGGGTCCATCTGCTGCCCGTGCCGCTGCATCACCTTGATGCGAGCGCTATGCCCAGCGCCGTAGCTTGGGCCGACCCAGATCACCATCGGCAAGCCCGTGGTGGCGCGGGTACAGGTTGGTCATCAGGTCGAGATCGAGATCGGTTTCACTCATCGGGCGGCTACCACAGCAAGCCGGGGGACGGCATCGCACCAAGTGGCTATAGCCGGCGTGGGCCGCTCAGCGCAACCAGCGCCGCCACCACGGCTGGGGAATCACTCACTCGCTCGGCTCGTGCGATTGATCAGCGCGATTGTTTGATCACGCCTGACAGCGCTAGCGTCAGGACAATAATTTCTGCTGCAATAAAAACAATGAGATAGAGCTTCGTCACAACACCCCAAAACGAGTGCGCGTGATTCGCCGCTCTCCAGGTGCCGACAATTGCCCATATGTATCCGGGCGGTAGGAGGATCAGAAAAATTATGCTCCCTAAGCCGGATAACCCCATGCGGTCAGGGATAAAACTGATCTCTGTGACCAGAACCCCATAGATTGATCCTACGATGACGTAGTTTACCCAAAAGCTGCGGGCGAGGGAAAATTCTCCCCGCCAGTGCAACCTCCATATTGCGGTCACCGGAACCACCCTGCGCCACCACGGCTGGGGATCACTTCACTCGCTCGGCTCGGGCATCAGGTCGTAACCGCCATAGCGCGGCCGCTCGTCGGCTTTGCGCGCTTCCAGCATCATCGCGACCTGGTGCATGTCGAGGGGCGGCATCAGTTGCGCGAGCGCCGGCATCTGCGCCAGGAAATCGCGCGCCGCGGCGGATGACAGTCCATGCGCCAGGATCTCGGTCGACGTCTGCAAACAGTGCATCTCGATCTTGGTGCACGCCTCCTTTTCGATCGCGGCAATCCGCGACTTGGCGACCAAACGGAGCTCGTCCCGGCGTTCCTTGACCACGTTGCGGCCACGGCCGCGCCAGTGAAAACCGAGCGACGGGGCAAATTCCGCCGGAATGCCGAGCTCGCTGCAGCGCGCCGCGATCACCTGGCGGGCATCGGCGACGACCGCCTCGGCGGCATCGTGCGCCTGCCGCCAAATCTCGTCCTGGTCGTAGCTGTAGATGCTGGCGATCTGCTGTTCGAAATCGGCCAGCAATTCGGCCGAGCGCTGGCTTGCCGCGGTCTTCAGCACCTTCTCACGCTGGCGGACGAGGCGCTGCAAGTCGTAGCGCTCGGCTTTTGTCATCGTTGTCACGATATCGCCGCGATGGCGCCGCTGCCGCTCGGCCGCGGTCATCGCCCTGTCGCCGATAGGCTTCCTCGGCATGGTTCCACCCCCCGTTTCGTTACGCCAATGTCACGATATCAGGGAGGGCTCACCGGAACCAGCGCCGCCACCACGACCGCCCTGTCCTCGAGGGCCGCGACGGGGGAAGGCCAACCGTCGCCGGTTGACCTCCCCCGGCTACAGGGTCACCGTGATCGCTCGCGCCCCAAGTCACTAGATGTGATGATTGTCACGCTGCTGGTCATTATTGCTTTGCTGTTGGCGGTGGTCGCGTCACAGGCGCTGAAAAAGCCGAGTGCGCGAGCTATTCGACCCAGTTTTTTGTGGGCACTTGGCGCGGTGCTGGCGGTCGGTTTAATTCTAGTGGCGCTCGGTCTGCACCAATGAAGGAAGAGCCCCGAGCGCCGATCTCGGAGATGGCAAGCTGCCGCCGCCGGCCGGAACCGGGTTAAGCTGTCCTGAAATGCCGACCATCGCCGTCGTCGACGGAATCAGGATCGTGATTTATTACAACGATCATGACCCGCCCCATTTTCATGCGATCGGGCCCGGCTTTAGATTGCTCGTCGAGATCGCTTCGCTGGGGATCATCGGCGGCAGCGCGCCGCCAGCCATAGCGCGCCGCGTTCTCGATTGGGCGGCACCGCGTCAGGCCGCGCTTGCGTTGTGCTGGGCACGAGCGCACAGCGCACAACGCCCAGGAAGGATCGCATGATGGGACTGCATACGATCACCATGGTGAAGCCGCTCGATGAGGGCCGAGTCCAGCTTGGCTTTGACGGCGACACCACCTTTTGGATAGTTGATTTGTCGCCGATGCTGGCGATGGGCGGCGTATTCGAGCCGTTGCGTGATCCCTTCCGGTTCGCCGCGGTCGAAATCGCTGACGAGGGACACACCCTGGTGTGGCATGCCCCTTCGGGGATCGAGGACGACGATGTCGACCTCTCCGCCGAAGCCCTCTATCTGAGCGCGACGGGATCGACCTTCATACCCTCAGCCACGGCCGAATAACCGCCATCACCGGAACCAGCGCCGCCACCACGGCACCCGCGGACCCGAGACCGGCGCGACCGCTGGCACGCTCCCGACCTGGCGATGCGTCAAGGCCGCGGTCAGTCGCTCTTGCACCGCGCGCCGCTCGGCGTCCGACGCGTCGAGGCGCTGTTGCAGGTCGGCGAGTTGCTCGCCCAACGTCACAAGCGCGCTCTCCAGCGCCGCGATTGTCCGCCGGTTGTCCGCAGCGGATGTCCGATCGGACGTCCGCGCTTGTCCGCGACGGATATCCGATTTGTCCGCCTCCGATGCCCCGCGCAGCAAAGCCTTGCGCTGCTTGCGGTCGCCCGTTGCCGGCAAAGGGACAAGAACGCGGACAACGCCGTCATTGCCGGTTTGTCGTGCCCAGTTCTTGCGGCGGACAAGCCGCATCGCGGACGCGACTGATATCCGCCGGATGTCCGCCAACTCGGCATAGGTCATGCGGCGAGCGCCGTCGCCGACCGCAAGGCTGATGTCGTTCGCCATAGCTCCCCCATGTGCCAATTGGCGGCACCGCTTTGCTTGCGCACGCGCTGGCGCGCCGGGGGAAGCGCGGCCAATCTGGCAATACTGGAAATCCAGTATTGCTTGCGTGCAACGGCCGGGGGGAACGGCCGCCGGGCGCTTCTACCGCATTTCAATCAAGCGGATAAGGAGTTTTCTCCATCACGTTGGAGACACAACGGGATGACGGCTTTTGTCCCCGCGCGGGGACTTTTGCGCGATCAATCCCTGCGATATGCAGATCGCGCGCGGCGCCGGGGCTCGCCGATTTCCGCAGCCGGACGCTGGCATGGCCGCCCAGATTCGCGCTCGCCGACGGCAGGGAAGATCGCCCTCGCTGGCGTGGCGCGAGGTGTGCTAACACAAGCCGGTAGCCGCGCCGCTTGTGATTAGCGGGCGCGGGTCCGGGCTAAATGTTGATTACGGGACGACCTCAGATCTCCCGATTAACACGCCCGACCTGCCCCGCACAAGCGCCGTAACAGGGGAGGGGGAATTGTCGGGACGCGTCACCGCCAGGTCAGGGACAAACCGCACCGCCGACGGCCGCAAATCGCGGGTGCGGCTGTGACCGGCGACGAGCTCCCCAAGCTGCGCCGGCCGCCGGCGCCACCCGGCACTCCGATCTCGCCCGCGGTGCAGGCCATCGTCGACGGCATCCGCGAACTGCACGCCGAGGTGCGCGAGCTCTCGCAGAAAGTCACCGTCGCTGAAATGACGGTCGCCCGCGAGCGTCAGGAACGCGCTCGAGCCAAAGACCAAGCAGGATTGCCCCGCGCGGTGCCGCTCGACGATCCGCCAGCGGTTGACGATCAGCGCGATACGATTCGCCGTGCCAAACCGGAAAGCACAACGGGGCCACCCAGATGAGGGTGACCCCGTTAAAGCTGCCGCTCGACCTCTGTGCAGCAGAGGGAGCGAATTCATCCTGGCAAGGACGAATTCAGCTTAATCCGCGCACCGGAATTTTTCACTCGAAAATTTTCGAGAACGGTGACTTGCGCCCTGACCGTGCGCGCAGCCTGCTGCTGGCTCGGCTGGCCGCCGATTATTTCGAGCGCGAAATCGCCTGGCTCGAAGACCGCTCGCCCGACGACTGCACCGAGATTTGGCGCGATGCGCTGCGGAGCCGGCGATGACGCGCGCCCGCGGCATCACCGAGCTACTCGCCGCGCTCGGCGCCGAACCGCCTGCCCAATCCACCAATCCATCCGATCAACTTCAGCCGGGGGGACGATGAGCAATGACCACGAGCAATGCTCGCGACAGCAACGCCCTGTTCGAGAGGCTCGAATTTTATGCGGCGATGGGGCGCGCCGGAAACTTCAGCGCTGCCGCCCTCTTGGTTGCCTTCAATCTCCTGTATCGGCACCTGAACGGCCGCACCGGTCGCTGTGACCCGGCCCGAGCCACCCTCGCCGGTGAAACCGGCTTAGATGAGCGCAGCATCCGGCGGGCGATTCGCGAGCTCGAGGAAAGCGGCTGGTGGATTGTCGGACGCAATGAGGGCACGGCGGGACGCGGCGGGCGTACGAACACCTATCGACCGAACCTCGAAAGGGGGGTCAATCCTGTCCCCCCTTCGGAAGAGGGACAAATCGGCCCCCCTTTGAAACGAAAGAGGGGACTCATCTGTCCCCCCTTCGGGCCGAAAGGGGGGACTCAAACGGTCGAAAGGGGGGACTCACTTGTCCCCCAAACCAGGAAGAACCAGAAACACACAAAGAGGGGGTGTGGGAGGATTCTTCCCTGGAGGAGTTCTGGCGCACTTACCCATCACGGGCGCCTCACCCAGATCCGCGAAAACCAGCAGCCGAGAAATTCACTGAAGCACTGAAGCGCGGGGTCGATCCGGCAGAGATCATCCGCGGGGCTCGAAACTATGCCCGTTACGTCGACGAGTATGTCGCCGACCCGCAGCGCATCGCCTTCGCGGCGACCTGGCTCGATCAAGAGCGCTGGAACGATCACCAACAACCGCCGGAACGGCCGCCGATGCGCGTCGGGCTGGTCTGATTTCACCGCAAGGAAAGGGGACCCATGCGTAGCCTCTCGGAAAAGCTGCTTGCCCGCAAGATCGTGCTGCACGGCAGCGCCGCGGCGGGCAGCAGCCACAAGGTGCTTTGCCCCGAATGCTCACATACCCGGCGCAACAAGAAAGACCCGTGCCTGTCGCTCACGATCGACCGCGACGGCGACAACGCCATCTGGAATTGCCACAATTGCGGCTGGGCGGGCACCACCAAGTGGGATGACCAGCCCGAGCGCCGCCCTCGCCGCGGGCCGCCGGTACGGCCGAAAGATACAATCGAGCGGCCGACAGTTGAGGTAATGCAATGGTTCGCCGAGCGCCAGATCTCGGCGGAAGTCGTCCGACGCAACAAGGTCGGCTTTGTCAGAAAGCACTACATCGCGCAGCTTGAGCGCGAAGTCCCGTGCATCGCCTTCCCGTATTACCGCGATGGCGAACTGATCAACGTCAAATATCGGGCGCTCGAGGCGAAAGCTTTTGCCCAGGCGAAGGGCGCTGAATCGATCTTTTACGGGGTCGACGACATCGCCGATATCGGCGACGGCAAGGTGATCATCGTCGAGGGCGAGCCCGACAAGCTGGCGCTGGAAGAATGCGGCTATCTCAATGTGATCTCGGTCCCCGACGGAGCGCCGCCAAAGCTGCGCGAGGATCCGCGCGACGACGACCCGAAATTTGAATATCTGCGCAATTGCGCCGAACAGCTCGAAGCGGTCAAAGGCGGTTTTATCCTGGCGGTCGACAGTGACGCCAAGGGCCGAATATTGGAGGAGGAGCTCGCCCGGCGCCTCGGCAAGGAACGCTGCTGGCGGGTGCGCTGGCCCGATAGCGTCGATGTTCCAGTCAAGGACGCGAACGAATGCTTGTGGGAGCACGGCCGCGAGATCGTGCGCGAGTGCATCGAGGCGGCCGAGCCCTACCCGATCAGCGGGCTCTACACCTGGAATGATTACGAGGACGAGTTGAGAGCGCTTTACGCTGAAGGGCGCAAGCGCGGCGCTTCGACCGGCTGGGCCCGGCTCGACGAATCCATGACGATCGCGCCGGGCCAATTGTCGATCGTCACCGGGATTCCCAACCACGGCAAAAGCGAATTCGTCGACGCCTTGGTAATGAACCTGGCGCAGCGCAGCGGCTGGTGTTTTGCCCTATGCAGCTTCGAAAACGAGCCGGAAGAGCACATCGCCAAGCTCGCCGAGAAGCGGATCGGCGCGCCGTTCTGGGATGTCCGACGCGACGCATGACCCCGGCCGAGCTCGATGCCGCGTTTGCCTGGGGCCGCGAGCACTTCGTCTTCATTCGCGCCGACGACGACACGCCGCCGACAATCGACTGGATCCTGGAAAGGGGGCGCGCTGCTGTGCTGCGCCACGGCGTACGCGGCCTGGTGATCGATCCCTACAACGAGATCGAGCACCGGCGCCCAGCCAATATGACCGAGACTGAATACGTCTCGCAGATCCTCGGCAAGGTGAAGCGGTTCGCGCAGAACCATGGGGTGCACGTGTGGTTTGTGGCGCACCCGATGAAATTGCCGCGCGAGAACGGCAAGGTGCCGGTGCCGACGCTCTACGATATTTCGGGGTCGGCGAACTGGGCCAATAAGGCCGATATTGGCTTTGCCGTGTACCGCAATGATCAGGCGGAGCTGGTCGAAATCTACGTCCAGAAGGTGCGCCACAAATGGGTCGGCAAGATCGGCCGAATTGAACTGGTCTACGACAAAGTCACCGGGCGCTATTCCGAGCCGGTTCAATCACCCGCCGGCGCCGCGCGCGCCTATCGGGAGGACTGACATGATGATGGACGGACTCGTGAAGGAAGCCCCGCCACGCCCGCGCCGCACCCTGACCGCCTCGCCGGCGATGCTGGCCGCGGCGCAGCGCCGGAGGGCGGCAATCGAGGCGCCGCCCGCTCCGGTGCCGAAGGCAAAGCCCGAGGCGCCGAAACCGGACCCGGCGCCGGTCGCGGTCGAGGTACCCAAAGCCGATCGCAAGCCCCGGTCGCGAGGGCGAGGCGTTTACGATCCGGCAATCGACGCGATGCTGCGCGAGAGGTGGCCGGTGGTCTTTTGCGTGCCGCGGCCGCCGCTGGCGATCGGCGTTCGCGAGCGGATCCTCGAGGTGGCCGGCGACGCCGTCGATTCAGCGCAGCTTGGCCGGTTCCTGAGTTGGTGGACGCAACGATCCGACTACCTCGACGCGATCGCCCACGGCGAGCCGCGCCGCAACCTCGACGGCAGCCCTGCCGGCGAACCGGACGAGGCGCAGCGCCGCCAGGCTGCGGGTGAAGTTTACGGGCACCGCGCCGCGACGGTGCTCGAGCGGATCGAGGCGCGGCGGGAGACGGCCCCATGACCGCGCAGCTTGTCCGCACCGCCTTTCACGAAGCCGGGCATGCGCTGCTGGCGTATCGGGTCGGCGACGACATCCAGCGGGTGACGATCCGCCGAAAGGGCAATGTGCTGGGCAGCCTTTTTCACAATCGGCGCACTCTCGGCAGTGTGCTGTTGACGCGGCCCGGACTCCTCTCGGCCGCACTCCATGCCGCGGTCATGGTGATGGTGGCGGGGACCGCTCGCCGAGGTGGTCCTGGGGCGCCGGCCGGCCGAAACCGCGTGTTTAACCGCCGATTACGACAAGGCGAAACAGCTTGCGGCGGCATGGAGCAGCATGCCCGAAACGGTGATCGCCACAGCCGAGGTGATGGCCTGGCAAGGCTTACGGCAGAGTTGGGCGCAGGTCGCCGCCTTGGCGGAGACGCTGTTGATCGACCGCACCATCGAGGGGAGCCGGGCCGTCGAGATCATGCGCACGGCGCAACCCATGCCGCGACTGCACCCGCGCCGGACGGACCCGCGGCAATTGTCGCTGCCGTTCCCCGAGGCGGAACCATGACCGACTTCCCGGTCACCCTACGCATTGTCCGCGAATACAGCGCCACGATCCGGGTCCGTGCCCATGATCAGGCCGAGGCCGACCGGCTGGCGCTGGCGGCCTACGACGCGTGGCGCCACGATCTCGACGCCGAGTTCCGGGTCGACCTCGTCTTTCTCGAGCCGTGGGACGAGCATGAGATGTATGAGTACGACCCCGAGATTGACCGCAAATTCCGTTGCGTCGATTGCGATAAGAGCGTGCTCGGCGGGGAATATTACATGGTCGCAGACGAGCTATGGGCGGCCTCGGGCATGGCGCCAAATGGCGGCATGCTGTGCCTCGCCGACCTCGAGCGCCGCCTCGGCCGGCTGATCACCTTTGACGATTTCACGGCGATTGTGCCGAACGCATGGGACGAGCATGTGCGGGCGCGTGACTTTCCACGCTGAAAAGGGGTGTGGGGCTAAGTTTATTTATCTGACTTGCGATCTTGTCGGCGACATTCTTCGTCGTCACAATTCCCGCGTTTGCAGTGATAAATCACGTGTGTTCTATTTTGGGATTCGGTATCTTGGGATCACCTAGAACACTTATGGTAAGACACACCCTCGTCAAATGCGGCTGATTAAAAATATCGTTATAGTACACTTCGGCCCCAACATAGATGACCTTACCGGTCTGCTGAAAAGTGGCAATCTGGTCGGATGTATAAAAGCACCCAGTCCCAGTAGTATTTTGATTAGGCCCCAGCACGTTGGGGTGTGCACTAGTGTTTTTGTTCATGTCATTATAGTTGAAGTCGTGGCCGTCTACCGAAAACACGTCCACCGCGCAAGCACCATAAACAAACATCGCCCTTGCGGGTGTCCTGCCACTGTTTTCCCAGAGAGGCCCCAGGAACCATTTGTTGGCTGGTAGCGGAGCAATCTGCGTTTCTACGGGAAAAACATAAGCGCGAGATTGGACGCGTGCTTGTTCTCGAAAATCGCGTATCTGGATCAGACCCAATACAGCCAGCACAACCGTTCCAGTCGCCAACAATAGAGTGGCGTAGGCTGTCACCTTGTGAAAATCTTTCCAACGTTGCCAAAATTTCCACCAAGGCGGTGGCGGTTGGGGGGGAACGCTGTCCGGGCTCGCATTCGATACAGGCGGCGGTAGCTGTCCGTGAATGACGATATGACCGGAGAGTGAAACGTGGGGCGGTTGTGGTGTTTCCATTGCGTAACCCCCGGCGACTTATCACGGCCTGGTTGTAGTGCTGCCGCATAATTTTAAATTACGGAAAATCACCGGGCCGCCAAGCCGTTGACCGCGCTCGCACCCGTTTGGCGTGCGAGAACATCGCCGGCTCTTGCGTCAATCTTCCTGCCGGAACATCAAGATTTTGGGCCTGCCGGTTCGCGGCATCCGGGCAAAATGCTATCCTCGGCCGCGGATACGGGGAGGGCACGAATGCCTGAAAGTTTGCGTAATAGGCTCGGTCGTTTTTTGCCGCGCCAGGCGCTGGACGCAGAGGCTGCCGAGGGGATCGAGGCGGCCACCGTCGAGGATCTGCTCGAGGACGACTTCGTGCTGCCGGTGCTGCCGCAGACGCATGCCGACCTGCGCGCAGAGATCGCCGCGTTGAGCGAACAGCGAGCCGAATTGTTGGTCACCGGCGATCTTGACGCGATTGCCGTGGTCGACCGCGAGGTCGCGCGTCTGGAAGTCGCGGGCGAAAGCCTGATAGCGCGAAGCCAGGCCGCCGCGGCCGCCCACGGTCGAGCTCGAGCATGCCCGGCGCATCGAAGCCTGGCGCCAGGTACAGCCGCGTCTGGAAGCTGCCGCGCGCGCAACGAAGCCGCTCTCAGACTATGCGAGGCAATCGACACCTGCGCTGCAATCGAGGCCGAGGCGTCGGGTGTCGCGAATATAGTCGGCATCGCGCTCGGCGACTTCACCCCGACCGAGGCGATGACCCGCTACTTGCTGGAAAATTGGGCGCGGGCAGGTCACGCCCGGCGGCTGGGCCAAGCATCGCGGGCAGCGTAAGGGAGGAACATGATGGCAAAGCAACGATCGGGCCCGGTGCACGCGCCTCACAGCAAGATGATGCAGGCCGGCCGGATCCAGTATGTTCCGGGTGCCCGTGGTCCAACGGTCGGCGTCGACCACCACTCGGGTAGCCCGGCCAGCAAAGGGGGTGGTCACCTTGTCGCGTTCCGAATACCGCTCCATCCCCCTCAGCCGCCTCGAGATCACGCTCATTGAGCGCGAGAAGGCTCACCGCCAACGCGTCGTGCGCGCGCTCATCGAGGGCAAGCGCGCCGTCAGGCCCCAGCCGCAGCAGCATACGCGAGCCGGCCGTGCCCAAAGATTTCCAGAACGCGCAGCGCCACTACCTCGAGCGCCGCGTGCGAGACATCGGCATCCGTTTGGGGCTGCGGTAGGCCGCGCTGACAACATCACGCGCAACGCGTGCCTGTCTGGGTAGGGTACCCCCCTCGGTCGAGTGGATAGGGGGTCTAAAACTTTTTTCGATTCACTTCCGAGACCGCGCCCCAGTCCGGTTTTTGCATCGGCGCTTGACCGAATTGCCAAATCGCCGAATCCGATAAAGACTTTGGCCCATGCCCGCGCGCCGCAAATCCGATCGGCTTCATCAACTCTCCGGCACCTTGCGCCGTGATCGTGGCCATGCGCCCGAACGCGAGCCGGTTGCGACCGGGGGGCTGTACGCCGCACCACCGGGTCTGACGCCGGACCAGCGGATTCTTTGGCGGCGTGAGATCCCGCGCTGCGCCGGCGTGTGCTGTTCAAGGTCGACCTCGAAGTTCTGCGCCGATGGGTTCAGACCGTCGACCGCTGCCAGAAACTGCAACAGATCCTCGATGCGGAATATGGACAGCCGGAGTGGGAGAATATGCCGGCGCACCGTAGCCTCGACCGCGCCATGGGCGTGCTTTTGCGGCTGGCCGCCGAACTCGGCTTTACCCCGGCGAGCCGGCCCAAGCTGCGGGTCGAGCCGGTTCCGCCGATGGATGCCGACAACCCGTGGGCCGCACTGCGCCTGTTGCCCGGAGGCAGGTCGGCCGACGAGGCGCCGTAAACACGGTGGCCGCCTCTCTCACGCAGAGCGGCCCTTTCCTGTAGGAGAGCGATATGCCAGCACGCGTTTCGGTCGCTCAACGCGAGGCCGTTCTAAATCTCCTTAACGAAGGCAAAGATGGGCGCGAAATAGCGGCCCAGCTTGGTGTTACGCCCGGTCAGGTTGCCGCAATCAAAGCGCATGTCTCGATGGGAACGTACGAGAAGACACCCGTCGATGACGAGGTTGAGGAAGAGGTTGCAACCGCCTTCGACACTACTTTTGGCCTCGAGCGCGATCTGCAGATGGCTCTCAGAACGAGCATCGAGCAGCTTGAACCAGGATTGGTAATCATTGACGGCGGCCGGGAACAGACCGTCACGTCAGGACGCATCGATATAACCGCGCGCGACCGGAACGGGTCGACCGTGGTGATTGAGCTAAAAGCAAGCGTGGCCGATCGTGACGCCATCGGGCAGATCCTGTCCTATATGGGGGACCTAGCGGAGGGCAGTACGCAGGTACGCGGTATCGTGATAGCGAAGGAATTCTCGCCGCGGGCGATCTCCGCTGCACGCGCGGCCTCCAATGTTCGATTGGTACATTATAGTTTTCGATTCCTATTTGGAGTGGTATCGACCTCAGCTAGTGAGGCGGCAGTCTAGGCATTCTTTTAATAGCGCCGGGCTCCACGATGTTGCGATCGTCGACGCGAAAAGTGATCGCATGGCGCAGGCCCTCCGCGATCGAGTGAAGCCCTTGGCGGGGCGCTTGCGTCAAAAACGGGTTCCGGTCGGAACGGTTTCGTGTCTGATCGTCGCTGAGTCTCCGCGCCGCCCGCCGAAGCACGAAGGCGATACCTCGAAGATCGTCCCCGCTATCAGGGTGGCCAGTAGCGCGGCCCGTATTCGGCTTATAGTGGCCGAGCCGCCGTCGGGCTGGGAGAGCGGTCGTCGGCAACGACGATACCTGGTCCGAAATGGCGCGCCGACCAAGGGAGGCGGACGTGGCGACGACCTCAGTGCAGCAGCAGGAACAGGTGATCCAACGGCGCTCGGGGATACCGATGGCGCAGCCCAAGGCGCCGACGCCGCATCGGCAGGAACAACGGCCGGGATTGGCGGCCTCGGGCTCGGCCTTGCGCGGCTGAGGGGCTGGATTCGGTTCAGATTGCCACACACCCGCACCGCGCCGCAGGACATGCGGGCGCAGCACCCGGCCTCGACGATCGTCTGAGTATCAGCGCGGGCGGCGAGGCGGCTTTCGCAGCGTCGCCGGCTGCCGTGGCTCGGGGCGCGGCCCCTGTAGCTGATCTCCGAACAGCACGAGAAATCGCGCAACGGCGCTGCCCGGATTGTGCATCGCTTTGCAGGCGCCGGCCGAGGCTGCGGCGAGTGAGGCTATCCGTGAGTCGAGGGTTTTGCTGGCAGGCCGGCCGACTCGCATCGCGTTAAATCCCCTCTGCCTTTGGGAATTTAAGCATTGCGCAAGATTCGCAGGTTGCAAAGCTGCGGCGCATGCTGGCCGCCGCCCTATCCTCGAGCACCGCCCCCTCGACCGAATATCGTCAGCATCACCAGGTCGAGGCCCCCCGCGTCGACGCGAGCGAGTTTCGGCCGGGCTGGCGGGTCGAAACCGGCCTCGACCCGGTTGCTCGCCGGCGGGCACGCTCGCAGCTAGGGCGTCGGTAAGAGTACGATTTCGGAAGCTCACAGCATAGAATTGGCCCTACAATCGGCCTCCCACCTTGGGCCTCAGAAAACCCTTCTCCATCGTGCATTCCCCACAACGCCGTATCCAATTATCCCTATCACTGGAAGCCACCGTATTTGGCGCAATCGCCCTAGGCATATTTTACATCGCAGTTTACAAAGTCGTGTTAGAGGTCTTAGGCGATATCAAATTCATTATTTCACTATTATCACCGCGCGAACCTCCCAAACCCTTCCCGCCGTATCCGTTTCATACGCATCTAATGATTCGAGTAGCCGTAGTCACATCTGCATATGCGCTACTCCCCATTCTAGGGTTATATTCACTTGGTACCTGGGCCATGAAAGGCTTTTTAGAGACTTCCCCGTTACCAATTATCTTAGCGTTACTTGTATCTCTGTTATATTCCATAGACACAATCACCATTGGAGGGGTTGACGGCTACGCAATACTTATTATGACCATCATTCCTATCGTAGTGGCAGTACGCTCCCGAGGGGTAAAATATTGGATCACTCCAGCACAATTTGATTAGATATGGGAATGCCTCGCACGTTCGGTTTTTTAAGTCCTGTCACAACATGGATGCAATTCGTAATTTACCCATCGCAGTCCGTCACGCGTCTGGCGAACGATATAGCAGGCACCGACTCCGTCGCGCCAATTTTCCATATTTGGTTTGCTCCTGTGCTTGTTGGAATCATCATGGAAACGCCAATAGCGCATATGTTTGGGATAGAATGGGGGGTGAATATCGGGTTCACTGTTGTATCTGTAACGTTTGGCCTGATTTTTATTTGCTGCGGCGCACTCATTACTCACATTACCTTGAAGATATTTCACCTACGCTCTACTATTAAAATAACGCTGGCGTTGTATACGGTGGTGATTATATATAGCCCCGTCGCCACGCTCCTTCTAACGTCTCAGGTATATCAGACATTTCATGCGATTTACATAATGAAGCTGGTTGGTATAGAAAAGCTAACAGTAAGGGAAATAATTAGACAGCTAGCGACACCAGCGCCGTTTCTGCAAAGGGAGATGCCATTAGCGATTATCGATGTACTTGTCACCTGGGGGGCATCGGTAGTGGCGATGCTTTCGACGGCCGCGTTCGCAGAATTTTTGGTGCAGTGGTACGGGAATCCTCGATATCGAACCTATTTAGCTGTGGCGTGTAGCGGGGTGGGGCTGCTGATCTTGAACATAGCAATATATATACCTCTCAACATTATGCTGCTTTATACTTACATTGAGGGCGGGAAATAGCGCGCAGCAAAGGCGCACTCGCCAGAGCCACGCGGAGTTTTTCAAATCCGTTTTACACGCCAAACGGTGATTTCACAGATTATGCGCCACCAGTCGGCGCGCACCTGCTCATTGCTCGCGAGCGGTCCCGGTGACGACCATGTCGACCCCGCCGGCTGCCGCACTGGCCGCAGACCAGCCGCTTGTGCCAGTCGGGGACGGTCATCTCGGCGCCGTATCGCGCCGCCATTTCGGCCGGGTCGGGCTCGACTGGTGGCGGCAATCGAGACACCAGACGATCAGCCGCACGCGCGCCGCCGCGGCGTTGCCCAAGGTCATTGGCGGGCCCGAGCAGGGGCTCGCGGATCGTTTGCCGAGCGCGGATAGAGCCGCGCAAATTCACCGCCCCTACTGTTGTGAGGTCGCAATAAGCCCCTTCGCTCTTGCGTGCCGGAGGACCGCGTTGCGTGCAGCCTCGAAGAACTCTGGGTAATCGTAGTCCGCGCGTTGGTTCTCCCGAACCGTTCCTCCCCGCACATGGGGCTCGGTCGGGATCACAACGAATTCGTATATGTGTCCGTGTACCCGATGAGTGGCGCGGGCATTTCCATCCGCGTCGATTTCCACGTCAAATTCGTCATCCATCCGTTTGGCCCCTAAGCTCGAGGTTGTACAGAGCCGAGGATGGCGCGCTTGAGACGACGGTTGATCAGGCTCTGTCCGCGGGTTTGGTTACGGCCTTCAAAACAAGATGAGGTGGGGGCAAGAGATATGGCCGAAGATAGCAGTTCTCAA
>Ga0210390_10002885_pt1 | contig 14980 bp, 12 predicted proteins | sample IncBWH11OmetaG_FD_161050 | JGI IMG/M metagenome (GOLD analysis project Ga0210390, IMG submission 161050) | Forest soil microbial communities from Barre Woods Harvard Forest LTER site, Petersham, Massachusetts, United States - Inc-BW-H-11-O ...
ACCGCTCCACCGCCGTCACGCCGTTACGCCGACACGCCGACCCGTTCCCCCTATGCCCCTCCTAGGCTGCATCGCAGATGATTTCACCGGAGGAACCGATTTAGCCAACAATCTGGTGAAAAGCGGTTTTCGGACGGTCCAGACTATTGGTATCCCGAAATCACCTAGCCAGCTCGAAAAGATCGATGCCGTAGTCGTAGCTCTGAAGACACGCACTTGTCCCGTCGAACAAGCTGTGCGCGAATCAAAGGAAGCTCTGCATTGGTTGATGTCGATCGGTTGCCGTCAATTCTATTTCAAATACTGCTCAACGTTTGACTCGACCCCTCGCGGGAATATCGGTCCAGTCATAGAGCTGCTTTTGCGGGAACTCGGTGCCTCCTTTACCATTGCCTGTCCCGCCTTTCCAGACAACGGACGAACGGTCTACCGCGGCCATCTCTTCGTCCACGATCAACTCTTGAACGAGAGCGGCATGCAGCATCATCCGCTCACTCCTATGACCGATCCGAACATCATGCGGGTTTTGGCTGCCCAAACAACCCTGGCGGTCGAATTGATCCGCCTCGATCTGGTTCGAAAAGGCGAAAAATCGGTTTTGCAAGCGTTTGCCTCGCGTATCGGCCAACCAGCAACGGTGGCCATCACCGATGCGACTTCCAATGAAGACCTGGTGGTTTTAGCCGGAGCAGCAAAAGATTTAAAATTGGTGACGGGCGGTTCCGGACTTGCCCTCGGATTGGGAAAGTCCTTTGGCCTGCAAACGGGCCAGGCCGCTCAATCGATCCCATCTTCCGGGCGAAGAGCGATTCTGGCTGGAAGCTGTTCACGAATGACTTTGAAGCAGCTTGAGGTGGCCAAAAAACTTTATCCTCACTTCAGAGTTACCCCAGAGGAGCTTGCCGCCCAATTCGAAACCATGCTCGAAAAAGTGCTGAGTTGGGCAAAACAGCACCGGTCCAGTCCGCACCCTTTGGTGGTCTACACCAGTGGATCCCCGGATGAAATCGCATCCAATCAGCAAATCTTGGGCGGCGCTCGTGCCGGAGACCTGTGCGAGAAGTTTCTCGCAGCAGTCGCCGCCCATTTTGTCGATGACGAAATCTTGCAACTGATTGTGGCCGGGGGCGAAACTTCCGGGGCGGTCGTCACTCAGCTTGGTCTGGACCTTTTGCGCATCGGGCCGGAGATCGATCCCGGAGTGCCCTGGACCCTGGCTTCGGGTGCCGGTAGAGAGATTACTCTAGCGCTCAAATCAGGAAACTTCGGATCAGAAGAATTTTTCGTGAACGCCTGGCAACTTCTCGGATCAACTCAATGAGCACCGAATCAAAGATACGGGAGCGGATCGTCGCGATCGGACGAAGTCTTTACACGCGTGGATTGAGTCCCGGGAGTAGCGGCAATATCAGCGCCCGCCTTGAGGAAGGCTGGTTGCTGACTCCCACGAACTCAAGTCTCGGAGAGCTCGATCCAGCAAGCCTCTCCAAGCTGGATTGGAACGGAAATCTGGTCTCCGGTGCCAAACCCAGCAAGGAATACTTTCTCCATCTCGCGATGTATCAAAAGCGCCTGCAAAGCGGCGCCATTGTCCATCTCCACAGCAGTTACGCCGCCGCTATTTCCTGCTTAGATGGGCTTAACCCGGCAAGTTGCATACCACCCATTACGCCCTATTTCGTTATGCGCGTCGGAAAGCTGCCGCTCATTCCCTATTTTCGGCCCGGCGACAAATCTCTGGCCAACGAGATTGCGAAACACGCGGAAAAGCACGCGGCCGTCCTTTTAGCCAATCACGGCCCGGTGGTGTCGGGCAACGATCTGGATTCCGCCATGCACGCGATCGAAGAGCTCGAGGAAACATCCAAGCTCATGCTTCTTCTCCACAACCAAAAAATCCGGACCCTCGACAAGTCACAGATCCAAGAGCTATGCGAAACTTTCGGAGCCCAGTGGGAAACTTGAACCGAAAACGTTCAGCGTCAGCGTGGAACAGCAGCTCCACCGAAATCTCCTGACTCCTGAATCCTGTGTTCTGAATTCTGAATAAATATGCCTAGATTCAATGCCAACCTTTCGTGGCTCTTTCAGGAGAAGCCGTTCTCAGATCGATTTACCGCAGCGGCTAGTGCTGGATTTACAGGGATTGAAATCCTCTTCCCGTACGATCATCCGGCATCGGAGATCCGAACGGCACTTCAATCGAGCGGCCAGGAATTGGTGCTGATGAACGCGCCGCCCGGTAACTTTAGTGCGGGCGAACGAGGCTTGGCCGCTTTGCCCGGACGCGAAAAAGAGTTTCGAGAGAGTTTTGCCGTGGCGATGGAGTACGCGGATACTCTGGATTGTAAGCGAATCCACGTCATGTCGGGGATCACCGCAGATTTAGATCAATCTACGGCCCACCGCACGTTTTTAACCAACCTCGAATACGCGTTGGACAAGGTGGAAAACTCTGGCCGTTCCATTCTGATTGAGCCGATCAATACCCGGGATTTCCCGGGTTACTTTCTGACCACCGTCGAACAGGCAGACGGCATTCTCAATGAGATTTCACGCCCTGCCCTGCAAATTCAATTCGACTGGTATCACTCCCAGATCATGGGCGGCGATCTAACACGTCGAACAGAGAAATTTTTCTCAAAGATCGGGCACTTCCAGGTAGCCGGGGTGCCGGATCGAGCCGAACCAAACCTGGGCGAAGTGAATTTCCCGCACCTATTCCGCCTGTTGGACTCCCTTGGATATTCGGGATGGATCGGGTGCGAATATCGACCTAAAGGCCGTACCGAAGAAGGTTTGGGATGGCTGTCCAAAACGTCTTATGCCTAAAGCAAAAAAAGTTGGATTCGTCGGCCTTGGCGCCATGGGGATGGGGATGGCGACGCAGTTGCTCAAAAAAGGGTTTCAGGTTGGAGCAGTCGATACTCGAGCAGAGATCAAAGAACGATGGACAGCCGCGGGCGGTGAATGGTGCGACTCGCCGGCCAGCGCTGCGATCGACGCGGACGTCTTTGTCGCCATGGTGGTCAACGCCGAACAGATCGAATCCGTTTTGTTCAGCGAAAACGGGGCGCTGAAGAATCTCCCGGCCAAAAGCGTCGTCATCGCGACAAGCACAGTGTCTCCCGCCTTCAGCCGCGGTCTTGGGAAACGTCTGGCCGAATCAGGCCACCTTTTCATTGACGCTCCGGTCAGCGGCGGCGTGGTGGGCGCCGAATCGGGCGGCCTGTCAATTATGGCTTCAGGAAGCGACGAAGCCTTCGAAACAGGGGAACCGGTTCTTCAGGCCATGGCAGCGAAAATTTATCGCATCGGCACGGAGCCCGGTCTGGGTTCAATCGTCAAAACTGTGAACCAATTGCTCGCCGGGTCTCATATCGTGCTGGCAGCTGAAGCGATGGCCTTCGGTACCCGTGCAGGAGTTGATCCGCAGGTGCTTTTTGACGTCATTTCGAACAGCGCCGGCTCTTCGTGGATGTTTAACAATCGCGTTCCACACATGCTGAAGGGTGACTTTACTCCTCTGAGCGCAGTTAATATTTTTGTCAAAGACCTCGGGATCGTTCTGGATGTAGCACACGAATTACGGTTCCCGCTTCCGATGGCGGCGATTGCCCATCAACTTTTTCTAGCGGCGGCCGCTTCCGGCCTCGGCAATCAAGACGACGCTTCCGTCGTCAAGGTATTTGAAAACCTGAGTGGCATCTCCGTTGAGAAGAAGTAACACAGGAGTTGCAGGAGTTCAGGAGTTACAGAAGCAAACCAAAGACTGGCGCCCGTGAAGATTCTAGAAGCAACTTGCGTTCGGCGAGTCTCGCTGTTGCAGAGAATTTAGAAGTCAGGTGCCCCGGATTCTGCAACTCCTGCAACTCCTGAACTCCTGAATTCCTTCTTCTAATTTTTCCGTTTCCATTTTTTGGCGAGCGCGCTTTGAACCATGATCAATTCACTGACGTTTTCGATCGTGAACAAACCGACCAACTGCCCCCCGTTATCGAGGACGGGCAAGGCGGTGACTTTCGCTTCTTTCGTCATCGAGTACGCCTGTTCAAGACTCATGTGCGGTAGGAGGGCCGGCAATCCGGTAATCATCACGTCACGCACCGGCATTTCAGGACCTGCTTTGCGCAAAGCGACCAGCAGATCGTGCTTCGTCAATAAGCCCGCAAAACCACCGTTATCATCTAGCACCGGAAACTCGTGCTGAGAGGTACCGAGCAGCGCGTCAATCGCCTGGTCGAGAGTCGCATGATGGTTCAAGGTATCGAATCGGGTCACCATTGCGCTGGAGACCGGAATACCCGACGTCGCGAAACGCATTTGCACAAATAACGCTTCGCTTTCGGCGGCCATATAAATAAAAATCGCGATCACCGACAATAAAAACATCCCTTTGCTAAACGCCCAGGCACCCATCAGCAAAGCCAGTGCTTGACCGACGATGCTGGCAATTTGCGTTGCACGCGCGTAACTAAACTTCATCGCCAGCAGCGCGCGAAGGACCCGGCCTCCGTCCAATGGGAAAGCGGGGATCAGGTTAAAAAACACCATCATCGCGTTGACATAAAGCAACAGGGAAAGCGCGTTGGTCGGATGCCAAAGTTCGTGGAAGTCCAGGTTCCCTTTGACAGCCAGTGCAATCCCCAGGGCGCTCGCAATGACCACGTTCACCAACGGACCCGCGATAGCGACCACCAATTCCTGGACCGGCTTTTCCGGCATCCGTTCCATTCGCGCTACGCCGCCAATTGGCAGCAAGGTAATGTCGACTGTCCGTATCCCGTAAGCTTTTGCCGCGAAGGCGTGGCCAAACTCATGCAACAACACGCAAAGGAATATCAGGAGGAAAAGGATCAGAACGGTCAGTCCCGCGAAAATCCCGCCTTGTGCGCCGTAAAAGGAGGCCAAACCGGCCAGGAGCAGGAAAAAGGTAACATGTATCCGGACCTCGATCCCGCCGATCAGCCCAACTTTAAAAGACCATCTCATTGCTCCTTAGCACGCATTATAGAAGCCAAGAGGCCAAGAAGCCAGGAGCCGGCTCAGGATTCAGAATTCAGAAGTCTGGAGCCAGGCGAACTCCAGAATCTTCACGCGTACGTGCCCACAGGGCGCTCCTGAATCCTGACTCCTGATTATTTGCTCGCTCCCTATTTGATGCTAATTTTCGTGTCCTTCGAATGAACTACAAAGAGACACTGAATCTGCCGAAGACAGACTTCCCGATGAAGGCCAATCTCTCCAGCCGGGAACCGGAAATTCTGGCCCGATGGGACGAAGAGAGAATCTATGAACAGATTCAGGAAGCACGCCAAAACGATCCTTTATTCGTTCTGCACGATGGCCCCCCTTTTGCGAACGGCGATGTCCACATGGGCACCGCGCTCAACAAGATACTGAAGGACCTCATCGTGAAGAGCCGGTCGATGGCCGGTTTCAGGGCACCCTACATCCCTGGCTGGGATTGTCACGGGCTGCCGATCGAGTACAAAGTCGTTAAGGAATCCAGAGGCCTTTCTCCACTCGAAGTCCGTCAGCGATCCGAGGTTTATGCCCGCAAATACATCGACATTCAAAGACGCCAATTTCGTCGGCTCGGCGTATTCGGAGATTGGGAACATCCCTATCTGACGCTTGACCCCTCCTACGAAGCAGTCATTCTTCGCGTTTTTGCCGAATTGGTGGAGAAGGATTTGGTTTATCAAAGCAAAAAGCCGGTCTTCTGGAGCACCGGAGCCCAGACCGCACTCGCGGAAGCCGAAGTGGAATACAAGGACCGAACAGATCCTTCTATCTATGTCGAGTTCCCGATTGAGAGCGGACCGTATGCGGGAAAAGCTTCAATCGCCATCTGGACTACTACCCCGTGGACAATTCCAGCGAACCTGGCGATCACCGTTCATCCCGATTACAAATATCTGGTCCAGGAATTTCGGCATCCCGCTCAACAGCAACCAAGGGTACTGCTCATGGCAAGAGAGCTGGTGAGTCATTTCGAGAAGGAGACCGGATGGAAGCCGGCGGGCGATCCGTTCGGAGTTTTTGCCGGCGCTGAAATGGAGAAATGGCGCTGCCACCATCCTTTCCTGAACCGTGACTCGATCGTTCTGCTAAGCAGCCATGTGACGCTGGACGCCGGAACAGGCTGCGTGCACACCGCGCCGGGTCATGGCGAGGAAGACTACCAAATCGGACTAAAGTACGGTCTTCCTCTGCTCTCTCCCGTTGACGATGACGGTCGCTATACAGAAGAAGTCGGAGTTCCGGAATGGGTTGGAAAATATGTCTTTGATGCTAACAAAGATGTGATTCAGCGCCTCTCCGAGGTGGGACGTTTGCTGGCGGTGAACGATCATCCTCATACTTACCCGTATTGCTGGCGTTCCAAAACACCCGTCATTTTTCGCGCCGTCGAGCAGTTCTTTATTCGGATTGATCTCGTAAAGCCTGCCGCCCTGAAATCGATCGACCGAGTGAAATGGCTTCCGCACTGGGGCCGAAATCGAATCTATGCGACCGTCGAGTCCCGCCCGGACTGGTGCATTTCGAGACAGCGCAGCTGGGGTGTGCCTCTTCCCGTTTTTTACGACGGCAAACAGCCAATTTTGAATCCAGGCTGGATTCGGAAGCTGGCCGATCTGGTCGAACAACGGGGTACGAACGTCTGGTATGAGCTCGCGGATGCCGAACTCGCAGAGGAGCTCGGCTTGCCAAAATCGCTCTCCCGGCGAAACGACACCTTGGATGTCTGGATTGATTCCGGGGTGAGCCATGAAGCCGTCCTGCGCCGGCACCCTGCGCTGCACTGGCCGGCCGACGTCTACCTCGAGGCGACCGATCAACATCGCGGGTGGTTCAACTCCTCTTTGATCACCAGCGTGGCTCTTTATGGAGAAGCACCCTATCGCGAAGTCATCACTCACGCTTTCGTAGTGGATGTTGATAGCCGCAGGAAGATTTCCAAGTCAGACCAGGGGGGGTACACCAAACCCACCGAGGCGGAACATTACGTCCGTAAGTACGGAGCGGATCTCGTCCGCTTATGGGTTTCCAGCGTTAACTACACCGACGAGGTTCCGTTCGGGGAGGCCATGTTCGGTCAACTCAGTGACACCTACCGTCGAATCAGGAATACGCTTCGAATCCTCCTGGCCAATCTTTACGATTTTAATCCCGCGAAAGACCAGGTGACAGATCTCACCCTCGTCGATCGATGGGTGGTCTCGCGCCTTCAGCAGCTGATTGCCCAATGCCGGGAGGCTTACGAACAATACGAGTTTCACAAAGTTTACCACGCGGTCAATCATTTTTGCGCCGTCGACCTGAGCAGCCTTTACATCGATATCACCAAGGATCGGATGTATTGTGACGCTCCCGCCTCCCACCGCCGGCGCGCGACGCAAACAGTCCTCCACCAGGCCTTCGACACCCTGACACGGTTGATCGCTCCAATCCTCGTTTTCACGGCTGAGGAAGCCTGGAAGTTCTTTGGCCGATCAACCTCCATCCATCTCGAAAGATTTCCGGAGTTCGATCCTTCGCAGATCGACGCCGGTGTCCTCGCTGACGCAGACGCTCTGCTGGAGGCCCGTTCGATCGTTGCCCAAGCGATTGAAATAGCGCGCCAGCAAAAGCAGATCGGAAATGCGCTGGAAGCCCACGTAGTCCTCTCACTGCCCCGGGAACATCGAATCCATCAATTGAAAATCAGCGATCTCGAGGAGTTCTTGATCCTCAGCCAAATCGATCTCATGGCCACCAACGGCGAATCGAATGCTGTCGTCACGAAAACTTTCTATCCGCGCTGCGAACGGTGCTGGCGCCACAAACCAACCGTCGGAATTCAGCCCAGCTACCCGACTCTCTGTGACCGATGCGCCGCAGTCGTCAGCGAGTTGGCCGTCGCCCAATGAAATATTTGTTTTTTCTTGGACTGCCCCTCTTTGTCCTGGATCAGCTCACCAAGTGGCTTGTGCGCCAGAATATTCCGTACGGTGCTGAAATCCCGATCATCCCAGGATTCTTCAGCCTGGTTCATGCTTCAAATACGGGTGCGGCGTTCAGCCTGTTCACCGGAAACAATTTCTTCTTTATCGGATTGGCGCTGGCAGCACTGGCGGTGGTTGTTTTCCTTTTAATCCGCGATTCCCGCGCGCCCAAAACGGAGCAACGGCTGAATAACATCACTAAAATATCATTCGGATTACTCGCCAGCGGCATCCTTGGAAATGTGACCGATCGGATTTTTCGCGGGGCGGTGACTGATTTTCTGCACTTTTATATTAGCGAATATTCGTGGCCATCGTTTAACGTCGCTGACTCCTGCATTTGCATCGCCGCAGGTCTCCTGATCCTCGGCTCCTTTGGTCGGACGCAAAAAGTGAGTGTTTAAGCAGGGTGAGGCTCCGACCGAACGACGCAAAGTGACGGAATTCGGCCACGCAGAAGAAAAATTCATTCCGTCTTTTTAAACCGTTTACGGCGCTGCCATTCAAAGTCCGTGCTCGTTTCGGCACCGAATAGGTCGCGAGCGACCGCTTTAAATTCGAGATCCGGCGCGTCAGGAACCTCGTCCCAAGTGGGCAGAACCCGATAAGGAGGAGCATCCGCGTTACCGAGAAACTTGTAATCTGTCTCTCCCTTGACCCGCACACCAAAGGCAACCGATATCACCTTGTCAGATGACGACTCCGCCTTGAGTTCCCATCGCTCGTCAATTTCGCTGTTACGGTTCACTTTGAACTGCAACTCGCCGAGCCGCTCAGTGCCAGCTTCGATTGGCTGCGGATTGCGCAAGACCAGGCTCGACCAAGGCGAAAGTTCGACCGTCAGCTGGTTATTGGGACCAGGACCAAAGGTGATCCCTTTCGCTCCGGAGACGTAAACCCGTTCCCAATTGCCCGCCGATGAAAAGACTTTGATGTTCGCTTTGCTCGTCTCGCCCGAATTGTTAAAGACGGCCAGCATTTCCTCGCGACGTTCCGGATCAATTCGGGAAACCGCAAAAATCCCAGGCTTTGCATCCGCGTATCGAACAATCTGCACACCTCGTTGCAGAGGCGGATTCTGCTTTCTGACTAAAATCATTTCGCGGATGGCACGAAAGAGCGGATGATCTTCGTTGAACGCGGGCGCTGCCCCATCTCCTCCACCAATTCGTTTTTCCTGGGCGTAGTCGGGCACCTTTGATCCGAACATATCCTCACGAGCCGCGACGTCCCCACCCTTGCCGGTAAAACCTTGTTCGTCGCCATAATAGATCACCGGGATTCCCCGGGTAAACAGCAGCACTGCGTGCGCCAGAATATCCCGAGCCAGAAGTTCGTCGTCCGGTGCCGAACTAAGATCATTGGATAAAAAGTAGCCGATTCGGCCCAAATCATGGTTTCCAAGAAAAGTGACAAGCCCGTAGGCATTCACCGTCGGCGTCGTGTAAAAGCCATCTTTGGCAAAAAAGTCAGCAAGCTTGGCCGGCGAATCCCCTCCCGACACGAAACCTTGAACAGCCTGTTGAAATCCGAAATCAAGTACTGACGGCATGCTGGCCCGATGGACAAATTCGGAAAGAAACGCCGGGTCGGGATCGTACACCTCGCCGAATATAAGGAAATCTTTCCTTCCGAATCTCTGTGCAGCGGCTTGGGTCGCTGGAATAAAGCTTTGCCAGAATTCATTATTGACATGCTTCACTGTGTCCAAGCGGAATCCGACGAAATCAAACTCCTTGATCCAATCCGAGTAGATATCAATCATGCCGCGGACGACCCGTGGTTGCTCCGTAAATAGATCGTCAAGCCCCGAGATATCTCCGTACTGTGCACTTTCGCCCCCCGTCGACGCTTCGCCCCGATTGTGATAAACCGTCGGGTCGTTTAGCCAGCCCGGCACCTTGATTGTTCGATCTTCCTCCCTCGCGAACGTGGGCGGTACTGGGAAGCTTCTGTTGACGTCAAGTTGAGGAAAATCTGGCCGATGAATATAGTCCCGATCATCAAAAGGGTTCCCATTCGCGTCGAGGTACGGTTTGGAAAATTTGTATTGGTAATCGCGGGCCCCGTTCTTTGGCCGAATAATGTCCGCAGTATGGTTAGCCACCACGTCCAGAATTGTACCTATCCCGCGTTTTTTTGCCTCCTCGACCAGATTTTGAAGCTCCTGCTTGGAACCGAAATGAGGGTCTACATCCGTAAAATTCAGCACCCAGTAGCCATGGTAACCAGCTTTTGACGGCGCACCATCTCCGTAGTTCTGGACCGTCAGATTCCCGAAGATCGGACTCATCCAGATCGATGTCGCCCCCAAGTTACGTAAATAATCGAGCTTGGCAGAAACCCCAGCCAAATCGCCGCCGTGAAAAAAGGATGGGTTGACCGGATCAAACCCGGTTACCTCCGGATCGGTCGACATCATTTGGCCTCTGTTGTTGGAGGGATCGCCATCATTGAAGCGGTCGGGCATCAGGAAGTAAATGATCTCGTCCAAGCGCGGTGACCGAGCGCTCGGTCGGAAAATACTATCATCTCCGTATCCTGCCAGAGGAGTTAGAATTAGCAGTAAAACACAAAGACTAAAACGCATCACAGTTGCCAGTTGTCGGTGTCAGGGGGATTTTAGTGTCTGTAGCCGGTTGTAAGTGGATGGGAAATTTATTAGGACACGAAAATAGCAGCCATCTATAGTGATTTCATTCACTGACAACTGAGAACTGGCACTGGCAACTTCCGCTTAGTCTTCCAGCATCGTTCTTAGCAATTCCAGGGCTTCCCTGCGCGTTTTGATTTCGCCTTCCAGTTGGGCCGTTTGCACCGCCTCCAGCAATTCGCCGATTCTTGGTCCCGGCTTCAAACCCATTGCGATCAGATCGTCGCCTCGCACTAATCGGGCCGGGATAAGTGGTTCCTGGGCAAACTCCGACTCTTTGTTAATTAGAAAATGATAGTTCTCCAGGTCTCCATGGCTACCGGCGCAATCGATACGATGTAGCTCGAGCTCGATCCCAAAATGAGGACGCGCCATGAAACGCCGTAGCTTAGCTGGACGCATTTGTCGGACGTCCTTGAAAACCATGTGATTGCTCACCGCATCGACTACCTGATCGATCTCGTGCCGCGGGAAGCGAAGGCGGGTCATCACCTTTTCGGCCATTTCCGCACCCACTCTGTCGTGCCCATTGAATCGTATCCGTCGATCAACCGGGTCGAACGATCGCACTCGCGGTTTCCCAATATCATGCAGCAGCACGGCAAGTACCTGGGGTCCGCTCGCCTCCGGCGCTAGCAGGCTTAGCATTAATCGCGTATGAACAAACACGTCCCCCTCAGGATGGAATTGTTCCGGTTGATCGCATCCCTTGAGGGCCTCAATCTCTGGAAGGATCACCGCCAAGAGTCCACTCTGATCAAGGAGATCGAAGCCTCGTAGGCGATTCGGGTTCACTAGCATCTTGAGTAGTTCATCCCGGATGCGTTCCGGACTGATGATCGCAATCTCTTGAGCGTCCGCCCGGATTGCCGACCAGGTACCGGCTTCAATTTCGAACCCGAGTACCGCAGCAAATCGGAGCGCGCGAAGCATCCTCAATCGATCCTCTGCGAAGCGTCTGGACGGCTGACCGATGGCCCGGACCAGCTTGCCAGCAAGATCCTCCCGACCGGTTACGTAGTCGATGAGCCTCTCGCTCAAGGGATCGTAAAACATTCCATTGATCGTGAAATCCCTTCGCGCGGCATCTTGCTCAGGCGTCGAAAACCGAATTGCGGAGGGATGCCTTCCATCCAGATAGATTCCGTCAGAACGAAACGTCGCTACTTCAAATTCCATTTCAGCCACCCGGACACGCACCACTCCGAATTGGATTCCTACAGGAATTGTCCTGTGAAAGAGCGCTTGCACCTGTTCAGGGCTCGCGCTGGTAGCGATATCGATGTCCTTCGGTGGAATATTCAACAGCGCATCTCGGATGCAGCCGCCCGCAAAATAAGCCACATACGTATGCTCCTGCAGCTCTCGCACAATGGAGGCTGCGACATCGTATCGCGGTGATTCTCGAAGAACCGCCAGGCTCATTGGGCAGCTTCCGCGACCAACTGGGAACCGTCAAGATGCGCCAGATCCGCCGCAGCGGCTTCCATCGCACCTTGAAAAGACAGGTGCATTTCCAGGTAGAGGTGAGCCAAGGCCGCCATCCTTTCCTCCCTGCTCAGAGCTTCCTTCTCGTCTAATTTTGTCATGTTCTTACCTCGCAACGTACCGGCCTGAGCGCATCGGTTGCAGGCAAAAAAATGCCCACCGCCGAACGATCAGCGGTGGGTTTTCTCTAAAGTCTACGAATTTATGCCGATTAACTGCTCGTACCCTTACCCGCTGTCGGTAGCTCGCCATGACGCATGGCGATGCCTACACACCAAAGTTTAGATGGCGTGTAGTAGGAACCGGCAGTGGAAAATAGATCGAGCATCAGTTCGAGAAGATAAACTAGTAACTTAGAACAAAATCAAGAAAAAAATTCGGAATTGAAAAAAGTAACGCTAGCGTAAAACTCCTTCACTTGCACAAATTATACGAGAGCGCAGTCACGATGATCGGTTGGATTCGAACAGAATGATTGCCCTTCGCGTCTAACGAAAAAAAAAATTGGTGCGACCCGCTTTGGAGTCGGTCCAAAGATTTGCCTGTGAATGCATGTTCGATCGTTATTGCAGCGCTGCCGGATCTCTAATATGAATACTGAACAAGACTTAACCCAGAATATCCACGGCAAACGCACGACCAGCGTTCGCTTAGAACATCTGGATACATTAGAACGAATCGTTCGCGATTTTGGGTTCAAGGATCGAAGCCATTTCTTTCAGCTCTGCACGGACGCGTTACTGGAGGCTCACAGAGATGGTCGCCGGCTAGATTGGCCGCCCCGCTTTGTCGTCAGAGACTGATAAAAATCCGATTCCTTAGGAATTTAGGGAATCGGTCGCTGGAAATCGTCGCGCTCCAAACGCGGCGGTGGCGCCTCACCTTCTTGGTCTTTTTTAATTACCATAATTAAAGATATTAACAGTAGCTTGGCGCTTTCTCTACTTTTTTTCGGCTATTGTTAGTCCTTGCGGACGAAGCCGTTTTCAATCCGGCCTTCGTCGTTCCGCTGTTGTCAAATCTCCTTGCCTCGCGGGCACACCGGAGCATAGTAGCGTCCCGAGTTGACTTTTGAGTTGCGCCCTTAGCTCAGCCGGATAGAGCAACGGATTTCTAATCCGTGGGTCGCAGGTTCGAGTCCTGCAGGGCGCGCTCTGACGCATCATTCTTTGCGGTGCGCCGCTTTCAGGCGGCCATCAAGTCGGCAAATGCCAAAAGAGGAGAACTCAGTGGCAGGGCGAGGTTCAGCTAGTCCGAGCCGAGCTCCCGGCTCACCCCGCCCTCCCCATCGTTTAGCGTCGTGTCCTAATCGTCTTCGCTCTTCGTCCTCGTCCGGTCCGGCCTCAGAAATTGCGAAGAGCCTGAAATCTATTTTAAACTTGGCGGTCATTCGGTGGTCTAACACTCGAGGGGAAAAATGTTCCCTTCCATATGCCCCATCGAAAACTGGTCAGAATTCTCAATTACGTTTGGCTGCTTGTGGTTTTTCCCATCGCGGTGGCGTTCCTCGTTGGCGTGCTCGCCCACAGTGCCAGTCTAGGGATAAAGACGTTTCTTTTAATCGAGTGCGGTATGGCCGTGTTGAGTCCCCTCCTCAACGCCGTCATCGGCGGCGATGATCACTCCCGCCATAAACGCGGAAAATGATTGAAGGCAGGAGTCTCGAGTCAGGAGTTCAGGAGTTGCAGGAGCAAAGTGCTGGAACGCGAAAAAAAGAAACGCCGCCTGAATCGCAGAACCGGAAAACCTTACAAGCACCTCAAGGCGGATAGCAGCCCCCCATTCTGTAACTCCTGAACTCCTGCAACTCCTGAACTCCTGCCTTCAGATTTCCAGCGATTCTCCGGGCCGCAAAACACAGACTTCCGCACCCGTCCCTTTTGCCAGTCGGGCAAATTCCTGGGGATCGCCCACCAGTGGGGGAAATGTGCCGTAGTGAACCGGGACGACCCTCTTGGGGGCCAAGAACTCCACCGCCTTGGCTGCGTCTTTCGGCCCCATGGTGAAGTGATCCCCAATTGGCAAAATCGCCAAATCCAGACCCGAATCTTCGCCAATCAACTGCATATCCGAAAAAAGCGCCGTGTCGCCGGCATGATAGATCACTTTTCCTTCCGTCTGAAGAACGATTCCGGCCGGTTCACCCAGGTACAGTGGACGGCCTCCCTCTTCGATCACGGACGAGCTGTGAAAAGCAATGGTAAACTGGACGCGTCCAAATGGAAACTCGCACCAACCGCCGTGATTCATCGCGACTGTTTTGGCGCCTTGCGCGCCGAGCCAATTGGCCAGTTCAAACGTCGTGATGATGGGTGCGCCGGTCCGCTTTGAAATCGCGACCGCATCCCCAACGTGATCACTGTGACCGTGCGTCAGCAGAATAAAGGTGGGGTCCACCTGATCGGCTGAAACCGAAGCCTTCGGATTGCCAGTCAGGAATGGATCGAACAGAAATTTGTCCGACCTGGTTTCAAGATATCCGGCCGCATGGCCTAGGAAGGTGAATTTCATAATGGTTTGCCTGAGTGAACATCAGTCTACACATTTTTGATCGATGACGAGCACTTCGCAAGCATCCACCAAAGCCCTTCCGCCTCCAACTTCAATCCCCTCCGTGACCTCTTACTATACCCGTCCCGATGCGTGTCTTTCCCGCCCAGAAACCACGCTTTCCACCAAAAGCCCTTCTGCCATCCAATCCTCAATCCCCTCGGTGACCTCCGTGACCTCTGTGCGATGCTCTCTCCCCGATGCGTGTCTTTCCCGCCCAGAACCACGCTTTCCACCAAAAGCCCTTCTGCCATCCAATCCTCAGTCCCCCTCTGTGGCCTCCCTCACCTCTGTGCGC
>Ga0210390_10002887_pt1 | contig 14970 bp, 27 predicted proteins | sample IncBWH11OmetaG_FD_161050 | JGI IMG/M metagenome (GOLD analysis project Ga0210390, IMG submission 161050) | Forest soil microbial communities from Barre Woods Harvard Forest LTER site, Petersham, Massachusetts, United States - Inc-BW-H-11-O ...
ATTGTTGGGACTCGCGCTCGGCGCGGTGCTCGTGATTGCGATTGAAGTTGCGCGGCATCTCTACAACCGTTACTGAAGCAAAACCTTCGGAGCCGCGCATCGCGGGCAGTGACATTTCTCGTCGTTGAATTCCCAGCCTAAGAGTCGCGCATCGCGGTAGCCGTCCTGCTCGTCCCACACACGAATCTTTTTCGTCAGGTCGCATTGCGAACAGGTGAGCCTCATCGTGGCCCGTCCGGGAACGTGTGGCGGACAGTAGGTTTTCGTGACACCGTTTCTTTCTTCCCAGCGCCAGCCCGCATCGTGCGCTGCTTTCACCGCTTCCTTCCGGTGTTGCGCAGGAAAGGCCGCGGCGAGCGTGCATTTGGTGCAGACCAGTTCAAGCACGCCTTTGGCTTTCTCCCACTCGGTGGCTTCGATGGCTTCCTGCGCGATCTTCTGCAGCTTGTATTCGTCCGTCTCGATTTCTGAGACCTTGAAGGGTTGCGGCCAGTGCGGGTTGTCTTTGTGGATCACGTCCCACTGCTCGCGCTCCGCTTTCTCGTGGATCTCGCGCTCGTACACGTCCAGCGGCTTCGCGACAAAACACAGATGTGGGCGGATGGCTTCGTAGGCGATGCGCCGCTCCTGTGGCTTCGTCGACATCAGCAACCCGCGAAAGGAATCGTGGGTTTTATAGAGCGTGGCAATCTGCGCGAACAAATTCGCGTCGTCAATGCCGCCGAAGCCGAGCTTTTTGAGCTCGTGGTTGATCTTCTGGCGCTGGTCGAGGGAGACGGGCATTTATTCGCCTTCGCCTGCTTCTTGTTCCATCGCGCTCGCCCCGCCCGGCGCTTCCTTTGGCGCGGGTGCGCCGGCGTCGGTCTGTTTACCCAGATGTTCGGCGACGTGATCCATCATCTCTTCGTGCTCGTCGGCCGAGAAGGGATGCGAGTGTTCGGTGTTCTCCATGAAGGCCGCGGATTTCGTCGCCTTCGGCATCATGTGGTGATGCACGGTGAAGCCGGTCAGTTTGCCGCCCGCGCCGCGGTGGATTTGAATGCGCATCTCGCGCATCGGTTCGGTGTGCCCCATGTTGCCCATCTTGCCCATGTTTCCCATCTTCGCCATGTGAGTGTCCTCGTTGTGTTTGCGTTCCATCTCCCGGCCTTTGGCCGTTTCCTGGTTGCCGTGCATCGCCCCGATCTTGTTCATCACTTTGAAGGGGACGGCGGAGTTCTGGCCGTACTCGCGCTTCAGTTTGTCTTCCAGAAATTTAGGCATCAGACCGCTCCGATGTGGGGAATCCTGCCGAACTGCGCGTAAAATTCCGCATCGCTCAACAGTTGCACTTTGTCACACTTGCCACAGGTCTTTGCCGCGTGTTCGACTCGTCCGACCAGGCACGGCCGCCAACGATGAGCACAAAAGAACTGGCGAAGACGTTGGATCACTTTTTCTCCCACCGCTTACACCACCCGGTGAGATAGATCGGCGGCTTCACCGCTTCGCAGCGTGTCCCGCTCATGGCTTCGATCACGTGCCGGCAGTTGTCGCAGGTTTGCCCGGCGTAGGTCGAAACCCGCTGATACTTCACTGCTGCGTGCGACAGCTTTTCGGATTCAGGACGTTCGGCCATAAATCTAAGCCACGTTTTCAGGAGGGAGTTCCAGAGGGCTGATGGTCATCCCCCAATCCGACGATGTACCCAGGACACGAAATTCGAGTTCCTGTGCCACTTGGACCAGCGCGGGCTCGATGTGCATCTCTTTGAAAGCCTGTTGGGCGAGAGCGTCGGCGCCGATGTTCATGTCGAGGGTGAAGTCGATTTCTTTGTCCCCGATCTTGCCCTTGCAGTGGATTTGAAAATTTCCTTGGTGTTCCATCACTATCCTCCGGGAAAATTCCCAGCCCGCCGGTGTGTGCGTCGACGGGCCGGGATGAACCAGCGCTGGTTGATTGAGGGGAGGTCGGCGCGCTGGGAACTCTTTACGACGGGTTGTCGGCCAGATACGCCCCTTGCGCGGCAGTCGGGCCGTAGATGTAGATCTGGCCTTTCGATGTGGCGTCGGCGCCGAGTGACGTCGAGCCCACCGAGAGGCAATCCATCAACACGATCATTCCGCCGGCTGCTGCGACCATCTTGATTGCGCCGGTCAGCGCCGTCGATCCCGATTGAATCGCGTTCAGGAAGGCGCAGCGCTTGAACAGGTTGTAGCGATCGACCGAGGAGGCCGCATTGGCCAGCAGAAAGAACTGGTTGCCGTCACTCGAATCGATGGGGAAGGTGCAGTCTTCGAAAACGTTGCGCGTCGAGCCGTTCTGAAATTCGACCGAGGCGTTGGCGTTGGTACGCTGCACCGTATCAAGGCCGATGTTGCAGTGATAGAAGGCATTTTCCTGCCCGCCGCCCGAGATCAGCAGGTTGCGCGAGGTTGAGGAAACCGATGCCGTTGTGTCGCCCATGCCTTCGAAATCGCAGTTGGCAAAGACGTTGCGCACGCCCGTGATCGTCATCAGGATCGCAGCCGCGATGCCGGTCTGGTTCGCCGCCGCGCCCTGAAACCAGCTGAGGTTCGAGAACAGGCAGCCATTGCCGCTGACCGTGAAAAAGTTCGCGGTGATCACCAGACCCGCGGTGAGCGGCGTCGCGATGCGCGCGCGCTGGGAAACTGCCGATGGCGCGCAGATGCCGAAGAGATGGGCCGCATTCTTCGACCAGGTGAAAGTCGTGATGCGCGCCGATCCGGTGGATTGCCCGTTGCCGATGAGCACCAGAGCGTCATTGAAGCCCGAGCGCAGCAGGGCATAGCCGGCCGCCAGGGATTGCACGGGACCGTGGCCGCCGGGCGTGACCGCCGCGGTGAGTCCGTCGTTGGTGTCGAGTCCGTTGACCGGATCGCAGTAGAAAATGTTTCCTGTCGTGCCGAAGCCGGCTTTGGCAATGGCCGCCTGGATCAGCTGCGCGGCCTGCAGGGTGAAGGCTCCGAAATTGACGATGCCCATCGGGAAAGTGCTCATGGTGTGTTTCCTTGTGCTGCGCGAGCCCTGGGCGGCGAGTCGGTAGATTCCGCTGCGCCGGGATCCATTAGGCTCGTAAACCTATTTCGTGTGGTTCTCGGGGAAAATGGCGATGCGCTCGGCGAGCACCGCGGCATATTGCTTCATCAACTCGAGTTCGCGGCGCAGCAGGTCCTGGTGCTCCGCCGGCAGCGTGAGAAAAATCTTCTCTTCGGCGAACTGCGCCGCGGCGGCGAGCTTGGCTTCAAGTTGCTGCTTTTCGCGGAACACTTTTTCGACGTGCGGTTCCATCAGTAAAAACCTCGGGCTCGTTGCATCAGCGCGTTCTGGGCCTGCTGTGGCGGCATGGCCGCCATCGGTGGCGCGCCCGCCATCACCGGCCGTTGCGGCTGCATCGCGGTTCCGACAGGCATAGGTTTACCCGGCATCGGTGCGCCCTGCATCGGCATTCCCATTCCCACTCGGGGCTGGGCCGGCATCGCGGTTCCAACGGGCGCAGTACCTGGTTGCATCGGTTGACCTGGCATCGGTTGCGGACCGCCGGCGCGCTGCGCGAGAACGTTTTGCATGGGTGCGATCATGATCAGTTCCAGGGAGAGTGCTTCGGTTTTGAACTGGAGGGCGTCGATGGTTTGCGCGGGGCGACCGGCATGGCAAAGGTGAGAGCCAGGGCGTCGCCGTCGTCAGGCGAACTGGAGTCTGCGCCCATTTTCGCCAGGCGCTTTTTCATCACATCCTTGGGCTCAAGCTTCACGCGCTGCAGGCGGTCGGAAACCAGTATCGGTTTCGAGAGATCCGCTTCGAGGCCGGGATCTTTGTCGATGGCGCCGCCCGATTCGAGCCAGGCTTTCATCTTTCCCCACATCTCATCGCGGCGATAAGCAAACTTGGGATCGGTCGAGTCCTGGCCGAAGTTCACTTCCATGACATTGGTGTGGCCGAGGGCGCGCAGCCGTGCGGCCACCGGGCCGGCAATGCCAGCGGAGTCGCAAAACAACATCGCAATCTTTTCCTGGTTGGGACCGTAGGTCCGCGAGAGTACGTCGGCGAGCTTGCCGATCATCACCGCGGGCTGGCGAGTGAATTCTCCTTTGACTTTGATCGAGGGGATCGAGCGCGCGTCGTGTCCTTTGCGAAATCTAACGACGTTATCGTCAGCACCGCCCCACGCAAAGTCGACACCGGCCACCAGGGGATCATCAGGGAGAGACCGAGCAGCCCTGCGCTGAGCTTCCTGAATTGTCGCGAGGTCAATGTATTGCCCGGAGGCGGCGCGAGGTGGCAACCCACGGACACGGACTCTAAAGAAGTCAGAGTCCTCGCCATAATCCGCTTCCCATTCGGCAATCTCATCTTTGTTCGTGCCTTCGACTGTGCGGGAGTCGATGACATAAGTTTTCCAGCGATGGCGCTGGTTGCCGTGGGTGCAATCGTAGAAGTCTCCCGAGTTGAGCGTGGGGTTGCCGAACTTGAACCAGAGGATTTCCGTGTCTGCATCGGTGAGTGCTCCTCGTCCGACTTCGGCGGAGATGATCGAGGCAATTTCCGAAGCCTCGTCCATGATAATCACGATGCGCTTGCCCTGATTGTGGGCGCCGGCGAAGGCCTGGGCATTTTCTTCGGACCAGGGATTGAAATCACAGCGCCAGGTGCGATCGTGCGCGTCATCGCGGCTCTTGATCGATGCGATGTTCACTTCCCATTGCCCGGCGGTGAGCGCCATACGGAACCACTTGTCGCATTCCGGCTGCGTCTTGGTGTCGAGCTGGCCTTTGGTGTTGGCAGTGACGATCACCCGCGAATCGCCGAAGGTGTCGAGCGCCCAGCCGATGATCCAAGCGACGATGGTCGATTTGCCGATACCGTGCCCGGAGCTCACCGCGGCCTTGAATGGGGTGAAGCGCGTGTCCGGATTCTGCAGGTGATCGCCCACGTCTTTCAGGAGTTGGGCCTGCCAGGTGCGCGGGCCGGCATGTTTTTCGAGCGGCTTGTCGGCTTCGAGCCAGGGGTAAACGTAATTCACATACCCCAGCGGATCGTGGGCGAAGGCACCGATGTCTTCGGCGATCATTTCCAGTTCCTGCGGGCTGAGGGCTGTGGTGCTCATTTTTTCTCAGTCGCGCGTTTGCGGGCGCGCTCGATCACTTCGATGTAGCTAACTTTCACGTTCATTTCGATCGGCTTGTCGTGCAGGTGGTTCACGGTGTCGACCGGCCGGCCATAGGCTCGATCCTCGAGATAGCGCAGCAGGTTGGTCAGCGGGATGATGGAGAATCTGCCCTGGTAATCGCCCTCGGTGATCGCGCCCTTTTCGGCCACGCTGAGTTCGCCAGTTTTGTTAATGCCAAGGCGTCTTCGCTCGAGATCGATAAGGGAAAGCCAGAGTTGCTCGGCTTTGGCCTGGGCGAGCACTCGAGTCGCGACATTGGCGTTGGTCGGTCGCTCCTGCTTCCTGCGTCCTGCGCCTTCTCGTTTTCCACCGCGGGCCATTGGTACTAATTCAAAGAATCAATCGGAATCAAAACCTAGATTGCAGCAAAAGCCTCATTCACCAGCCGCTCGGTCACTGCTTTTTTCGGGTGAAGATAAATTCCCAGGCTCGCCAGCTCCACGTGACCGGAGCGATCCTGCAGCTGCTCAACGTCCATGGTTTGAGCGAGATAAGTCAGCACCGAATGTTTCAGCGTGTGCGGATGGCAATACAACTCGGGCAGGCCGGCGGCTTCGCCGTAGGTGTGCATGCGGCGCTGGAAGGTCCGCGCCGACATCGGAAACAGCTTTTGATTCGGGCGCGTATTGCGACACAATTCAATCAGCTTTGCGCGTTCGTTCAGCAGGGGATTTTTGTGCACCAGGAGTTCGTCTTCAACGGGCCGGGACTTCTTCAGCCGCTTCACCACGAGTTTGGTGCCGACGACGTTTGCAGCTGTCAATGCAACAGCTTCCGAGGCTCGGAGGGCGTGCACGAAGGTGACGCAGAGCAGCAGCCAGTCCCGCTCGCTCTGTTTCCGCGCCTCGCCGAGGAGCTTCAAAACTTGCTCGATTTCGAAGTGGTGGGGCATTGGATGAATCAAAAAAGAATCAATTTCTGTCCGAGTTCCCCAAAGTCGGACAGGGCGTGCAGCCTAGATCAGTGCAACCGCGAGAACAACTCCGTTGCCAGCCAGCCGATCGCGCCCCACTGGGCGAGCACCAGGATCCGCCCCACCCACAATTTCAACCGTTTGACGACCAGGAAGCTGCGCAGCTCGGCGACGTACTTGTCGCGCTCGGCGAGATCCCCGTGGAGCTTGGCAATCTGCCGGTCGCGATCGCGCAGGGCGGCTTCGTTCAGCCGGGCGGTTTTCCAGAGTTCGTTCAGGGAGCGCAGCAGCTCGTCGTTGTCGGCCCGGCCGCGTTGCTTGGAATATTGTTTGGCTCGATCGGGAGCGTTGAGGGTGCCGATCGCCTGGGCGAAGCGGATCTCGGGGTTCACGACTACGGGGTTAGCGCCGGCTGGTGTGTCGTTCTCGCTCATTGGGAAACAGCGCGTAGCCGTCGAAAATCACCAAAGCCAACAGGATCTCCATCTCCGGTTTCATCGTCAGACCAGGCGGGCAGGAATCCCGGATGGACTGGAGATTGCGCCGCGCCCGTGGGCTTTCCGGGTTGGGTGCGCCCGTGAGTTCGTCGAGGAGTGCGCGGATCAGGCTCACGCATGGGTCAGGCAGATTCGGTGAGAAGTTCGCGCAACTCGACACGGCTGAATGCACCAGTTTTGTCGAAGACCTGCCGAAGATAGTTCTTCACTTCTCCTTCGGGGCGACCGATGCCTTGTCCGATTTCGCGATTCGTTTTTCCGGCGAGCACGCCGAGGGCGCATTGCTTTTCGCGTGGGGTGAGAATTTGTAGTTTTTGCTCGTTCGGAACCGCGGGGTATAGTTTGTTCAAAATTTCGACTGTCACTCCGCGATTCCCTCGGCGCACCCCTAGCTTTAACGCGATGTTTCTGACGTGTGCCTTCACCGACCGCTCGGCGATGCCCAACGTCATGGCGATCTCGCGTAGAGTCGTGCCTGTCTTCCGTAGCTCGATAATCTGTCGTTCACGCAGAGTTAGTGCGTCGGGAATGAACAGAGGCATCTGTTCTTCGCGCTGACGCCGTCCGCTGGTTCGACAGGTTGTAGGCATGGCTCAGGCTTGCAGCGGTTCGGCGGACCAGTCCCATTGCGGGGCGGCGGCGAGAAGGTTTTGCGATTCGAGGTGGGGGAGGGTTGGGTTCTTCAACATCGGCGGGCGGACGAATTTACAGTTCGCGACTTCGGCAGGGGGCATTGGAAGCGTGTCGAGAATTGCCTGCACTTCCGGGTTCATCACGCGACCGGACATGTAGACCGAATCGGGGGAGAACATGCGAATTTTGCGTGAGTTCAGGCGTTCAGCCGCCATCCGCTGCACCAGATCGCGGGCCACGTCGGCATCCAGGAATGTGCGCGAGCGGGCATCGTCGGGCTGATGCCAGGCCAACACTTCAATGTAGGCGGCGTGAGACACGAAGGGCTTTAGGGGTGCTGAATCACCGCATGGCGCGGGATACCGAGGACAAGAACCGGGCTTCCGGGAGGAAGCCTAACAGACGCAGCCACTCTAATCGAGGGGGAGCCGAAGGTCGAAGTTACCAAAGTACAGTGACCCTTCGTAAGTCGATCCTCGGGGAGAAACCTGATATGCCGAAATCAGCCGCCATGCGAACGTCATCGAAACGGTTATGCGAGTCGTCCTCTCACCCTACGCGCACGAGCTCAACGGTCCCGGCACCGCGTGCGCCGAAGACTGCCCCGCCTGCCGGTGGGTAGAAGAAAATCTGCCCCGATCCAAGCGAAAAAAGGGTAGTGCTAGAGTGAAATCGGCGAGAGTGGCAGTTACTTTGGTTCCACGAGCCACTGCGTTTTCCTCTACGGAGCAGGGGCTCTGAGCGAGAGATCGCCGGGTCCCTGCCCACGGTCAGTAGTTGCCTTGCCAGACTCGGTAAATCACGTAGAGCCACGAGCAGATGCCGTGTAGGATCGCCCAGCCGACAGAATGGTTCAGCTCGAACGATAAGATCATCGCTAGCGCGGAACCGAATCCGATCCCATAGAAACCTCCACTTCGGGAGCTCCCGGATTCCTTGAGCTGCCGCGTCGTCTCTTCGCGGTGCCAAGCCAGCAGATCGCGTAGGTACTCGTCATGGTCCGAATAGATCGGCTGATCGGTCCCGAAATGAACCTCGTCAAACCGTGGCTCCGGACGACATTCGATGGTTGGCATAATGCCCTCTGCGGCTGATCCTAGCGGGCAAGGTGTGCGCGGAACAGGGTACGGAGGAGCTATTACTTTCGCGCGGCATTTACCCTACGAACCTCCGGAGCTCGAGCTCGCTGCAGGCGCACCAGGCCTCGAACTCGAGCTGGGACGTGCGTAGGCTAAGAATGTTTCTTCTTTCCCAGGTAGAAGTTGAGGATTCGCTCCCCGTCGCGCCATACCAGATAGTTGTATTGATCAGATTTCACGCGGATGTGGGCACGCGCATAGCCAAACCGCGTCCCATCCACCGTTTTTACGTAGATTTCCGGAACTTCCGGTTCTGCCCTACGAGGTTTAACGATCGGCTTTTTCAGTTTTGACAATGCGACGGGCTCCCATTCCCGAATGTAGGGTAAAATAAGTGTTGACCGAGCGCAAGGGGAATGAGAGAATATTTGTGTAGTCGGGCAGGCCCGGTGCAGCAAACACCGAACCCGCCCTAACCAGCGAACCTTGAATGGAGGCTCACATGGCTGCCCAGCATCTTACCGCTCTCGCTTCCCCGGAATTTCCACAGGTCTTTGACCGCTGCCTCTCTGATCTATTTGACCGCGTCGAGCGCGTGATGGCCCAGAGCTATCTCTCGGAGTGCGACTTCGAAGACGAGTACGGCGACTGCCGCCAGCGGGCCACCGTGCATCACCTGGAATCGGAAAAAGAGTATTGCGCGGATCACTTCCGGAAGGTGACGAAGTGACCCACGCCGACCTCGCCGAATTCGAAACCCTCTTGCAGCGCCGGGAGCTGGCCGCCGTCACCTGCGTCACGGCCATCCAGTTCGTGTTGCTGATGTTTGAAGCGCAGGACTTTGAACCCGCGCGGCAGTATTTGCAGGACGCGCTCGATCAGCACAAGGCGGCCGACGCCGCCATCGCGGCATTTCACGCTCGACATTTCAAAAAGGAGAAATCCGATCATGGCCACAAAAGCACAGCCGCTTAATCTGCCGTTCACCTGGCGCGATCTCTGGCCCTTCCGGCGCACCGAGGCGCTGGTCCCGTCTGCCGCCGTTTTGCCGGTGGCCTCGACTCCTCCGGAGCTGCTGCGCATCGCTGTCTCGCAGAATGCCGATCTCGCGAAACTTTCCCAGCTCATGGATTTGCAGGAGCGCTGGGAGCGGAGCGAGGCGAAGAAAGCCTACGTGGTCGCGATGAACGCCTTCAAAGCGAATCCTCCGGCGATCACCAAGAATGAGATTGCGGAGTTCGTCGGCAAGAACGGGGAAATCGTCGAGTGGGAATATTCCACGCTCGATCACATCCACGATGCCGTGCTCGCCGAGTTGAGCCGTCACGGCATCTCGCATCGCTGGGTCGTCGAGCAGCCCAAACCCGACACCGTCCGCGTCACTTGCATTCTGACCCACAAACTCGGGCACAGCGAGCAGACCACGCTCGAAGGCCCGATTGATCACTCGGGCAGCAAGAACGCGATTCAGGCCATCGGCTCCAGCACGAAATATCTGGAGCGCTATACCCTGATGGCCGCAACCGGACTCGCCGACAAGAGTCCGGACACCGACGGGCTCGCCGGATCGGCGCCATCAAACGGCTGGGTCGCGGACTCTCTCCGCAAACTCGAAAAGGCCGCCAGCGTCGATCAGCTCCGCGACATCTTCAAAGTTGCCTACGGCAATGCCGTCACCAAGAACGATCAGACCGCCAAGGCCGCCATCATCGCCGCGAAGGATGCGAGATTGAAGGCCATCCGATGAACTCGCCGACGCTGATGGACTGCATCCAGGGCAGCCCCGAATGGTTTGAAGCCCGCTGTGGCCTGGTCACGGCTTCGCGCTGTGGCGATGTGACCGCCATGACGAAAAAGGGCGAGGAGAAAATCGAACGCACTCACTACCGCGCGGAGCTGCTTTCGGAAATTCTCACCGGGAAACCGTACCCGCACTTTGTGACACGCGAGATGCAGTGGGGCATCGCCCAGGAACCCTTCGCCCGCGCCGCTTATGAATTGCAGCGCAACGTGCTCGTCGAGACTTGCGGCTTCGCCGTGCACCCGTCCATTGACCGCTTCGGGGCTTCCTGCGATGGTCTGGTGGGCGACGACGGGCTGATCCAGATCAAATGCCCGAACACCTCCACGCATCTCGGCTGGATGCTCTCGGGCTCGATCCCGGTCGAACACATGCCCCAAATGCTGGCGGAGATGAGCTGCACGCAACGTGCCTGGTGCGACTTCGTGAGCTACGATCCGCGCTTGCCGGAACATTTACAACTGTACGTCCGCCGATTCGCGCGGGATGCGAAACTGATCGCCGTGCTGGAGCGCGAGGTCGAGCACTTCAACCGGGAACTCGACGAACTGCTAGCCGCGCTGCCCCAGAAACCCCAGGGCGTAGTTTTGAGCCTGGACCAGGTCGCCGAAGACGAGGTGAATTTCTAACCACCTTCTCGGCCCACCAGCCCGTGGCAGCGCGACGCCGAGAATACCAACCGGGAGGTCTGACGGGTGGGGCGGACCTCTCAAATCTTTTTTTGAGGAGCGCACAATGGGCACTGACCGGCAAACCGATGTCTGCACCTGTGGGCACACTCGCGCCGCACACTTTCAGCTCAAATCGCAAGCGTGCATGAACGGGGATTGCATCTGCGAAGCATTCGACAAAGTTGATCCCGTCCGCGCCGCCGCCCCCGAACTCCTCACAGCGCTCAAGGCCAGCTATCAGGAAATGGTCGGGCTGAAAGCGTACCTCGAAACCTGCGACGAAAGCATCATCATCGACAATCTGCCAGCGCTCATCGACAGCCTGGGCCGAAAATGCACGCTCGCCGAGGCCGCGATCCGCAAGGCCGAAGGTCTATGAATCACCAATCGACGATCCGCAGAGCTTACCGGACCATCATGCACGCGATGCTCTACGTCGGGCCGGACGAGCCCATCACGATCAGCTATCTCGAAGTCGCGCGGCGCGAAGTCTACAAGGCAAAGGCGAACCTGACCCGCTACGCGGCGTACTCGCATTTTTGCTCGAAGTGCCCGAAGTATCGAGACGCGCCCCGATGATTCGCAGAAGACCGATTCCCAAATTCCGTCTGCACCCGCCCGTCTCCCAGCACTACGAACTGATTTTAGGGGGAGCGGTCCGACGATATTTCTCAGACGGAAGGGAAGTCTGCCAGGACTCACCTTTGGGCTGGCGGGAATACAAACGCCGGGTTGGGGTGATGGTGCAGCGCCAGAACCACCGTTGCTGCCTCTGTGGCAGGCGCTTATCGCTCGCACAGGCCACTTTTGAGCACCAGCGGCGTCGAGGGATGGGTGCGGCGTGGAGAGACGACCGGATCACGAAGGACGGTCAGGACTGGAACGGGGCGGCGCATTGGGTGTGCAACGGGGAGAGGGGCTAGAAGGGCTTCGGGAGTTTTCCCTGCCGCGTGCCATCGAGATACCAGAACTTTCCATCTTCGGTGTAGCCAGCCTCGTCGAGCGCCTTATCGCAGGCATCCCAAAGCGGCTGATGGGTTTCGCAGACGGGCCGCGCTGGAACCTCACCTTCGGCGCAATCACCGTCGCACTCGACTAGCGTCGTGCACTCATAGACGGCGCATTTGTGAAGGTGAATCTCACCCACCGCTTTTTTCTCCCACCTGGTACGGCGTGTAGTTAGGGTTCCCCTGGTTGAGGCGGTTCAGAAGTTCGTAGCACTCGCGATACGATCTGGAGTCGCCATTGGAATTCATCGCGCCCGCCGCATACCCTATGGTGATCAGCAAGCTCTGCCAATCTTCCCGGCTCAGGGTGAGCACCACCTGGCCGTCCTTCTCGGAGTAGCCCATTGTTTCTACGCCTTTCGTCTGCGAACTTTGTCCCGGTGGGATGGGGCCCTACCCGCCAGCGGTTTGCTCAGGGGAAGCGCGTGCAAATCGTTCTCACCATCGGCTTCGTCCGCAAGCAGCGCAGATCGACCGAGCGCGACAAGTGAAACCAACGCATCTTCCGGCTCATTGCAGCCTTGAATCCGCGTCGCTGCCAGATGCGTTTCCTCGACTCCGACATTTTACGGAGAGACTTCGCGGAATGATGCGAGCCCGTTTTCACTTCTCCCTCCAAATCTGTTCCCGCGCCTTCTGCACTTCCGCGCCCTGTTTTACCCAGGATTCAGCTTCCGCTCTCCGCCCACAATCGTAGCCCTGCTTCCAGACGATGAGGAAGATGTCGCGCAGCAGGGTGCAGAGCAGGATGCCGGCGGCGATGCCCAAGATGATCAGCAGGGAAGTGGTCATTGCTTGATCCGATCCGCTGAACGTTTGAATAGGTCCGCAACATCATCGAGCATCTCGGCTTGGTGCGGATTCGTCGAGGCGTTTGGCGAAAGCATCGTGCAGAGCGCGTGGTGTCCGGCCTTCGAGTGTTCGATGTTAAAACCGACAGCGCAAATCAGATCAAAGCCGTGTTCGTGAGCCAAAAGGCAAAGTCGAATGAAGGCCTCCCCCACCGGCCTCGGCCACTCGCTGTTTTCTACCCCGCGCTGCAAAACCACTTTACCGCTCATGCCGCCCTCCGTATCGAATCCGCCTTCATCTCGGTCAGACAGCGCAGCAACACGTTCGCGGCCTGCACGTCATCGGAGGAGCGATGCCGCGAGCGCAAATACCAAATGGCGTGCCGCACCAGCCGCAATGCGATCAGGCGCGTCGGCGGCGAAGTCTGGCTCACTTCGTGAAACCAGTTCTCTTCCCAGCGCAAAAGGCTTTCCAGTTCTTGCGTGTTCATGCCGTCACCTTCGCTTCACAGCGGCAGAACTTCTCTTCGCCGAGATAGTGGCCGCACTCGGTTTTCCCTTCGTGGACGTGGCCGCAGTCGGAGCAGGCTGCGGGATCAGGCAGGGGCCGGGGGCGCACCGTAGTTTCCGCCAGCACGTCGCCCACTTCCTGAAAGAATTCTTTCCAGTCGGTGACATCCAGCAATCGCATCCCGCTGATGGTCCGCAGATCGAGCGCGGTCGTGGTTTGCAAATCGAAGATGATGCGGGCGGTCAGCAGAGCTTCGCGGCGCAGCTCAGAAGGGAAGCGCTCGGAGAGTTTGGCGACGAACTGGTCGGGCATCATGCGGGCACCGCCTCGTAGGTCGCTGCGAAAATATCCGGCTTACACGGATAGAACTCGCCCTTCACTCCCTTGATGATCCAGTCACCACCCTGCGCCAAAAATTCCTGACTCTCCAGCGTTTGCATGATGAGGCCGAGTTCCGCATCGCTTCGGCCTGCGCCAAATTCATGCTCAGGGCGCGGCTTGCCTTCTGCGTCCAACCAAACTCCGCGAACAAACCATGGCTCCGGAACAAACTCGCAAATCTCCGACCAGTTCGCCCACGTCAATTGCACGGCTTCGATTACAACGGGCTTCTTGCGGAATTTCATCTTTCCTCCAATCGGAACGGGGTCAGAATCAAACACTTCGGACACTCGGCCACGATCCACTCGGAATGCGCCGAGGGGTAGGTTTCCACACGGGCCGAGGGGGGCAGCATCTCGCCGCAGCCGGGGCAGCGGGCCGCGATCGAGTAGTCGGCGAGAGTGAGGGTGGGGATCATCGAACTTCCTCCGCAACCGGTTTGAAGCAGCGGGCGATGTGCTGGGCGAGGGGCATGGGAATTTTCGCCAGCATCGCGCTTGCGGCTTTACGCTTGATCGAGTTCGACGCGAAAAGTGCAGCGCCGCGATCAAACCAGTCGAGGCCGCTTCCCGGTTTTGTGTGGTGACCTGGAGACGTGAGCTTAATTCCCGCGTCGTTGATCGCGAGATGTTCCGCCGTCAGATGCCGCGTGTGCGAGTGGCCGTCGCGAAAATAGAGCCGCTTCGCCTGCTTCAATCCTTCGAGCCGCCAGTGCGGAGTGACTTGCCCCGTCTCGCGAAATCGCGACCAGCTCTGGCCGTAGACTTTCACCGATCGAGTGATCGGCATCAGCGCGGGCACATCGCCCCAGAGAAAATAGCTTCCGAAATGCCAACGCGCACGCCCCACCCACTTTTCCGCGCCGCGCACGTTCTCGACAATCAGCGGAATGTATCGGCCGGCCGCGTGGCAAGCCTCGCGCTGGATGCGGAAGCACGCATCGAACAGCGCAATGAAATTCACCGGCGGTCCTGCCGCGTTCAACGCCTTCGCCCGCGCCCACGGCATTGCGCGATAGCTCGGCTCGGTGCAGGGAGGACTCGCGACGATCACCACCGCGTCGACCAACTCCGATCCGTGAACGCTCCGCACATCGCGAAGCACCAGCTCACCCGGATATCCGCCCATTCCGTAATCGTGTTTCTCCACGTCGAACCCTTTCACGCGATAGCCTTCCGCGAGAAAACCTTCCGCCCATCCGCCCAGCCCGCAATAAAGATCAATGCAAAGCGGTTTCATGTGGCGTCCTGAAACAGCGAAGATTGTTTCGGCCCGAGTTTCCGGCGCAGCTCGTCGAGATCGACCACATTCTTTTCCGCGTCGTATTTCTCGATGCATCCGAGACACGGACCTTTCCGTCCTTGGTCGATCCGGTGCGGGGTGAACTTTTTACACTTGCCGCACCAGAAGGGGGCTTCGACGGTGTTCAAAGTGAAATGTTGCGTCATGGAAACAATCTCCCGGTTTCGCGATTGGCAGAATTCACGGTCGCCATGCACGCGCAGATGCATCCATC
>Ga0210390_10002888_pt1 | contig 14969 bp, 15 predicted proteins | sample IncBWH11OmetaG_FD_161050 | JGI IMG/M metagenome (GOLD analysis project Ga0210390, IMG submission 161050) | Forest soil microbial communities from Barre Woods Harvard Forest LTER site, Petersham, Massachusetts, United States - Inc-BW-H-11-O ...
CGTCACGCCGAGCCGCTCGTCGGCGAGTTTGCGGATTGCCGGGGCCAGCCCGACCGTCGACACCGTCACCGATCGGGCCGAGATTCCAAAACCGGATGGTGAAGTGATGCGATACACCGCCGCCAGCGCCCTGGCGTAGTTGGCCAGCGGCTCCCCCATCCCCATGAACACCACATTGGACAACCGGTCTCCCCAGTCGTCACGCAGCGCCACGGCCGCGGCGCGTACTTGTTCGACGATCTCGGCGGTCGACAGGTTTCGGGTCAGGCCGCCCTGCCCGGTGGCGCAGAACGGGCAAGCCATGCCGCAGCCCGCCTGGGACGAGATGCACACCGTGTTGCGCTGCGGGTAGCGCATCAGCACCGACTCGAAGGTGGTGCCGTCGGCCGCCCGCCACAGCGTCTTGCGGGTCTGGCCGGCGTCGCACGCGATTTCCCGGGTGGCAGTCAGCAGGCTCGGGAACAGGGCCTCGGCCACCTGACCGCGGGCAGCAGCCGGCAGGTCGGTCATCTGCTGCGGGTCGGCGATCAGCCGACCGTAATACTGGTGGGTGAGTTGTTTGGCGCGAAACGGCGGCAGGCCCAGTGCCGCGACGGCGTCGAGGAGCCCGGCCTCGTCGAGGTCGGCCAGATGACGCGGCGGCAGCCCTCGGCGCGGCGCCTCGAATACCAGCTGTTGCTTCATCCCACGACCAGTATCCGTCCTTCGCGGAGTCGCAGCGGCGATCAGGCCACCAGCGTCAAGACGATCCAGGTCGCCACCGCCGACGGCAACGTTCCGTCCAGACGGTCCATCAGGCCGCCGTGGCCGGGCAGAATCCGGCCCATGTCCTTGATGCCCAAGTCACGCTTGACTTGCGATTCCACCAAATCGCCGAGGGTGGCGGTGGCCACGATCGTCAGGCCCAGCAGCAGGCCGATCCAGACCGGTTTGTGGGCCAGCAGAGTCGCGCTCAGCGCGGTCGCGGTGATCCCGAACAGCAGCGAACCGGCCAGTCCCTCCCACGATTTGTTCGGGCTGATCGCCGGGACCATCGGATGCTTACCGAACAGCACCCCCACGGCGTAGCCGCCGACGTCCGAAAAAACCACGCCGATCATCAGGCAGAACACCCGCCCCGATCCGTCAGCGGGATAGACCAGCAGCACACCGAACGACGCGAACAACGGCACCCAGGCGGCCAGGAAAACGGTGGCGGCTGCGTCCCGCAGGTAGTTTGCCGGCGGCGAATCGGCACCGGCGGACTCGCGGGACGCGGGCGTGCCGTGACGCAGCAACCGCCAGAACATGCAGACCACGACCGTGGCGCCGAAGCCGGCCAGCGCCCCGCGGGGCCCGAAAGGCCAGGTCAACCACACTGTGGCCTGGCCGCCGATCAGGAGCGGCACTACCGGAATCACAAAACCCGCCTCGCGCAGCCGCCGCACCACCTCATGGGTGGCCACGACAATGGCGGCGGCGACCATGGGGAGCCACAGGAATTTGTCGAATATCAAGATCGCGATGATGGTAAAGCCGATTGCCGCGCCGACGGCGATCGCCGCGGGCAGATTCCGGCCGGCCCGCGACTTCTTCTTCTTCCCTGACGGCTCTTGCAACGAACCCTCGGCCGGGATGTCTGCGCCGGTACCAGTTTCTGCCACGGACGTCGTTAGCTGAGCGGCCGCTAGACCTCCAGCAACTCGCCTTCTTTGTGCTTGACCAGGTCATCGATCTGGGTCACGTACTGGTGCGTGGTCTTGTCCAGGTCCTTCTCCGCGCGCGCGACCTCGTCCTCGCCGGCCTCGCCCTCCTTGCGGATGCGGTGCAGTTCCTCCATCGCCTTGCGGCGGATGTTGCGCACCGAGACCCTGGCGTCTTCGCCCTTGGCTTTGGCTTGCTTGACGAGTTCGCGACGACGTTCCTCGGTCAGCTGGGGTACCGCAACCCGGATCAGCGTGCCGTCGTTGGTCGGATTCACCCCCAGGTCGGAGTTGCGAATGGCCGTCTCGATGGGCCCGAGTTGGCTCGCCTCGTACGGCTTGATCACGACCAGGCGCGCTTCCGGAACATTGATGCTGGCCAGCTGGGTGATCGGGGTAGTTGAGCCGTAATAGTCGATAACGATGCGGGAGAACATGCCCGGGTTGGCGCGGCCGGTCCGGATGGTCGATAAGTCGTCACGGCCCACCGACACGGCCTTCTCCATCTTCTCCTCGGCATCGAAGAGGGTTTCGTCAATCATGGCGCCGCTCCTTCTCATCGCTGCGCTCTGCATCGTCGCTGGCTATCATTTCGCGCCGCTCCTTCTCATCGCTGCGCTCTGCATCGTCGCGGCGCGCATCTAACGCCGCTCCTGCTGTTAGGTAGTGACCAGCGTTCCGATCTTCTCACCCGCAACCGCGCGAGCAATATTGCCATCGGTAAGCAGGTTGAACACCAGAATCGGCATGCCATTGTCCATACACAAACTGAATGCGGTTGCATCGGCCACCCGCAGCCCTCGGTCGATGACTTCCCGGTGGGTGATAGCGGTGAGCAGCTCGGCCGACGGATTCACTCGCGGGTCCTCGGCGAACACGCCGTCGACCGCCTTGGCCATCAGGACCACGTCGGCGCCGATCTCCAATGCCCGCTGTGCGGCCGTGGTGTCCGTCGAGAAGTACGGCAGCCCCATGCCGGCACCGAAGATCACCACACGTCCCTTTTCCAGGTGGCGCCGGGCCCGCAGCGGAATGTACGGCTCGGCGACCTGGCCCATCGTGATCGCGGTCTGAACCCGGGTGGCGATGCCTTCTTTTTCTAGGAAGTCTTGCAACGCAAGGCTATTCATGACAGTCCCGAGCATCCCCATATAGTCTGATCGGGTGCGCTCCATGCCGCGTTGTTGAAGCTGTGCGCCACGGAAGAAGTTGCCGCCGCCGATGACGACCGCGACCTGCACGCCGGTGCGGACGACCTCGGCGATCTGGCGGGCGACCTGCGAGACTACGTCGGGATCCAGTCCGACCTGTCCGCCGCCGAACATCTCGCCGCCGAGTTTGAGCAGCACTCGGGTGTATTTGGGCCGATTCGGGTCGTCCGGTGGAAATGCGTCGGCGCCGTTGGTGCTCGTCGGCTCCTGCTCCGTCATCAGACTCCTCGCATGGGAGGGCGCCATCCAACTATCGCCCACGACAGCACGCTCCATCCTGCCTTATGGCCAGGCTGCGCGTCCCGAGAGTGGACTGGATTGCGCATTGTTTGTCTCGCAACGGCGTTGGGCGGTAACTGCGCCCCCCGACGACAATTCCGTTAGCTGGCGGAATCCATCGGCTGCGAGGCCGTGTTCGGCGTCACAGCCACCGCATTCAGCCGTCCTACCTGCGCCGAAAACTTCACCGCGGCCAGTCGCATGCGGGTCGCCGCGAGCAGGGGTTTGAGCGCCGCGCCACATGGGAATTCCGACCACGCGGCGCGAAATGGCGCGAAATGGCATAGCGCAAAAAGCCAACACCAGAAGCGCTTCTCGCCGCGCCCAAAACCGGTCCAGCCAACGGCCGGTGGTCGAGCAAGTTAGCTCGATATTGAACCAATGAGGAGGGGACTCCATGTCGGAGGACAAGAAGAAGAGTGGGCCTGAGGAAGCTGTGAAGGGCGTCGTCGAGGGCGCCAAGGGCCTGGCCAAAGAGGCCGTCGGCAGCGTGCTTGGTAAAAAAGATCTCGAGCACGAGGGCGAGGCCCAGCAAGACAAGGCGCACGCGCAGCGTGACGCCGCCAAGAAGGAAGCGGAAGCCGAAGCCGCTCGTGGCGGTGCCGCGGCTGCCGAAAAGCGCCAGCAGGCGCACCAAAAGTAGACAATCAGACGACGAGGCCCGGTCCGCGGCGGACCGGGCCCGTCTTGTTTTAAGGCCCTAACCGAACAACGGCAACGCCCGCTTGCGGGCCAGCGCGTCCATACCGCGCTGAATGCTGCCCTGAACTTCGTGATACTTACAGTCGATGTACTCGTCATCGTCGGCGCGCGCCGGGTCGTTGTCGATCTCGACCGGCGGCATGAATCGCGTCCTGATCTTGGCCGGCAGCGGCAGCTGCGGCAACGCGGCAGGGGCGATTCCCCAGGGCAGCGAGATGGCGAGCGGAAACACCTTGAGCCGCAGCAGCCGGTCCAACCGCAAGATTCGCGAAAGCCGATCGCCGCGAATCAGCACCGGCATGGCGTCGGCGCCTCCCACGGTCGCGATCGGCACGATCGGAACACCGGCGCGAATCGCCATCTTCACGAAGCCTTTTCGACCGGCCAGGTTTGCCTGGTCACGCTCAGACCACGGCCGCAGCGAGTCCACCTCACCGCCGGGCCACAGCGCGACGTCGCGGCCTTCGGCCAGCGCGGTCGCGATGGCGTCGGGAGCCGCGGGTAATACGCCCATTGCACGGAAGTATCGGCCTAAACCGGGAATGGCCATCAATGCGTCATGGGCCGTGCCGTGCAGTGGACGCTCCTGGCCGAACCGTCGCCACCATTGCAGACCGACAGTCCAGGCATCCCAGACAAACGGGGCCCCGGAGTGGATGCCGACCAGCAAGGCCGGCGGATCTCCAACGTTTTCCCAGCCGTCGATCTCCATTCGAAACCAATAGTCCACCAGCAGGTTCCAGAAGAACTTCTGACGCTGCAAGGTGGTCTCATCGAAGCCGCTGAGATCCCATTTGCCGGCACGCTCAGCTACCCAGCCGCTCAGGCCGCCCTCTTGCTCCTCACGCTTGTCCTCCATTGCGGCTCGCGCGCGATCCGCCTGACGGCGTGCCTGCGCCCGCACATTCGCAGATCGATGGTCGTTAGAACTCATATTTGCTCCAATTGGGCAGGGTACGAAGCGGTTTCGACCGCTGACACGCCCTCCCCGCGTCAAGAACCGTGACGGGGAGGTCGTTCGAGAGGCTCTCCGAATAACCACGGGCGGTTACCGCACGCCATCTCCAATACCCACTCCCGCCGGCCTCAAACACCACTGCCTGCAGTTGCGAATGGCAGGCGAACACGCTGACGCCTGCGTGGCATTTTTCGCCCACCGACAAACGGCGACAAACACGGCGGCGCGTGCCCGTCAAAAACCGCAGCCGCCGAAGGCGCCGACCGGTTAGGCGCGCCCCCAAAAGTGGGGTGACCCAGATGGTCCTAGCGCTGGCCTGGCGGCCCAGCAATCGTGACAAACATTCTCAGAAGCGGTTTTCCGGGCCGACCACGGCCCATACCGTGTTGCCGGCCGCGCTGGTGTACGTGCCCCACACCCGACAGTTGGCCGCGACGAGGTCAAGGCCCGAGACGTTCTCATCTGCGGACTCACGGGCCGTAGGTGTCATTTCGATGTGTTGTACCGCCACCGCCACCGTGGACCCGTCGGTTTCCATCCGAAGCGACAACGTGCTGTTGGTATCCGCAACGGCCATTTCAAGCAGTTCGGTAGCGACGATCGAAACCGCATGAATGAAGTCGACTCTCGACCACGCCGTCAACCACTGAGCAACTAGCTGCCGGCATCGGTGAATGCTGGTCTTCGTTGCCGGCAATTCGGCGCGGACGCGCCGCCGATACCGGCGCAGTCCGTCGGCGGGCAGCTCAGTGATTGCGCACTCAAGTGTTGGGAACACGGGCACATACCGCGTTATGCCGTTTCGGTGCAAAGTATTCTGGACATGATCAAGGGCGCATACCAGGCCGATCGGGATATCCGGCCATTCGGCGATCTGCCAACGGGCGCTGGTGAACACGGCCCACGCCGGATCGTCTCGGACGGTGAGGCCGTTTACGTCGACGATGACCCCAAGAGGTTCATCCAACGCGGTTTTGACGATGGCGTCGCGGAGCGGAACGTATGTTGTGCCGTCGAGCAGACCGTCGAGGGTGAGCACTCGGGCGTCCGCGACCGTAGAGCCGACAATGCGGATCTCGCCGCGCTGGCCGGCCAGGATCCACTCTTCATCCCAAGGCTGCCGCAGCGCCGGACAACTCATCGTTCCACCCGACCAAAACTCAGCTCGAACCTGCCGGTAGCCCCGAAGCTAAGCTACCTAATGGCAACCAGGGTTGCCACCGCGGCTGGATAACTTATTTCAGCATTTAGGTGGATCGTACTTCGTACGGCCTGACGGACCTACCCTCGGACCGCCGTCGCCACCCGGTCAGCATGCCCCGCCATACGTCAGTTGTTTGCTGCGGTCGGCGACTACCAGCGTCGCGCGCGGTCCGACGGTTGCCAACGGCGACGAGCAAACCGCTCTGCGCTCGCGTCAAATCCGGCCGGCGGCGCGATCACACCTCAGGGGGCTGCGGGAAGCTCGCCTTGATGGCTTGGGCAGTAGACGTCCACTGATGCGATGACGAATCTGACCGCGGTCCTTCTCACACGAGCGGGATAAAAGTGTAAAGCCGGATTGTCCCCATACGCACTGTTCATCTCATCGTCGACTACGGTCTGGACCGAAGCGCCGCCATCGAGTTCGCTACAAATTTGATGGGCGCGGTAGACGATCCCAGGCACGTTATCGATGGCGGGAATCTGTTCTTGTTCGAGCAAGGCCAGAAACTGCTGATCCTGAGCCGGGTCGGCACCTGCTGCGCCACCGCAAATAACCGCGGCGGTCAGCACTACCGAAGCGCTAACCAGAGCGTCTGCGAGGCGGGTGATGCCGGTGCGCACGGCAGGATTTCCATTTCTTCTGTGTCACCTGCTCGACATCTCATTGGATCGACACCAAGCAGTAACAGTGGAGGCGTCTGGCGCCTGCAATGATGGATATCGTAACTGTTTGTAGCCGTGAATCACCACTGGGCTTTCGCGCACACCCGCAGATTAGGGGCGCGGCGCGACGGCATGTAGGCACATGACCGCATCGACGCAGAACGGCATAGCGCCGTCGAAGTTGATGACTACGCGTAGGCGGCGAATACCTGCTGAGTGTGCGGTGATCACCGCCTTGATCAGCACCGCCTCGAGCGTGGTGGGTGCGGCACCGTTGCCCGTGACGACGTGGCTCCGATCGGAGTGGGCTCATCTCGCGGCGAGCGAGCCGATGCACCAGATCACTGGGGGCATGCAAAACGGAGCCGCCTGCGCAAACGATTTGTGGAAGCTACCACCGACATCAAACGTGATCGCCGCACCGGCGGCGTGGCATAAATCGGCGCCCGATGAGGCTTTCGCGGCGGGACACAACGGACAGGGCCGGCCGGAATCTGGCGAACACGGCACGGTGCTCACGGCCATGATCTGGCCAGCCCCCATGGGGGACGTGACGCCTCAGCCACAGATCCCGGCACCGACGGTGAAGCCGGTCGCGCCGCCTGTCGAAGCACCGCCACCTCCAGCAGAACAGCCGCCGCCTCCGCCACGACAACGGCAGAGACCCCCACCACAACAGGAGGCACCCCCACCACCACAGGAGGCACCTGCGCCAGAACCGGAGGCACCCCCACCGCCACAGGAGGCACCTGCGCCAGGACCGGAGGCACCCGCACCACCACAGGAGACACCTCCTCCACCACCATCACAGGCGATACCTCCTTCCCCGCCTCCGGGGCGGGGCCATGTCCAGCTCGCACCGTGAGGCAAAGGACTGGCTCAAGCAGCAGCTGAGCCCGAACCGTGCGCTTGCCGCTCAGGCCAGGTGCGCGGACAGCAGCCAGGCCGACACGGACTTACGTCCATTGCCCTCGTCGCGCAGGTCCACAGCTGGAAACTCGGCGACTCTGCCGTCGGGCACGTTGGCATGAATTCTGGCCGGTCGGATCTCGTCGATGACCCAATACTGCGACACGACATCGCGCAACTCATCTTCAGTGACCGCGTTGGGCGGGCCCTGGGGCATGCCCGCGCGATCGAAGACCAGCACGAAGTAGGACGCGCCGGGCGCGGCAGCGCGAACGATCGACCGCTGGTACCCGGCGCGCAGCTCGACGGGCATCGAGTGAAACAGCGTGCTGTCCACGATCGTGTCGAACCGGCCTTCGGAACCGGTCGGATAGCTGGTGAAGTCAGTGATGTCGGCCACCTCGAACGAGGCGTTGGTCAACCCATGATTGGCCGCCTCGACCCTTGCCAACTCGATCGCGGTGGGCGAGGCATCCAGCCCGACGGTGTTGTGCTCCAACGCCGCCAGGTGCAGTGACAGCGCCGCCTCACCGCAGCCGGCGTCGAGCACGTCGCCCTTGATTTTGCCCTGGTCGATGAGCGCCGAGATCTCCGGTTGCGGCTCACCGAGACTCCATGGCGGTCGGCCTTCCCCGAACTGAGGAGCCTCGCCGCGGTAGGCCGGATCGAAATCGAAATCGAACTTCTGCGTTTCAGTCATACCCGAGATATATCAACTAACCTGATATATGTCAAGATGCTTGACATGAGCACGACACAAGACGCGCCACTTGGATACCTGCTACATCAGGTGGTCGCCGCGCTGCGACCGGAGGTGGCCGCGGTGCTGAGTCCGCTAAGTCTGACGCTGCCCGAATTCGTCTGCATGCGAATGCTTTCCATGAGTCCCGGGATGTCCAGCGCGGAACTGTCCCGGCAGGGCAATGTCACACCGCAGGCGATGAACACGGTGTTGCACCGGTTAGAGAACGCACACATAGTGGCCAGGCCCGCGTCGGTGCCGTCCGGTCGTGCGCTGCCGGCCACGCTGACCGGAGCGGGCCGGACGCTGTTGAAGCGTGCCGAGGCTGCCGTGCGGGAGGCCGACGCCCGCGTCCTCGGCAAGCTGTCCGCACCCGATCAGCGGGAGTTCAAACGGATGTTGGCAGCGCTGGGATCTGACTGACCCCGATAGTCCGGCTCCTCAGCAGGCCGCGCCGGCCTGCATCGTCACCGGACGTCCCCGATGGTCCGGCTCCTCAGCAGGCCGCGCCGGCCTGCATCGTCACCGGACGTCCTGGATGCGGGCCCACGGCCGGGCCTCTTCCAGTTCGTAAGCCAATTCCAGTAACCGGACTTCCTGGCCCACGGCAGCGGAGATCATCATGCCCACCGGCAGCCCGTTGGCGGATTCGGCCAGCGGCAACGAGATCGCAGGCTCCCCGGTTACGTTGTGCAGCGGCGTGAACGCCACCCAGTCTTCCAGCCGGCCGATGATCTGCTGGTAGTCGACGGTGGGGTCGAGGTAACCGATCGGCGGCGTCTCGTCGGCCAGCGTCGGGGTCAGCACCGCGTCATAGGTTCGGGCGAAGCGTGCGGTGTGCCGGCGCGCGCCCCGCAGACGGATAATCGCCAACGGCAGACGGTGCATATTGCGGCGGGCGTGCCGGTCCAGGCCCAGGGTCAGGTTGTCCAGCCGGGTGCGGTCGAACCCGTCGCCGAGCGCGCGCTGGTTGAGGTGGATCTGACCGGTTGCCAGCAGCCCCCAATACAGCAGGAAATCGTCGGCGAAGCTGGACGACACCGGCGGCCGTTCCACGTGGTCGACGCGGTGGCCGAGTTCTTCGAGCAGCGCGGCGGTTTTCAGCGTCAGCTCACGCATTTCGGCGCTGCACTCCCGCAGTAGCGAGCGGGTGATGACGGCGATCCTCAGCCGCTGCTTGCCAGGACGCTGCACATCCCCGATCGGCGGCAGCTTCGGTGGACGCCAGATGCATTCGGCTGCTCGATAAAAGGCCGCGGTGTCACGCACCGATCGGGTGACCACGCCGTTGGCGACCAGGCGGATCGGCATCCGGCTGACTTCCTTGTCCAGCGGCAGCCGGCCCCGCGAGGGCTTCAACCCGACAAGTCCGTTGCAGGACGCCGGAATTCGGATCGACCCACCGCCGTCGTTGGCGTGTGCGATCGGTACCGCACCGGCGGCGACAAAGGCGCCGGAGCCCGACGACGACGCGCCCGCGGTGTGGTCGGTGTTCCACGGATTGCGGACCGGTCCGAGTCGCGGGTGTTCGGCCGACGCGCTGAATCCGTATTCCGACATCTGCGTTTTGCCCAGCGGCGTCATGCCGGTGGCCAGGTACAGCCGCGCGAATTCGCCGTCGGCGTCGGCCGGCCGCGGCGCCCACGCATCCGTGCCCAACATCGTCGGCAGTCCGGCGACGTCTACGTTGTCTTTGACGAACGTGGGTACGCCGCTAAAAAAGCCGGTGCCGCCCGGTACCGGCGGCTCAGCCGCCTCGGCGCGGGCTCGGTCGAATGCGCGATACGCCAAGCCGTTCACGGCGGCGTTGACGGCTTCGGTGCGCGCGATCGCCGCCTCGACGACCTCGGCCCGGCCTACCCGACCGGACTTGAGCGCATCGACCAGGCCGACCGCGTCGAGCTCGCCGAGTGCGTCATCGCCGAACGCGTGTACGTGTCGCATCTCCGCTGACGCTACTGCTGGCCGACCTCGAACCGGACGAACCGCGTGACGGTGACACCGGCCTCGTCGAGCAGCGCCTTGACCGTCTTCTTGTTGTCGGACACCGACGGTTGCTCGAGCAACACGACGTCCTTGAAGAACCCGTTCAGCCGGCCCTCGACGATCTTGGGCAGCGCCTGCTCGGGTTTGCCTTCCGCGCGCGAGGTTTCTTCGGCGATGCGCCGTTCGCTGGCCACCACGTCGTCGGGCACGTCGTCGCGGCTCAGGTAGCGGGCCTTGAGCGCCGCGATCTGCAGCGCGGCTGTGTGCGCGGCCGCTTTTTCAGCCGCGGTTCCGCCGCCCGAGTATTCCACCAGCACACCGACGGCCGGCGGCAGGTCCGCCGAGCGCTTGTGCAAGTAGGTTTCGACGGTGCCGTCGAGGAATGCGACCCGGCGCAGCTCGAGCTTCTCCCCGATCTTGGCCGACAGCTCGGCGATTGCCTGTTCGACGGTTTTGCTACCGGTGGTCACCGCTTTGAGCGCATCGACATCGGCCGCTTTGGCCGCCGCGGCAGCGCTCACCACCTCATCGGCGAGCTTTTGGAACTCCGCGTTCTTGGCGACGAAGTCGGTCTCGCAGTTCAGCTCGATCAGCGCGCCGTCCTTGGCGGCGACCAAACCCTCGGCGGTGGCCCGCTCGGCGCGCTTGCCCACATCCTTGGCGCCCTTGATCCGCAGCGCCTCGACGGCCTTGTCGAAGTCGCCGTCGGTATCGGCCAGCGCGTTCTTGCAGTCGAGCATGCCGGCGCCGGTCAGTTCGCGAAGCCGCTTGACGTCGGCAGCGGTGTAGTTGGCCATATCAGCCTTCCGTGGAGGTTGATTCGGTTTGGGTTTCGGCGGGCGCCCCGGCTGCGGTCGGCTCCGCGGCCGGCGCTGCCGTGGCCGAGGCCAGCAGCTCCTGCTCCCACTCGGCCAGCGGTTCGGCGGCTTCCGCTTCGGGCTTGCCGTCGCCGCGGCCAAGACCGGCACGCGCCTGCAGGCCTTCGGCCACCGCCGAGGCGATCACCTTGGTCAGCAGCGCCGCCGAGCGGATCGCGTCGTCGTTGCCCGGAATCGGGTAGTCGACCAGATCGGGGTCGCAGTTGGTGTCGAGGATCGCGATCACCGGGATGCCCAGCTTGCGCGCCTCACCGACGGCGATGTGCTCCTTGTTGGTGTCGACGACCCAGACCGCCGACGGCACCTTCGCCATGTCGCGAATGCCGCCAAGGCTGCGCTCCAGCTTGTTCTTCTCGCGGGTCAGCATCAAGATTTCCTTCTTGGTGCGGCCCTCGAACCCGCCGGTCTGCTCCATCGCCTCGAGCTCCTTGAGGCGCTGCAGGCGCTTGTGCACCGTGGAGAAGTTCGTGAGCATGCCACCCAGCCAGCGCTGGTTCACATACGGCATGCCGACGCGGGTGGCCTCGGCGGCGACGGACTCCTGCGCCTGCTTCTTGGTACCGACGAACAACACCGAGCCGCCATGGGCGACGGTCTCTTTGACGAATTCGTACGCCTTGTCGATGAACGTCAGCGTCTGCTGCAGGTCGATGATGTAGATGCCGTTGCGGTCGGTGAAGATGAACCGCTTCATCTTGGGATTCCAGCGACGGGTCTGATGCCCGAAGTGGGTGCCGCTGTCAAGCAGCTGCTTCATGGTTACCACGGCCATGGTTATGCCTTTGTGTGTCGGTTGTCGCCCAGCGTCGGGTGAAGCCGGGCCCTGGCGGCTGCTGCGATGCCGGACCCTGTTACGGGACCGCCCGGCATGCGGTGCGAACTCCTAGTGGAACGGGAGACGCGGTGCAGACGCGCGAAGTCAGTCCGTTAATACGGGCTGCGGGGAGCAGTTTACACGGCCTCAGCAGCTGCTTTGTCCACAGTGCTGGCTGGCCGGGTTGGCGGTGCCGCGGTGAACTGGGGATATGCGATGGGCAGCGGTGATCGTGGCCGCGGCGCTGATCTGGGCGCGCCCGGCCCGCGGAGACGATCTCCGCCTGGATTGGCCGCTGCGGCCCCACCCGGCGGTGGTGCGAAGCTTCGACGCCCCGGCGCCGGACTGGAACCGCGGCCACCGCGGTGTGGACCTGGCGGGTAGGCCTGGCCAACCGGTGTACGCCGCGGGCGCGGGGACGGTGGTGTACACGGGCATGCTGGCCGGCCGGCAGGTGGTGTCGTTGGCGCACCCGGGTGGTTTGCACACCAGCTACGAGCCGGTGCGGGCGTCCGTGCGGGTCGGACAGCCGCTGACCGCCGGGACGGTGATCGGCGAATTGTTGGCCGGCCATCCGGGTTGTCCGGTCGCGGCGTGTCTGCACTGGGGAGCGATGTGGGGCCCGGCCGCTCGTGCGGATTATGTCGATCCGCTGGGGTTGGTGGCGTCCACGCCGATCCGGCTCAAGCCGCTACGCGGGTGATGTCGGGTGATGGTCAGGCCCGCGGATGGGCCCGGTCGTGCACCGCCCGCAACCGGGCAACCGTGACGTGGGTGTAGAGCTGGGTGGTGGCCAGGCTGGAATGGCCGAGCAACTCCTGCACGACACGTAGGTCAGCCCCGCCCTCGAGCAGATGGGTGGCCGCGCTGTGTCGCAGCCCATGCGGCCCCATATCGGGTGCGCCGTCCACCGCCGCGACGGTCTGGTGCACGACGGTGCGTGCTTGTCGCACGTCCAGCCGCCGACCCCGCGCGCCCAGCAGCAGCGCCGGCCCGGACTCCGTGGTGGCCAGCGCGGGACGCCCGTCGGCCAGCCACGCCCTCAGCGCATCGGCGGCCGGCTCCCCGAACGGCGCCGTGCGCTGCTTGTCGCCCTTACCGAGCACGCGCAGCACTCGATGCCCGGTGTCGACATCGCCGATGTCCAGGCCGCACAGCTCGCTGACCCGGATGCCGGTGGCGTACAGCAACTCCACAATCAGCCGGTCCCGCAGCGCCAGCGGATCACCTTGCTGGCAGCCGGATTCCGCGGCCGACATGGCGGCAAGGGCCTGGTCTTGGCGCAACACCGCGGGCAGTGTGCGACGCGTCTTCGGTACCTGCAGCCGGGCAGCCGGGTCGTCCGTCAGCAGCCCCTGTCGCACGGCCCACGCGGTGAACGTCTTCACCGCCGAAGTTCGGCGCGCCAGTGTGGTGCGGGCAGCGCCGGCGCCTGCCAAGGCGGCCAGCCACGACCGCAGCAACGGCAGGCTCAGCCCTGGCAATCCCGTCCCGGGCGCGCGTTCGTCCAGGAAGGCGAACAACGACCGCAGGTCGCCCAGGTATGCGCGACGGGTGTGTGCCGAGCGAAGGCGTTGCAGCGCCAGGAAGTCGTCGAACTCGTCGAGGATCGCCTCCACCAGCCCACGGTCGCAGACGCCGGCGGTCTGACTCAGCTGACGCGCCGCAACGTGCCCGGAGTGAGATCAGCCAGTGATGAATAGCCGTCGACGGCCATGGTCAGGTCGGCTTCGGCCAGCAACGAGCGCAGCACGTGCACAATGCCGTCGACGCCGCCCAGCGCCAGGCCGTAGGCGTAGGGGCGCCCGATGCCCACTGCGGTCGCTCCGAGCGCGAGCGCCTTGACGATGTCGGCGCCGCTGCGGATCCCCGAGTCGAACAGCACCGGCAGCCCGTCGGCGGCCTCGACCACGTCCGGCAGACAGTCCAGCGCGGGTAAGCCGCCGTTGGCCTGCCGGCCGCCGTGGTTAGAGCAGTAAATGCCGTCGGCACCGCCGTCCTTGGCGCGCCGCGCATCGTCGGGATGGCAGATGCCCTTGACGATCAGCGGCAGCTTGGTCAGCGAGCGCAGCCACGGAAGGTCATCCCAGGTCAGCGGGTTGCCGAAGACCTGGATCCACCGCAGAACGACGCCCTGCGGGTTCTCCTCGGGTGGCTGCGACAGGCTCCCGCGGAACACCGGGTCACTGGAGTAGTTGCTCAGGCAATGCCCACGCAACTGGGGGAAATTCGACACGCCCAGGTCGCGCGGACGCCAGCCCGTTACCCAGGTGTCGAGGGTGACGACGATGCCCTTGAAGCCGGCCGCCTCGGCGCGGTGCACCAGGCTGGTGGCCAGGTCACGGTCGGTCGGCGTGTAGAGCTGGAAGAACCCGGGGGTCTGGTCAAACTCGGCAGCGACATCTTCCATCGGGTCGACCGTGAGCGTCGAGGCAACCATCGGAACGCCGGTGCGGGCGGCCGCGCGGGCGGTGGCCAGGTCGCCGTGGCCGTCCTGGGCGCACAACCCGATGACCCCGATGGGCGCCATGAACACCGGTGTGGGCAGCTTCATCCCGAACAACTCCACGGACAGGTCACGTTCCTTGGCGCCGACGAACATCCGCGGGATCAGTCCCCAACCCTGAAAAGCCTCGCAGTTGGCCCGCTGGGTGCGCTCGTCCCCAGCCCCGCCTGCGACGTATGACCACACCGACGGCGGTAGGGCCCTTGCGGCCTTGGCTTCCAGTTCCGCGAACACCATCGGCAGTGACGGCGCCACTCCCGCCAGACCCTGGAAGTAAATCTCGTTTTGATAGTCGCCGAATGCCATGCGATGAGCATGCCAGCCGGTGTTTTGGCTGACGAGCCCCCTAGTAAGCCCCGGCCCCGGTCTCAGCCTCAGCCAGTTCTCTCTTCCACTGCCGGAACGTCTCTTCGGTGCGACCGCGCCGCCAGTA
>Ga0210390_10002889_pt1 | contig 14967 bp, 11 predicted proteins | sample IncBWH11OmetaG_FD_161050 | JGI IMG/M metagenome (GOLD analysis project Ga0210390, IMG submission 161050) | Forest soil microbial communities from Barre Woods Harvard Forest LTER site, Petersham, Massachusetts, United States - Inc-BW-H-11-O ...
CGCCGTCAGGCGCGCGTGCCTCGGCCGGGCTTGCTCAGCGCCTGCGCGTCACGCGCCATGTCTTCTAAATTGATGCGGGAGAGCGCGACGCCGAATTCGGTTTCCGCGTTGGCCATGGCCGGCAGGACGATCTTGAGCAAAAGGTCGGAGCCGGCATCCGGCAGTTCGCTATCTTCGACGGTTCGGGCGGCGCGCAAAATGTCATTGGCCGTGACACGCCTGCGATCGCGGGCGAGTTCATAGCCGCCGCGAGGACCGCGCACGCCCCGCAAGATGCCGCAACGGACGAGCGCCTGCAGAACGGGTTCAAGATGCCGTGGCGGCAATCCGTGACGCGCGGCTAGCGTTTTCGCGGAGATCGGCTGTCCATGCTCTTGCATCGCGACATCGATAACTGCCGCGACGGCAAGAACGGCTTTACGAGGCAGCAGGGGCATCGAGGAGAACAAACGCCTTTGAATCGAGATTAGTTCACTCCCACCGCTAATATCTTACGCGCCTATGCGCGGTCTAGTTTAAGTTAAGTTTAGGTATGCTTACTCACGGTATTCGTTACCATTCCAGTAGAACCGAAACCTCCGGCTTGACGCTCGGTCGCGCTTAATTCCCTGCATTCAACAGTAATTACATGTTGTATAGGGGCGACTACTAGCTGTGCAATGCGCATTGCGCGCCTGATGATGACGGCTTCCGCACCGTGATTAACAAGAATGATCTGTAATTCTCCGCGGTAGTCGGCGTCGATGGTTCCCGGAGCATTCAGCACGGTAACGCCGTGACGCATGGCCAGCCCGGAGCGCGGCCGTATCTGGCCTTCGGTGCCGAGCGGCAGGGCGATGGCGATGCCGGTGGGAATCATCGCCCGGCCGCCGGGGGCGATCTCGACAGGCGCGTCGGCCGCCACCGCGGCGAGGAGATCGAGCCCGGCGGCGTGCGCGCTTTGATAGGCCGGTAACGGCAAGTCCGCGCCGTGCGGCAAACGCATGATGAGTAGCTCCATACTCACCGCTTGTCTCCTTCAAGCTCGGCTGCGATCCGTTCGATCAGTATGCGGGCGACGTCGTCTTTAGATTGCGGCGGCCAGGATTCCACGGCAGCCGGCGTGATCAAGTGGATGGTGTTGCTGTCGCCGCCCATGATGCCGGTCGCCGGCGAGACATCGTTGGCGAGGATCCAGTCGCAGCCTTTCTTGGCGAGCTTGGTCTTGGCATTGGCGACGACGTGATCGGTTTCGGCGGCAAAGCCGATCACGAGCCGCGGCCGTCCGGATTTGCGATGCGCGATCGTCGACAGGATGTCGGGGTTCTCGATCAGCTTGAGCGTCGGCATACGGCCTTGCTGCTTCTTGATCTTGGTTGCGCTCGGTTCGGCGGCACGCCAGTCCGCCACGGCCGCCGCGAAAATAGCGACGTCGGCCGGCAGCGCTTTCTCTACCGCTTCGAGCATTTGCCGCGCCGTCTCGACCTTGACGACGGCGACGCCGGCGGGATCGGGCACCGCGACCGGTCCGCTCACCAACGCCACGTCGGCGCCGGCCGCGGCTGCCGCTGCGGCGATGGCGTGGCCCTGCTTGCCGGAGGAACGATTGGCGATGAAGCGAACGGGATCGATCGGCTCGCTGGTCGGCCCGGAGGTGACCAGGACACGCCGGCCGGACAGGGGTCCGGCGCGATGCAAGAGCGCGTCGGCGGCAGCGACGATCTCCAGCGGCTCGGCCATACGGCCCAGTCCCGCTTCGCCGCGCTCGGCCATCGCGCCGGCATTCGGCCCGACGATATGAACGCCGTCCGCCGCGAGCTGCGCCAGATTGCGCTCCGTTGCCTTGGCCGCCCACATCTGCGGATTCATCGCCGGCGCAATAAGGATCGGCTTGTGGGTCGCCAGCAACACCGCGGTCGCGAGATCGTCGGCATGGCCCCCCGCCATCTTCGCGATCAGATCGGCGGTCGCCGGCGCCACGACAATAAAGTCGGCATCGCGGGCGAGCCGAATGTGGCCGACGTCGAATTCGCTCTGTGGATCGAACAGATCGGTGTAGGCGCGCTCTCCAGCCAGTGCGCCGACGGCCAGTGGCGTAACGAAATGCTGCGCGGCTCGGGTCAGAACGCAACGGACATTCGCGCCCCGGTCTTGCAGACGGCGGATCAGATCGAGTGATTTATAGGCGGCAATGCCGCCACCGATAATGAGCAAGATGCGCTGGCTCCGGGCCTCGGCCGCCGGTGACCTTCGCGGCGCCGATTGCGCACGGGGCTCGAAACGTTCGAGGATATCGCCGCCGGCGTCGTCGGCGGCTGCTCGCAGGATGGTCCGAACCTCGTCTTCCACGGAGCGGCCGTGACGCGCCGCGCGCAGCCGCAACAGCGTCTTCAATTTGTCGTCGAGCTGGCGGACGGTGAGGCTGGCCACTGGTATTTCCTATTGCAAGATCAGGATATTACTGCCAGATTGATTGCAATGCAATCACTGCAATCAATGTTTAATCGCGAGCCACAATAAGAGGCCGGCGATGACCCAGAGGGCGCCGACAGTCCACCGCGCGAGACGCGTTTCGTCCCGCTTGATCTCGGCGACGGTTTGCGGCGACAGCAGCAGGAGGCCTTCGCGGGTAAGTTCGTCCAACCGTTCGAGCACCTGGGCGCCCCGCGTCAGCAACTCGGGTACATTGCCGAGGAAGCGTCCGATTTCGCCGATCCCATGGGCGGCGCCTTCGAGCTTGCCGGCAGGGCCAAGATTGCGCTCCATCCATTCGCGCACCACCGGTTCGGCAGTGCTCCACATATCAAGCTTCGGATCCATCGCGCGCGCCACGCCTTCGACCACGACCATGGTCTTCTGCAGCAGCAGCAGTTCCGGGCGGGTGCGCATGTCGAACAGCCCGGTTACCTCGAACAGCAGCGTCAGCAGCTTCGCCATCGAAATATCTTCGGCGGCGCGATTGTGGATCGGCTCGCCGATGGCGCGGATGGCCTGGGCAAATTCCTCGATCGAATGGGTTGGCGGCACGTAGCCGGCCTCAAAATGAACCTGCGCGGTGCGGTAATAATCGCGGGTGATGAAGCCGTGCAGGATTTCCGCAAGGAACAGCCGCTCCTTGGCGCCAAGCCGGCCCATGATGCCGAAGTCGACGGCAATCAGCCGGCCGGCATCGTCGACGAACAGATTGCCGGGATGCATGTCGGCGTGAAAGAAGCCATCGCGCAGCGCATGGCGGAGAAAGGTCTGGATCAAGGCGCGGGCGAGCTGCCGTAGATCGAAGCCTTTGGCCACCAGTTGCGCGCGGTCGGACAGCGGCGTGGCGTCGATCCACTCCAGTGTCAGGACTTCCTTGGTGGTGCGGTCCCAGTCGACCGCCGGCACGCGGAAATCCGGATCGTCCCTGGTGTTTTCGGCCATTTCCGAAAGCGCCGCCGCTTCCAGGCGGAAGTCCATTTCGACCATGACCGAGCGGCGCAAAGTATCGACCACCTCGATGAGGCGCAGTCGGCGCGCCTCGGCGGAGAGATTCTCGGCGTGTCGCGCGGCGAAGGCAAAGGCGGCGAGGTCGGCGTGAAAACGCCGTTCGACACCTGGCCGCAAGAGCTTGACCGCGACGCCGCGCGGCCCGTCGCCCGTCGCCACCGTTGCCTTGTGCACTTGGGCAATCGAGGCGGCCGCGACAGGGGGGCCGAAACTCGCGAACACCGCTGTGACCTGCCGGCCGAACGACGCGGCAATGGCCGCTTCCGCTTCGGCTTGCGGAAACGGCGGCATCCGATCCTGCAAGCGTTCGAGATCGCGAGCCATGCCGGCGCCGACAACGTCCGGCCGTGTCGCCAAGAACTGGCCGAGCTTCACATAGCTGGGGCCGAGCCGGCCGAGCGCGGTCGACAAGCGTGTTTCAACCGCGCCGGTCGAGCGCCGTTCAAACAGGCGAGCCACGCGCAGCAATGGCCGCGCCGGTACCGGCACCATCGCCGGATCGATCGCGCCGAACACGCCCTCGCGGGCAAATACGAAGCCGGCGCGGCCAAGACGAATAATGTGCGCGGAGCCGGAGATCACAAACGCCAGCCGGAATGCAGTGTCACGATGCCGCCACTCATCGATCGGAACGCGGCACGGCAAAAACCGGCCCCCCGCATCATGGCGGCGAAAGCTTGAGGGCTTGGAAAGCGGCGGATCGATTCCACCAGATAGCGATAGGATTCGGCATCGCCGGTCACCGCGCGGCCGAGCAACGGGATGACATTGAACGAATAGAAGTCGTAAAGCCGGTCGAGGCCCGGCACGTCGACGGCGGAAAATTCCAGGCACGCGAATTTTCCGCCGATCCGCAGCACACGATAGGCCTCGGCCAGCGCCTGCTCGATGCGGGGCACGTTGCGGATGCCGAACGCGATCGTCACGGCGTCGAAGCTCTTGTCGGCGAACGGCAGCGCTTCGGCATTGGCTTCGGCGAATGTGATCGCATTATCGAGCGAACGCGCAACTGCACGTTCGCGGCCGACTTCAAGCATGTCGGCATTGATGTCGCAGACCGTCGCCCGCGTTTGCGCGCCGCCGCGCTGAACTACGCGAAAGGCGACGTCACCGGTGCCGCCGGCAATGTCGAGGAGCGCAAAGCGGCTATTTTTCGGCGGATCGACTGCCGTGACCAGCGCATCCTTCCAGGCCCGGTGCAGCCCGAACGACATCAGATCGTTCATCAGGTCGTAGCGGTGCGCGACGCTGTGGAACACGTCGTCGACGAGGCCCTGCTTGTCCTCGATCGGGACCTCCCGGGCGCCGAAATGAACGGTCTTCGTCATCGCTGACCCCTTAGCACATAACCATAGCGCGGCCCGCTCAGCGACGCTATGCGTTTGAAATTAACCACGTTGCCGCGACGGTGATTTGATCGCTAAAGATGGGGTACCGGGTTTTCGAAAAATATCGCGCCCAAATAAAATTCCGGACGAAGCAATGCCAGAACTACCCGAAGTCGAAACCGTGCGCCGCGGCCTCGAACCGACCATGGAAGGCAGGCGCTTTACCAAGGTCGAGGTCCGCCGCGGCGATCTGCGCTGGCCGCTGCCGAAGGATTTTGCACAGCGGCTCACCGGCAGGACCGTCACGGGTATCGGCCGGCGCGCCAAATATCTGCTCGCAGATTTGTCCTCCGGCGACGTCCTGTTGATGCATCTCGGCATGTCCGGATCGTTTCATGTTTTTCGCGAAAAAGACCGGCAGCTCGGCCGCTATCACCACCAGCGCGAAAAACATGTCGCCCACGACCACATCGTCTTTCACATGTCATCCGGTGCGACGGTGACCTTCAACGATCCACGCCGTTTCGGCTCGATGAAGCTCGTGCCGCGCGCCAGGCTCGATGACGAGCCGCTTCTCAAGCGGCTCGGCCCCGAGCCGCTCGGCAACGCATTCGATGCCGCCATGCTGGCGCGCGCCTGCCGAGGCAAGAAGACGAGCCTGAAAGCGGCGCTGCTGGACCAGCGCATCGTTGCCGGGCTCGGCAATATCTATGTCTGCGAAGCGCTCTATCGCGCGCGGCTGTCTCCCAAGCGAATGGCGGCGACGATCGCCGGCAGGAAAGCCGAACCGAACGAGCGCGCCGAACGTCTGGTCGAGGCCATTAAGGCGGTGCTCAACGAGGCGATCAAGAGCGGCGGCTCGTCGCTGCGCGACCACCGGCGTACCGACGGCGATCTCGGCATGTTCCAGCACAATTTCCGCGTCTACGATCGCGAGGGCGAACCGTGCCAAACGCCCGGCTGTGGCGGCACCGTCAAGCGCATCGTGCAGAACGGCCGCTCGACGTTTTATTGTCCGGCGTGCCAGAAATAGGCAGGGAGAAAATCGTCCATGAGCTATGACACCATCATCGTCGAGACCCGCGGGCGGGTGGGTCTCGTCCGGCTCAATCGTCCGCAGGCGCTCAACGCGCTCAACAGCGCGCTGATCCGCGAGCTTGCCGACGCCGTGGCCGGCTTCGATGCCGACGGCGCTATCGGCTGCATCGTCCTGACGGGGTCGGACAAGGCCTTCGCCGCCGGCGCCGACATCAAGGAAATGGCGAACAAGGCCTTTACTGAAGTCTTCCTCGGCGATTTCGCAGCGAACTGGCACCGCGTCGCCGAAGTGCGCAAGCCGGTGATCGCCGCGGTCGCCGGTTTTGCGCTTGGCGGCGGCTGCGAGCTCGCCTTGCAATGCGATCTCATCATCGCCGCCGACAATGCCAAGTTCGGCCAACCGGAGATCAAGCTCGGCATCATTCCCGGCATCGGCGGCACGCAGCGGCTGACGCATGCTATCGGCAAGGCCAAGGCGATGGACTTGATCCTCACCGGGCGCATGATGGACGCACAGGAGGCCGAACGTTCGGGCCTCGTCGCGCGCATCGTGCCGCTGCAAAGCCTGCTCGAGGAGGCGCTCAAGGTCGCCGAGACCATCGCCGCGATGTCGCTGCCGTCGGTGCTGGCGGCGAAGGAGGCGGTCAACCGCGCCTTCGAGACTTCGCTCGCCGAGGGCGTACGCTTCGAGCGCCGCGTCTTTCACGCGCTGTTCGCGACGCATGACCAGAAGGAAGGCATGGCAGCCTTCATCGAGAAGCGGCCGCCGAGGTTCGAGCACAAATAGCCCCGGCGCGCGCCGTCCGGACCTACTATATTGCCGACATGTTGACTGACGACGAGCTTGAGCGGTACGCGCGCCACATCGTGCTGCGCGAGGTGGGCGGTCCCGGCCAGGCCGCGCTCGGCCGCGCGCGCGTGCTGATCATTGGCGCCGGCGGGCTCGGCGCGCCGGTGCTGCTCTACCTCGCGGCCGCCGGGGTCGGCACGCTTGGCGTGATCGACGACGACGTGGTGGCGCTGTCGAATCTGCAGCGGCAGGTCATCCATACGACGCCGGATATCGGTGCGCCCAAAGTCGACAGTGCTGCGGCGATGATTCGGCGCCTCAATCCGCATGTTGCGGTGAAGCAGTACAATACGCGGCTGACCGCGAAGAACGCGCTCGAATTGATCGGCGGCTATGACATTGTCGCCGATGGCTCCGACAATTTCGTCACGCGCTATCTGGTGTCGGACGCCTGCTATTTCGCCAAGAAGCCGCTGGTCACGGCGGCCCTCGGCACTTTCGACGGCACGCTCACCACGATCCGCGCCTATGAGCGCGGCGCCGACGGCAAGCCAAACCCGACCTATCGTTGTCTGTTTCCCGAGCCGCCGCCGCCCGGCACCGTGCCCGCTTGCGCCGAAGCCGGCGTTCTCGGGGCGCTGGCGGGCGTGATCGGCTCGATGATGGCGCTCGAAGTGATCCGCGAGATTGTCGGCTTCGGCGAGAATCTGGTCGGCCGCTTCGTCATGCTCGATGCCCGCGCCATGCGCTTCGAAACCTTGCGCTATGGCTGGGATCCGGCGAATCCGCTGTCGGGCGAAGAGCCGACGATCCGGGATCTTTCAGTTCACGCCTGACTTCTCGTTACCGGCTCTGCTGGTGATAGACGCTGTTCGGCCGCATGTCGGTGGCGGAGGCGACGCGGTTGGTCATGTTGAAGAAGCCGGCGACCGCCGCGATGTCCCAAATGTCGCGGTCGGAAAAGCCGGCGCGGCGCACGCGCTCGCGATCCTCCTCCTCGACCAGCCACGGCTCGGCGGTCAGCTTGACGGCAAAATCCAGCATGGCGCGATGCCGCCTCGACAGCCGCGCCGCGCGATAATTCATCGCCATCAATTCGCCGAGCGGCGGATCGCCCGAAAGCTGACGCACGGCGGCGCCATGGGCGACCAAGCAATAATAGCAGCGGTTATGTGCCGACACCGCGACCGCGATCATCTCGCGTTCGAGCTTGCTCAAGCCGGACGGCGCCAGCATCAGATCGTTATACATCGCGACAAAGGCGAAAAGTTTTGCCATGTCGAACGCATAGGCCTTGAGTACGTTCGGCACGAAGCCGAGCTTTTCCTCGCATTTGGCGAAATAGTCGGCCATGTCGGGGGACAGCGGTGCCGGCGGAAGCTTTAGCGCGGTAATCGCCGTGTCATCGCTTGCCGCGGCGCTTGGTTGCGCTTTGGCCGAAGAACTCGCCGTCTTGCTGCTGCGTTTGGCCATGAGGATGTTTCCGTAGCGCCGCTCCCGGCGCGGCAATCGTAGTTATATCAGGTGCGTGAAATGACGCCGCGGAGCCGTAGCCGGCACGTCCCACGCACGGGTAATATCCCACAGAATTGAGCGAGATAGGGGAAACATGAACGCCCAGGATATTCCCCGCAGCAACGGCGGTCATGCCGGCGCAGCGTTGCTCGATGCGGCCGCGGCCTTGCTGGCGAAGCGTAGGCCCAAGATTCCCGCCGACTTTGTCGCCAAGCTGTTCGGCTTGGCCGTGCCGGACGATCTCGATCGCTACAGCGCGGAGGCGCTAGCCGGCATCGCCGAGCAATCCTGGGCATTCCTGGCCGAACGCACCGCCGGCGTGCCCAAAATCCGCTTCGAGCCGGCCGTTTCGCCACCAAGCATAGCCGTGCTCGAGATCATCAACGACGACATGCCGTTTCTGGTCGATTCCGTCGTCGGCGAGCTCAATCAGCGTGGTATCGATATCCGTTTATTGGTCCATCCGGTGTTCGTGGTCGAGCGCGATTCCGCGGGCCGGCTGACCGGGTTTATGCCGGCGCGCCCCGCCGGGGGCTCGCGGGAAAGCTTCATCCATCTTCATGTCGAAGGCGCGGACGATGCGGCGCAGCGCACGGAAATCGTTCGGGCGCTTGAGGGCGTTCTCGCCGACGTGCGCGTCTGCGTGCACGATTGGCCGCCGATGCTGGCGCGGATCCGCGGCGTCATCGCCGAGTTGCGAGAGACGCCGCCGCCGCTTCCGGTGGACGAAATCGCCGAGGCGATTCAATTCTTGGAATGGATTGCGGAGGACAACTTCACGTTCCTCGGCGCGCGGGATTTTGCGTTTACTTCTACTGGCGACGTCCTCGAACCCGATTTTAAGACCGGCCTCGGTCTATTGCGATCGCGCGATGTAGGTGCACTGCAGCGCTGGAATGAACCGCTCACCATGACGCCGGAGATCCGCGCTTTCTTGGACGAACCCAAGTTGCTCATCGTCACCAAGTCGACGGTGCGCTCTCCGGTGCACCGCCGCGTCCCGCTCGATTACATCGGCGTCAAGCGTTTCGACCATTCCGGCAAGCTCGTCGGCGAACATCGCTTCTGTGGCCTTTTCACCTCGACCGCCTATACGCAATCGGCACGCACCATTCCTTATCTCCGCCGCAAGACCGACGGCATTATCCGCCGCGCCGGCTTCGATCCGTCGAGCCATTCCGGCAAGGCGCTGGTCAATGTGCTCGAAACCTATCCGCGCGACGAGCTGTTCCAGATCGATGAAAACGCGCTCTATCGGTTTGCGCTGGACGTGCTGCAACTCGACGAACGGCCGCGCGTACGCGTGCTGCCGCGCGACGACCGCTTCGACCGCTTCGTGTCGGTGCTGGTCTATATTCCACGCGACCGCTATGGCGGCCAGATCAGGGCCGCGATCGGCAACTACCTGGCCGCGGCGTTTAACGGCCAGTTGAGCGCCTATTACCCGTTCTTCCCCGAGGGGCCGCTGGTGCGCGTGCTCTACATCATCGTGCGTTCCGCAGGCGCGAGGCCGAATCCGGACCGCGATACACTCGATCGTGACGTCGAGGCTATTGTGCGTAGCTGGACCGATGGGCTGCGCGAGGCGCTCGCGCTGGGTCACGACCCGGCGCTTGGGCGCGTGCTGTTTGTGCGGTATCGCGACGCGTTCCCGATCGACTACCGCGAGGTTTATCCCTCGCCGATCGCCGTCGGCGATATTCGCGTCATCGAGGGGCTCACACCGGAGCATCCGCTCGGCGTCGATTTCTATCGAGAGGACGGCGCGGCGCCGTCACGCGCGGGGCTCAAAGTGTTCAGCCATAGCAGGGCGATTTCGCTCTCGGAACGCGTGCCGGTGCTGGAGAATATGGGCTTCCGCGTCCTCGACGAACGCACTTACCACATCCGGCCGGCCGGTGCGGCGGAGCTCTGGTTTCACGACATGGAGATCGAGAGTGCGTCAGGTCAGCCGGTCGATTTGGCTGCACTCGAAGCGCGCCTGGAGGCTTGTTTCCTCGTCGTGATGGGAAAGAAGGCGGAGAGCGACGGCTACAACGCGCTGGTGCTGGCGGCCGGATTGGGCTGGCGCGACGTTGCATTGATCCGGACCATTTCGCGTTTCCTGCGCCAGATCCGCGTGCCCTATTCGCAAGATTATATGTGGGCGACGCTGCGCAAATATCCCGGGATTGCCGCGCAGATCGTTAGGTTTTTCCAGACGCGCTTCGATCCGCATTTGGCCGTAGCGCCGCTCGAACGCACGGCGCGTGAGACCGCGATAGTCGCGGAAATAGAAGCGGCGCTGCAGGCGGTTGAGGGCCTCGACGAAGACCGTATTCTCCGTCATTTCGTCAACGCGGTCGCCGCCGCCATTCGCACCAATTTCTATCAGCTCGGCCGCGACGGCCACGCCAAGGAGCTTATCGCGATCAAGTTTGCCAGCCGCAAGGTCGACGCCATGCCGTTGCCGCGGCCGCTCTACGAGATCTTCCTCTATTCGCCGCGCGTCGAAGCGGGGCACCTGCGCTTCGGCAAAGTGGCGCGCGGCGGCATTCGCTGGTCCGACCGGCCGCAGGATTTCCGCACCGAGATCCTGGGATTGGTCAAGGCGCAAAACGTCAAGAACGCGGTGATCGTGCCGGTCGGGGCCAAGGGGGGCTTCGTGCCGAAATTTCTGCCGGCCGGCGGATCGCGCGAAGCCATCCAGGCCGAAGGCATCGCCACCTACAAAATGTTCATCTCGACGCTGCTCGATATCACCGACAATATCGGAGCCGGAACGACCGGCGTGATCCCGCCGTCCGACGTGGTGCGCCATGACGGCGACGATCCCTATCTTGTGGTGGCGGCCGATAAAGGCACGGCGACGTTCTCCGACATCGCCAACGAACTGGCGATAGCGCACGATTTCTGGCTCGGCGATGCCTTCGCCTCCGGCGGCTCGGCCGGCTACGACCACAAGAAAATGGGCATCACCGCCCGCGGCGCCTGGGAATCGGTCAAGCGCCATTTTCAGGAAATGAACGTCGATCTCGCGGCCACGCCGTTTTCCGTCGTCGGCGTCGGCGATATGTCGGGCGACGTGTTCGGCAACGGCCTGTTGCGCGAGAAAACGACCAAGCTTCTTGCCGCGTTCGACCATCGTGACATTTTCATCGATCCAGATCCCGATCCGGAACGCAGCTTTGCCGAACGCCGGCGCCTGTTCGATCTGCCGCGCTCGAGCTGGCAGGATTACGACAAGAAGCTGATCTCCAAGGGCGGTGGCGTCTTTCCGCGCGCGGCAAAGGAGATCAGGCTTTCGCCGGAGGTGCAGAAGCTGTTCGGCGTTGGCGAACGCCTCACGCCCGCGGAATTGATCCGCGCCGTGCTCAAAGCCCCGGTCGATCTGATTTTCTTCGGCGGCATCGGAACTTATGTGCGCGCCGCGGACGAAAGCGATGAGGCGGTCGGCGATCGCGCCAATGATGCCGTTCGGATCGCGGGGGGCGATTTGCGCTGCAAGGTGATCGGCGAGGGCGCCAATCTCGGCATGACCCAGCGCGGCCGTATCGAGGCGGCGTTCCATGGCGTGCGGCTCAATACCGACGCCATCGACAACTCTGCGGGCGTGAACACCTCCGACATGGAGGTCAATATCAAGATCGCGCTGAGCATTCCGTTGCGCGACGGCCGCCTCACCATGGCGACGCGCAACGCGCTGCTGGCCGAGATGACCGACCAGGTCGCCCATCTGGTGCTGCGCAACAATTATTTGCAGACTTTGGCGCTTTCGCTGGCCCAGCGCCGCGGCCTGGAGGATTTCGGCTTCCTGCAGCGTCTCATCCAAACGCTCGAAGGGCGCGGCTTGCTCGATCGTGCGGTGGAATTTCTGCCCGACGATATGCAGCTCGCCGAGCGGCGCCGCCGGTCCGAGCCATTCACGCGGCCGGAGCTTTCGGTGCTGCTCGCTTACGCCAAGCTGACGCTTTACGAGGACTTGCTTGAATCCACCGTCCCGGATGATCCGTATCTCGCGCGCGAGCTCGGGCGCTATTTTCCCAAGGCGATCGACGTGCGGTTCCCCGATGCGGTCGAGCACCACCGGCTGCGCCGCGAAATCATCGCCACCCATCTCGCCAACTCGATGATCAACCGCGGCGGTCCGTCCTTGATCGTGCGCATCGCCGACCAGACCGGGGCCGCGCCGTCGTCGATCGCCTCGGCCTTCGCCGCGGTACGCGACAGTTACGGTATGACCGCCTTGAACGGCGCGATCGACCGTCTCGACAATAAGATACCCGGTAAGCTGCAGCTCGATCTGTATGCGGCGGTCCAAGACCTGCTGCTCGATCGCATCGTCTGGTTTTTGCGTAATGTCGATCTTTCCAAGGGCCTTGCCGACCTGGTGACGCATTACCGCGACGGCATCGCCGCAGTCGGTGCCGCGCTCGACGGCGCGCTGTCGCAAGACCTCCGTGAGGGGCGGTTGGCACGGCGGCGGGAACTCGGCGCGGTCGGCGTGCCTGACGAGGTTGCGCGCAACATTGCCAATCTTCGCGCGTTGACCGCGGCGCCCGATATCGTTTTGGTTGCCGATCGCACCGGCAAGCCGATTGCGGACGTAGCGGCAACTTATTTTGCCGCCGGCACCTTCTTCCGCCTCGATCGCATCGCCAGCGCAGCCGGAACCATCCCCATCGCCGACTACTTCGACCGGCTGGCGCTCGATCGCGCGCGGGATACCATCGGCGATGCGGAGCGCCGGCTTACCGCCGCCATGGTCGGTAATGGCGCAGCCGGCGCCGGCGCCGTTGAAGCTTGGGTTGCCCCGCGCAAGAGCGAGGTCGAGCGTATCCGCAGCGCGATCCAGGAGATCGCCAGTTCCGGTTTGACGCTGTCAAAGCTTTCGGTCGCCGCAAGCCTGCTTGGCGATCTGGTAAAAAACTGAGCGCGGCAAAAGCGCCCGGCGAGTGCCGCACAAAAAAAGAACCCCAAGCAGATACGCCGCTTGGGGTCCTTAAGTTGTTGCCTCAACTCAGGCTTATCTGACCGAGCGATGGGGTGTCGGGGGATGGGGAACCGCTCGGCCGGCCTTCATAAGCGGACAAATAGGGGTGTGATCCGCGGATGCAATGCGGATCACGGATTAGTGTGATTTGCTGCGGCAATCCGCGCAGGCACCTGGGTGGCTTCAAGGCATGCTTAGCAACAGATCAGCTCATTGATTTCCGCATGGAGGGCTGATCACCGCGTGTCGTCGCCCGTATCGGACAGCCCGTAGCGATGCAAGTCCGCGCCATTGGCGTCGAGCCAAGCCTTGGCGCTTTGATGATCCGGACAGATGCGCTGCACGACGCGCCAGAATTTTGCCGAGTGATTCATTTCAACGAGATGCGCCACTTCGTGGGCGGCCAGATAATCGAGCACCTGGCTTGGCGCCAAAATGAGCCGCCAGGAAAACGACAGCATGCCGGTGGTCGAGCACGAGCCCCACCGACTCGACTGATCGCGGACGGTGACGCGCCGGATCGCCAGCCCGAGCGCATGCGCATGGCGCAAGCTGGCGGCTTCCAGGTCGCGCTTGGCTTCGCGGCGCAGGAAATCGCCGATGCGGCGATCGATGTGCGGAGCATGGCCGGCAACGCATAGCAGCCGCTCGCCATTGCCATCGATTTCGGTCCACACCGTGCCGCGCGCGCCGTGGCGGTGTGCGATCCGGTGCGGTATGCCGCGCACCGGCACCACCACGTCTGGCGCAAACGGCACCGGCTGCGGCAACCGGCCGAGCCGCGCCGCGATCCAGCCGCCGTGCTTCTGCGCGAAGGCGCGTGCCTCTCGCAGCGTGCCCCGCGGCGGCATCGTCAATATGACTTCGCGTGTCGCCGCCTGGATGCGCAACGTATAGCGCCGCGCCTGGCGGTGCCGCCGCAGCCGCACCGGATAGACCATCGTGTCGAAAGCGACGTCGATCGTCTGCGGCTCACTGGTGCGACGATAGAGCAGCGCATGCAACGGCATGGCGAACACCCCGAATCCAATCGCAGGCAGGATAATGCCACATCGCCACTACCGATGGCGAGATTTACGTGACGCGACGATTCGATCGATTATGCGGTATGGACCGTGGCGCCGTTGCTGGAACGCGCGCGGGCGCGCGCGACGCCGGTCGGCTGGTTCATCGACAGCACGAAGTCGGAAATGCGCGGCGCGATCTCCGAGCGGAAGCGCGAGCCGTTGAACACGCCGTAGTGTCCCACGCCTGGCTGCAGCCAATGCGCTTGCCGGTCCGGCGGGATGTTGGCGCACAGGCGGTGCGCCGCCTCGGTCTGGCCGACACCGGAAATATCGTCGTGCTCGCCTTCCACGGTCAGCAAGGCGACGCGCTTGATGCGGCCGGGATCGACCCGCCGCCCGCGATGGGTCATCTCGCCCTTCGGCAGGTCATGACGCACGAAAACGGTGTCGACCGTCTGCAGATAGAACTCGGCCGAGAGATCCATCACCGCGAGATATTCGTCGTAGAACTCTCTGTGCTTCTGCGCCGAATCGCCGTCGCCGCGCACCAGATGCATGAACAATTGCTTGTGCGCCTCGATGTGACGGTCGAGGTTCATGCTCATGAAGCCGTTGAGCTGCAGAAAACCCGGATAGACGTCGCGCATGAAGCCGGGATTCGGAAACGGCACCTTGGTAATGACGTGGTTGCGGAACCAATCGATGCCGCGCTTGGCGGCGAGATTGTTCACGGCGGTCGGATTGACCCGCGTATCGATGGGTCCGCCCATCAGCACCATCGCATGCGGAACATAAGGATCGTCGTCGGCCTCCATGACCGACACCGCGGCCATGACCGGGACCGACGGCTGGCAC
>Ga0210390_10002890_pt1 | contig 14962 bp, 20 predicted proteins | sample IncBWH11OmetaG_FD_161050 | JGI IMG/M metagenome (GOLD analysis project Ga0210390, IMG submission 161050) | Forest soil microbial communities from Barre Woods Harvard Forest LTER site, Petersham, Massachusetts, United States - Inc-BW-H-11-O ...
GTTCGAGCAATGCGTTTTGCTATAGCATCTTTGTCTATTCTTACGCCTTCTAGCTTTTTCGGTTCAACTATTCTCAGCTCAATGACATGGTGACAGTTCCTTCCTCGCTCAAATTGGAAAACTTCTTGAGGGCGAAACGTTCCATCTCGAAGATTTGTCAATTATACCCTTCTGACCAGCCTCATCACGCAATCTTTAAATCCTCGAACTCTGGAAGTGCGAAGACAGAGAAGACAGTCGTCTGCTTTGCAGGACTAACTAATTGAAACCGTTCTTGAGGAGGGCGCGATCACGCAACACCAACTCCCCGAGGGCTCCCAACCAGCCTTCGGGGGCTATCCGTGTTTCTGGAGTCGATTCGATAGAATGTCCCCTGCCAAATAGTGACAACAGCCGAGATTCAATTCTCCCGAACTATTGAGGCTCCAAGAGTGGCAGGTCACTCTTGGGCTTTTGACAATGCGACCCAGCCATCGAGAAGATGACATCATAGGTCACTCGGTTTACTTCATCTCTTCGTTCCCCGTTAACATTGACCCTGCCCTTATATACAAACTGGTTGCCGTACTCATCGCGTCGTGGGGTTATCTTGAAGTCTAGGCCAATCGAGTACACTCCCTCTTCTTGCAACTTGTGTAGCTCCTCCGGCTGTGAAATCCCGTCGTGGTTTGAGTCGATCCAAAGCCGCAATCTGTGCCACACTTCATCTCGGGCATCGATGGTTCCATCTCCGTTCCCACCGTTTTCGGGTAAATCGAAAACTGCAAGGGCAGTGAAGCCATTCGGGTCTTTCGAAGGAGGCTGCGGGGTGGCACCACCGAACAACTCCTTTCCAGAATCGATTGTGCCGTCATGATCCCTATCTAGCACCAAGAGAGCATTGTGATATTTGGGGTCGGTCCAACCTATTCTTTCTTTACGTCCGACAGCACCAATGTCAAAGTTCACACCATTTTCCGAAGAAGTTAAATGAAAACCTTCTCCTTCGATGTCTACTATGATGGGAGAGGCGTTGACGCAATGGCAGCTTCCGTCGCATTGAAATCTGTCCTGACAGTTACCAGTGTCGCAGCAAGTTGGCGGCGGTGGCGGGCAGTCATAATCGCTAACAGTGGTCGCCACTGCAAGAAAATCGCAGGAAGTCGGCCCCGTGACGCCAATTTCCTCGTTCAACGTAGTCGCGCCTGTATTCATCACTGAAGTGTTAAAAGTGCAACCCGTACAGTCAGCCAGCCCGAACGTATGGCCAATCTCGTGGGCGATCACCTCCGTGACTGTCGTATTATCCGTTATGTATTGGTTGATACCAGCCGTGGCGCTAGCAAGGCGGCCGAATCCGTTGAACGTGGGTGTCATAACACCTCTCTTCACGGTATCTGATCCGTCTGGATTAACGTTATTTAGCGTCGTGTAATATACGTTTAGCGATCCGGCACCAGTCGATGGGTTTGAGACGCTGGTCACGGTCATGCTCAAGCTGGAACATGGGAGGTTGGTTACAATTCCGTATTTCCAGTTGTTAGCTGCCGTTTCGCCATCTGAGACGGCCGGAAAGTGCGGGTCGATGTTAACGGTCACCGATGTACCCGGTAACCAAGCGTAGTTGTAACCCTTACCCGGAGGTGTTGAGCACGCATATAGTGACGGCAAACCAATCGGCGCAACAATCGCCGTGATGCAGCAAATCAAGCTCCTAATTTTGTTCGCCATGGCTATTTTGCTCCTTCCCCTAAGCGGTGCAGCTTGGCGCTCACTGACTTAATCAAGGTGCCTTGGTCTACTCCTTCGTATCGTGAGAACGGTTTTCCATCATCAAGTGGGTATGCGTTACCATTTGTCAGCTCGTATGCAGTCAAAATCCCGAAGTCGTCGCTGTTCGGTTGCAACTTGAGGAAGAAAAGGTACTGCGGGCCTACTTTGGGATAACCGATCCCCTCGAAAAGCACTTTGCGACGATGGCCGGAAGGAAACACAACCGCTCCGCCTCCACGAATTCCAAGGAGCCTGTTTCCCGGAGCAATATTTTGCATCGTGTCCTGCCCTACCACGCTGTCCACCACGATTGAGAACTCGGAGTAGACGCCCTTCCTGTCCGGAGTCACAAACGCCTTCGCGCTCTGAACACGACCAAGGACAACGCAATTCGAGGATTCGACCGGAAGTGCCTCTCGTCCGTTTCCCACGTAATCGATGTGTGTGACGGTTGTGCTCTCCGGACCCAGATACCCGTGAAGGCCGGGGTCTTCTAAAGGTTCGAGGAGTTGGCTACCCCAGCGATTGTCCCGCTTATCCCGTTTAGCAGATTGCTCTGGGGTCTCAGTTGTGGTTCTATCCACCGATGTTGCTGGCGGCTCGTCCGAGTGAATCCCCAGAAACCTTGGCGCGTCATCCCCTGCTGCTGGCTTCTGTCCTTGCCTAGGTTCTTGTCCAAAAGCAGATCGCGTTGAGAGCGGAGTTACAACGACAACAAGCAAGACCGTCCAGACAGTACGAAAAACAATACGGGAAAAAGTCTGTGTCATACGATTTACCTTTGTGTTGGGGTGTGAAACTCGGAGTGAACGACAGCGACGAAGTCTGAAGTGGGACAACTCATCGAGGGATTACCTTCCCAGATGCATCAGCTCCCCCCTCAAGAAACTGACGACACGCTCAACGTGTACTCACAAACGGGGTGCGTGTCAAGGAAATAATTAAGGCGAGGAAACCGACGAGTTTAACAGGAATAACAGTCGCGCCTTCCTCATGTATCAGGCGGTCTCCTCATGATTGTGTCGCACTCCTATACAATGTTCCCTCTGTCAAATATCGAGGGGGAAGCCAATGGGAAACCTAGCCAATGCGCTCCAGCAGCTTCGTGCAGAGCGCCGGGAAGCGCAGTCACATGTTGAGAAGTTGGATAAAGCAATTTCAGTGATCGAGTCACTAAATGGTTCGGGAGCGTCCCGGACTACCAACCAGCCAACAGGAATCACATCGGCATCTGCATCTCCATCCGCACCGAAACGCTTTATATCGGCAGCTTCGCGGCGGAAAATGGCGTTGGCGCAAAAGGCAAGATGGGCGAAAGTTCGGAAGGAATCACAGCCAGCAACCGGGGCAGCAAAAACATCCGGCTTGGCTCCGGTGAAGCGCACGTTGTCGGCATCAGCACGTCGAAAACTCGCTGCTGCTCAAAGAGCGAGGTGGGCACGGATTAAGGCGCAGGGGAAGAAGGCGGCGTAGCAGCCAACACCATGAGAGAGCAGGCCCCAGACGTAACTAGCGTATTGTTCCTAACGTGACCTTCCGCATCTGTACGACTGAGGGTAGATTGTGACTTGAGCAGGCTTCGGAGGAGGGCTGTTCGACTTAACGCCTCAGGACTCGGTTGAGTTGGGGCGTTTTGTTTTGACCCGAAGGTTTGCCTCGCAGCAGAACAGCCCCGGTTACACGCCTTTCCATTAGTCCTTAACCAGCCATGTCAAGGCCTCTTCTTGGCTCTTGAAAGTCGGGAACTCGCGACCGGAGAAAGCTCTTAACTTCTCCTTGAATGCGTGCGGGAAGGTCTCTGCTCCTACCCACGCAGATTTCTTGATGAAGGGCTTGTTGAACACAGCACTTTCTTTCATTATGCGAAGAGCTTCGTCGTTAAACGATGCTCCACTGAAATCCGCGAGCAACAGAACCGAACCACGCGGCTGGGCAGTCACGGTTTCAGGAGCCGCCCGCGCAATCTTCTCGACCTCGAATGCTGAGCAGTTCGAAAAGTCCACCAAGATAATCTGTTTCTTCTGACGGCTGATGAAATGGACTCGTTCATGCATGGTGCGAAATCTTCTTTCCTCGCTTTCTTTCCATTCCCGAACACCTCTAGGCGGACTTGCGCCCTTCCGGCTCATGACATTGGTCTTCTGTTCGGGAATTGTTGCCTGCCGATTGCAGGAGGTTTTTGAGTTTGCGAATCTCCTTGGCGTAGAGCACTGCGCTGACTAATGACCCGACCCCTGCACCGAGTAAGAAGACTCCCAATTCCATCCACCGCTCCTCAGCCTGCGTCTCCTGCGTTCGTTTCGTCTGGCATGAGCCTTTTGTTTCTACAAATGCTCTCCCCTATTAGCAGTTTGCCTATAAGGGAAATGTCAAATCAATCATGCATTGGTATAGCGGGACTTTACCTTCGTAAAGGGGACCTTCGCAAAGGTTGGCAGCGGTCAAGTGCCATCCGGTTCCCGGATGGCTCCTTGAGACGCAGGTCTTTCGCTTCGGTAAACCACGGGGCGGTTCGCAGAAGAAGCGACAAGCTAACCGCAGATAGTGTCCGGGGAAAGTCCTATCTAGGATGCCGTAATTTTCCTGATGGCTCTATACAGCAAATGCTGTAGGAAAATCCCGCCCACTTCGCCGAGTAACCACTACTGAGCCGCCGAGTCCCGGAGCGGTCAGCCATTGGTAACGGAATCGTTCTAACAGATACGACAGGAAGATTTGCAATCGAGCTTTGGAACGCTTCGTGCTAGAGCATGCTTGACAGTCCTTCCGACTAGGAGGGCACGATGATTGCCAAGCAAAAAGAGAAGTGGATGGAGCTTTGCGAACTCGCTGCGAACGAGCAAGACGCTCATAAGCTGTTGGCGCTCCTCACTGAGATTAACCGCCTCTTGGAGGTCAAGCAGCAGCGTCCGGATATTTCAAATCTCGACTCTCGGAAGCGTCCCTAAACATGACTTCGGCTAATCTTTGGGTGGGGTAGTTGCTTGCTCCAGTCGCAGCCTGAGCAAGTAGCATTCTTCATGCACGGCCTTTCCGTTTTCGTCCGTTTTGCTGTCTTCAAGCTGCACTGGCATCTGGCACAGAGAGCAGCGAAGGACACCGAGTTCACTTGATGCTGGCGCAAGGCTACTCTGCCGGAGGCGTACGGTTTTCAATTCCAAGACACAATAAATTTCTCTAAAAATGGCACGGAATTTCTTCGGGTCTTGTTCGTTTGCTGCCTGTTCGCAGAGTTCCAGCCAAAGTTCTTTGGTTTGGGCACGCATGCAAGGGGTCTGGGGGGAGACCTTTTGGCAACATTATATACCGCAGGCGATACCAAACCCCCAAAAAGCCAGTCGCGAGAGCGGCGTATACCGTGAAAGTTTCAGACTGCCCCACGCCGACCTGCGTCATTCTTGGATGGCTCCTTGAGACGCAAGTCTTTCGCTCCGATAAACGACCGGGCTGTTCGCAGAAGAAGCGAAAACATCGCCTGTTAACCCTAAGTGGTGTCGGGGAAAGTCCTATCTAGGATGCCGTATTTCGCCTGATCGTTCTATCCTGATCCTTCTATACAGAGAATGCCGTAGGAAAATCCCGCTCGCTTCGTGGAATAATCAACCCCCGAAACGCGAGTCCTAAATGGACAACCGCTCCGTTCTAACAGGCACGACAGGAAGATTGAGCTTTGGAACGCTTCGTGCTGGGGCATCGTTGAACGTCCTTCCGATTTAGGAGGGCACGATGCTTCGCAAGAAGAGACAGAAGCGAATAGAGTTTTGGGAACTTGCGGACATCGTGGGGAACGACCGGTTATGCCTGCTTTGTCGCATATGCCACGAACCTGTGAGCCTTAAATCCGACACGGTTACGGATGAAAATGGCAAGGCCGTTCACGAGGACTGCTACGTGAAGGAAATTATCTCCCTGCGGATGACAGTACAGTAAGAAGCACCTAAATACGACCTGACCACTCACTAGCAAACCCTTCACAGACTTAGGGGGTTCGGCCCTTTCTTTACAGCCCCGTAGAGACTCATTCAATGAAAAAAGAGCGGCCCGAAAGCCGCCCTTTTGGTAAGTCATGGTACCGGAGCATTATGCCGCTTTGCGCTGAATCGCGCTGCGAACCCGGTTCCTTGTTTCATTGTCCATGGTTAGGTTGTGCTTTTCCCGACCATGCTGCTCGATCTTTGGCATGATTTCCTGTTCGCTATTTCCGCTGACCTGCCAGTCGCAGGTCTTCGGACCCACATCGGCGCATCGAAAATTCATCTTGCCTTGTCCCTGTGGTTCACGCTCAAGCGTATCCATATGTTTTTCTCCTTCATTTCATGCTAATCGCCTCTGCGGTCAGCACAATACTGTGATCACCCGAGTGTGGCGTAGCGTCCCGGCATCAAAACCGTCTTTGTGGGCTCCCAAATTGGAGGACGAAAAGAGTTGGGCCAGATTCGGGACGAGTTGCAAAAATTGCGGCAGGAACTAAAGGAACTGAGGGAAAAGGAGCAACACTGAATTAGTGCACGATTTTCTTGAAACGACACACTCGTCCTGTGGCATAATACGTCCTGCTCCCCGAAGAGCGCTTCCCGCCAGATGAGACGCAACACCCCGTGAGGCGAATGATCTGAATTCCTGCGAGGTGGGTCGTGAAGTTGAGATGCTACCTATTGTCCCTCCTGAGAATCCACCGCCCATACTGTCAACGTTGTAATGCTCGCGAAATATACGGGGACGAGATGCGGAAGCGGCTGGAGGAGTTGAGCGGGCAAACGCCGCCGCGCTCACTCAAAAATGGGGATCACGGAGAGGCAGCGAAGGTCTTCGATTCCGAGCCCGGCGAACTTGCAGCAAGTCCGCCTATTTCGTTGGCGCAGCAGCACAAGAAGACGGCTTAGAGGGAGGGTGTCCAATGGAAATGCACAATGTTCCGTTAAGAGGCATCAAGGTCGATCCGCTGGCGCATGAACTCGCAACGTCGGAAGGAACTAAACCCTACCTCGATTGCTTGATTAAGGCCTACCGCAACAAGCAACAACGCTGTTGGACTCGACGCCGCGCTCCAAGTTGTACGAGACTTGCCGCTGGAAAAGCGCTACATATGGAGAGTGTTTTCTGCACTCAAGTGGGCATTCGCGGATTTCGAGGATGAATACATAGCACTCGACCTTCCCCATATCCCCGAGCCCACAAGGTGAGAGATGACCAAGGAACTCAAACTTCCCTCCAACAGTTGCTGATGGTTGCGGACTTTCCACGGAATGAAACTGGCCAGACAGGAGTCTAAGCCCTTCGCTGCCTCACCGCGAGTTTGGAGAGCGGAATGTCCAAATGATTTCTTGTCCGGGTTCAAGCCGCAAAGGAGCGGTGGGCGGCAACTGCGAGTGGTAGTCCGGTGACAGGACCATTATCATCAGGGTCACGTCTTTTCCCGCTGCGATTTCGTGCGGGACGAAATCCGCTTCTTGGCGCGACCCGTCTAATTGTCCATTCCCGACGCAAATGATACAGAGGTAAGTCTAGCGTTGTCCGCTCTGAATATCACCTTAGGGTTAGAGCCATCGCCTTTTAGGACCCAGATCTCGTCGCTGTTCCCAGACGCAAGGGGAAGCGTGATAAGCCCGGATTTTCGAGACCACGCGAGGCTGCCTCCGCTGTACCGACCATTTAGAAACATTGAACGCGGAGTGATCAAGGAGATTGCTCCGTTTTCTGTATCAAGAAGCTCAAGACCACGGGGGGTCAAAAGCAGGATATTTCCATTCGTTGGGGAAAAACATGCGGCGCTGATCCCTGATTCATCATTCAAATACTCTGTGACACTATGCGTCTGCAAGGAGATCACGAACAGACGGGACAAAGCAGCACTCCCCTTTCTGCTTAGCAGCAACGCGAGGACCGCCTGCCCATCTGACCGCCACACTGGGAATTGAATCCAGCCGTTCGAAGGCATTGTACCGTCTGGGATGCTTATAGTACTTTCGGTTCCCGACCCAAGCTCAACGATGCGAACGGACGGACTGACGCCCGCGAAAGACGCGGTTCCATACACTATCTTTGAGCCATCCGGGGACAACGACGCCATGCTTGATCGACTTGATGCCAATTTAAGCATGTCCCACTGTCCGGTTTTCGGTCGATGAAGTAGAACCTCCTCGCTGACCCGTACTTGTGATTCCTCTGTCCTGAGGGTATTTAGCACGATCAGTTCAGACAGAAACCTTGCCGATGCTCCGCTAAAACTTCTCCGAGCTTCTGCCTTGTAAATCTCTTTGTTGCACTTGCCATCAACTGAGACGACATAGACACTGTCGTCAAGTGGCCTCTGCCCCCTCCGTGCGAACAAAATTACCTCGCCCCGAGGAACACACTCCCGCGAAAATGACCAACCGAAGAGCAGAATCAAAATTGAGAATAATATACCCGCTGACCAAATACTCGTCAAAGCTCGCATATTGCCTGAAAAACTCCTCCGCCATCTGGCACTACAGCTCCTTTCGGAGGCTCGGGTGGGTTTCCTAGGCCGGGTCCCACAGGGGGGCAGTCGGGCTCAGAGAAAGAAAAATCCATATAAAGAAACCAAACCGAGTTGTCCTCTGCACTTGGGTGGTCGTCATACCCGTCCGTCAAACGCGTTGAGCCACCAAAACCTTTTTGCGTTCCGTGTGTAATGCCGCTCATGGCATACTGCCACGCACCCGAGTCATAAGCACCACCTAAAGGCACCAAATCGGAAGGATCGTTTGCCATAACGAGAAACGCACCCCACCTTATACCGCTTTCAAAATGGGGCGGCGTCCCGTTGCAATTCGCCAGAAAGATCACGGGAATAACCACCCCAAGCATTGCTAGTCGATGGAAAGTCATTGGCAGTTATCTCCTAGTTAATATATGTGGACACGACCTGAGCAGACATGTCGATGCGACGAATCGCATTGTTATTGCTGTCGCTGATGTACATGTAACCGCCGTAGATTACAAGGTCGGTGGGCTTAGAAAACCTAGCCTGCGACAGGGAGCCATCGACATACCCCCCTTGATTGCTTCCAGCGTACGTTGACACGGTCCCGTTAGAGGCCATCCGACGAATCGAATTGTTGAACGCGTCAGCTACATAGTAGTAGCCGTCGGCATAGTTGAAGACGACGCTCGTAGGCATTGGAGAATCTGAAGGCATCGGGTTGCAGGCTGCTGGCTTTCTCGAACGGCGTCGAAAGCAGTTTGCGGATACTGCTGGGCAAGGCTGGCGTGTTGCCCTACTTCGAGGCGGTGGTCAGCGTGGATGACATCAAAACGTTCAAGCCGAATCCGTACGTGTACGCCTATCTCGTGAGTCGTGGTGGTTGTTCGCGTGAGGAAACTTGGCTCGTTTCCGCCAACCCGTTCGACGTGATCGGTGCCAAGTCTTCGCACCTAAACGCTGCGTGGGTTAGGCGGAATTCCGAGGTTGTGTTCGACCCTTGGGAGTTCGAGCCAGACATTGTAGTCGCCGATCTGATGGGATTCGCCACTGGACTGCGGGTCGCCCCTTGATCGTTTTCTTCGGCGCATAATCAGAGAAAAGCTCGGCGTATCGTGCCCGATTCCGAGAGAGGGATTCGGTTTGGCTCAGAAAGGGAGTTCGCTTAGTGCCGCCGTATGGAAGTTTTCGCAACTTAAGAGGAGGAGAACTTAATGGCAAAAATAGCTGTTTTGCTGCTCGTATTATCGATGTTATCTCCAAACGTGGTCGGAGCGAGCAACATCAAGAAGGGGGCGACGAACACGAATTATCCGTTTATCGTTGCGAGGGTTGCGTTGCCAAATCAATCAGCCCCCATTCCTCTCACAACCATTTTGACTCCCAAGCAGGGGAAATTATTTAGAGTTTCGTTTTATGTGGACTGCGGGGGACAGAATTTAGACACGATTTTTGTGCTTCGATGGACAGATGCAATTGGGGGCCAGAAATTCAGCAGCACAACCTGTAACAGTCCAGATAATCCAGCCACTGGAACTGTGACGGTGAGGGATGAGGCTGGTTCACCCTTGCAATACGAGGTCACCATTGTGCAAGGGCACTACGACCTATTCTTTACAGTAGAGCGTCTGGAGTAGGCGGGCTGTTACCAATTCAGGAGGGCCACCGCTCATCGATCCGGCGCAAGATTTCCTCTGTCCACCGGATCGCATCGCTGACCGCGCTGACTGTTGCAGGAACCCGCGTGCCGCCTTCGTACTGTGCCAGCTTCCGGGCTGCAAGGATGCTTGCAACAATCAGCAGCGCGCGCTTGCGACCTTCGTCCACGCCCAGCAGTGTAGCACTTTCGCCTTGTATTCGCTATGAACTGTCCGGTACAATTTTCGCGAAGATGCCAAAGCCAGCGACCTACATAACCTTTCGTGAACTGTTTGATCGTCTGCCCACGAAAGAAGAGTTGAACGCCACCATGAAAGGCCTAAATGCGTTCAATACGGTACTGCTGACCTCCCGCCTGAACACAATGTTCCGGCACTCCATGTGGACTAAGAACCCGCAAGATGTGAATTCCATTGAAAAATTCCAGCGATGGTTTGCGTTGGTCTTTTTTGACCAAGAGACGAAACAGCGACTTGAGAGTCGGTTCGGAGAGCAGAATCCTCTGCGCCGCCCGGTGTGTCACCCATTGCAACTGCTGAACGTCATGAGACTCGCGCTGTGTGTGTCGGAAGGGGACGACAGTGCACGTCCAGACACCGCACAGCCCTACACACATCAACTTGGGACCGCCTCCCTCATGGTGAATGACTTGTTTCTCACGGCTCAGGAACAAGAGAATCTCAAAGTCGGCAGCAATGATGACAGACGCAAGCAACTCATGTTGCAATGGCTGCCTTCGATTGAAATCTCTAATCCCACCCCACTACGAAATCTCCTTTTTCGGTCATTCGGAACCTACGGGATCGCTTTGCGCGACCCACAACTGCTCGCCAGAATCAGGAAGGAATGCGGCGGCCTAAACATCGAACACGACTTTGAAGCCCTTCTTCGTATCCCCCTGATGGGATGGCTGAGCTTGGTGTTCGGCGTGCAGTCGTTGTTTCTCATTCGCACCCAAGAAGAGTTCATGAATAAACCAGAACTTTTCCTCACGAATCGGCGCACGATTTTGCAAGACTCAAATCTCACCCAGAGTCAGATTGATAGCTTCTTCGACATGCTCTCTATGAGCTTCGACGAATTGCGCCTTGAAATGCAGAAGGAACGCCCTGTGGACGAGCGGCTAGACATAGTGCCTTTCAAATCAAAACCGTTCTTTGCCACGTCCGTTGATAACTACGCCTGCGTTGACCTCGGTCTGCTCACCGAAAAGTTACACAACGGCCCATATTTTCTGCTTAGCAATAAAATGCCGGAAAAAGAGCGATGGAAGGTTTTCAATGCTTGGGGACTGGTTTTCGAGTTCTATGTGAGTTGGCTCCTGACGAGCCTAAGCGGGCGTCACGCTGCTGTGTTATATCCCGACACCTGCTGGGAGGACGACAAGAGGAAAGCGTTCGATGCGCTCTTTGTAAAGAAGCGAATGGTCGCCGTTATGGAATTCAAGGGCGGGTTTCTGCCGCAGGACGCAAGGTATTCCAATGACCTTGACACATTCATGGATGCTCTGCAAACCAGAATCGGTGCGGGCTGCCGTCAACTGGCACGAGACATCGCTGCGTGGTTCCCAGAAAACGGCGAAGGAAGGAAACTGCTGGATGTGACCGTTCCGTCCAATACGCTGTTTGTCCTGCCAGTGTTAGTTGTTCAGGATTTGATGCTGAGAACGCCATTCATCAACTACTTTTTGAACCAACGGTTTCAATCAGAGCGAACCAGCTTCCCTGTGAAGCATGGTATTGAGGTTTTGCCGCTGAGCGTCGTTCAGATAACCCAATTGGAAAACCTGATTGAGATGGCAGAGGCATTCGATTTGGATGTGATGAACTTCCTGCACCGTCGTTGCCAACTGGATAGGGAGATGTTGGGGGAACTTCAGGACTTCATCAGCGCAATTCCCGAGGCCAAGCAAGGTCGCTGCTCTCCACGATTTCAGGAGATTTTCGAGAAGAGCAACGATGAAATGTGCGCGATCCTGTTCAGAGAGGGAAAGGGTCGCCAAGCTGGCCACAAAGGCTCTCAGCACCTCTGAGACGCCCCAGCCGACGATAACCCCTCCGGGCAGGCAAATCCCGCAGAATCGACCTACCGCATCGTCCGGTCATGGAACGGCAGGTGTCTCTCTTAAGGTTGAATTTGATTTGGGGCTTGGAGCTTGGAGCCTCAGTTTAAATACATTGCCTGCGGTGTACGAGCCCCCGTTGCTGGTTGTGCCAAGAAGGTCCCCCCTCTGATCGAAAGACACGCCTCCCCGCAGAGGAAGTTCACCATCGTGCCCATCGAAGGTGTACAGGATGGATTCCTGCCAACCAGTGCGCGATTGTTTCAGTTCGAACACCGTGCCACAGCCGTATCCGGCATAGCAACCGTCACCACCGCCTTCCGAGGTCATGCCGTACAAATTGCCGTCATGCCATGTGATTGGCGCTTCAGGGATGATTCCGTCTGCGCCACCAGAAAAGGCATAGAGCACGCTCTGTGTCCAAGTATTTCCCGAATGTCCCACCGTGAAGACAGTGCCGCAGCCCCCATACCCTCCTCGCACGGTGCAGTTCTGATCGCCGCCCTGCATTGCTGTCCCATACAAGTTACCCTTGCCGTCGAATAGTAAACCTGCATTTGGGAAGGCTCCGTCTGTTGCGCCCGTAAAGCTATAAAGAATCGATTCCACCCAGACTCCGGGAGATGAGGGAGTAAGCTCGAATACCGTGCCGCAGCCTAAGCCATAGCAGCCGCTACCACCACCAGACTCCGTGAAGCCATATAGCGATCCGGCATTACGGCTGATGCCCTGCGCAAACATCCCGTCCGCCGACCCGGTAAATCGGTACAGAACACGTTCAGCCCATCTACCTTCCCTCGTTCGTTTCAATTCAAAGACCGTGCCGCAGCCTACGCCCGCGTAGCAGGAATCGACGCCACCGAAATATGTACTGCCGTATAACTTATTTCTCCCATCCCAGATTAACGGATTATTGGGTCCCTGCCCATCAGTTCCTCCGGCAAAGTTGTACAGAGTCATTTTCGTCCAAGGTTTCTTCTCATTGCGCTGCAACTCGAATATCGTTCCGCAACCGAGCACATACGTGCAGGCTGAATTCCTCCCACCTAACGACGTTGCTCCAAAGAGATTGTCCTCGGCATCAAACACTAATGCTCCTTGGGGTGCCCATCCATCGTGCTGACCTTTGAATCGATAGAGTACGGTGTGCACCCAATGGCCAGATGAGTTATGGGTCAGCATGAATACCGTGCCACAGCCGTTTCCACCGTTACACCCCTGATTGCCGCCGCCAGTCGTCAGCCCGTACCATGCGCCGCGATGATCTTGCACTAGCGTCGTGTAAGGCAGGCCACCATCTTTTCCGCCAGTGAATGTGTACAGCACTTTCTCGACGCTTGATGCAGATGCGTCGTTCGCAAACAGCAAAAGCAAGGCGGTAAGAATGACGGCCTTAGCGAAGCTTGACCGCAAACTGTACACTCGCATGAAAATTTTCTTCCTTCGAAGGAACGAAACTTATGTGTCCGCCAAGATTCTACAACCGTTCAGGCTTGCCAGACTCTCTAAAAAATCGCCTCTAATAGAGTGCGGTCATGAAAAACAAAGCGAGTGGAGAGGAGTCTTCGATGGCAAGAAATGAAGAAATCGTATATTTCCTTCTGAGTGGGAGTACCCGTTTGCATCAAGGAGAATTGCACGTGGGTTGTATCATGACAGCGGGATGGCATTTCCTATCAAAGTTTGCGCCGTCTGCGGGGAAGAGTTCGAACTGAAGCCCAATAAACCCGGCTTTGCCAACCGCTGCCCGGCGTGCAGCGAACCAGAACCTGCTGCCCCCTTAAAGAAGCAGGGCATGGACGCCGACGAACGCAAGACCCTGATGGAAACGAACGAAGCTCGGAGACGGGCGATGCGCGACCTCCTCTACCGCAAGGACGGCTGACGGCTTTGGCAAGGTCGTCGCCACTAAACTTCACCAAAGACACACCATCTCTACTGCGCTCTTGGCAACACAACATGATAAAGACCGCAGCCCACTGAAAGAACCAAACGCACGCATCACGATCCGATAAAATCCCCGATGCTGGGTCGGAGTGATCTGAATGAAGGCAGCAGATTTCCGCAGGATTGCGTTGAGCTTCGAGGGTGCGGAGGAGGGTTCACACATGGGGGCAGCCGACTTCCGTGTGGGAGGCAGAATCTTTGCCACGCTTGCCTCGCAGAAAGAGGGCTACGGCAACTTGATGCTCACGCCGGAGCAGCAGGCAGAGTTCGTCCGGGAGCTACCGGAAGTTTTCCTGCACGTCCATGGCGGATGGGGAAGGATGGGGGCGACCCACATTCGCCTCGCAAACGCCAGCGAGGACGTGCTGGCTGGCGCTCTGCGTACAGCATGGATGCTGAGGAAGGAAAAGAATGCCCGGACAATGAAGAAGAGGCGTGCTCCGAAAGGGAGGTAGTTTACCTAGAAGGCAAACTCCCATGAAAATGCTCACGCAAAAGGGCAAGTGACGCCGAACTCGACCGTCTCGGAGAAGCCCCTAAGGGCGGCTGGGCGATGAACGTCGAGCAACTCGATGGGTTCTTCGCCGCCCTCATCGCGGAACCCGAGTGATGCCGAGCAAGTCTTCGGCGGCGAGATGTCAGAGGCGTGCGAGTTCGGGAGCCGGGCATTTGCCCTAATTTGAAGTTTTCCGCTAACAATGGAATGTGGATGCCCACGCAGATTCAGATACGCCGCTTAGCGCCAGCCGATGCCGCTTTGTATCGGGACATCCGGCTGGAAGGGCTGCGATGCAACCCCGAAGCCTTCGGCAGCACGTTCAAGGCTGAGAATGCCCGACCTCTGACTTTTTTTGCCGACCGACCCGGAGGTTGGGTTTTCAGCCTTCACCTCGGCTCTGCCGCTCAAAATATTCTTCGATATGCGTCGGGTGGAACTTCAGGTTTCGTCCGGTCCTGATACAACCGATCCTGCCCTCCTTTACCCATTTGTACAGGGTTTCGGGATGGCAGTTGAGGAGGGTAGCGGTTTGATTTGCAGTGAGCAGATGCCTAACTTCGAGGGTACGTGTCTTCATGAACCCCAATACTGAGAATTC
>Ga0210390_10002892_pt1 | contig 14956 bp, 19 predicted proteins | sample IncBWH11OmetaG_FD_161050 | JGI IMG/M metagenome (GOLD analysis project Ga0210390, IMG submission 161050) | Forest soil microbial communities from Barre Woods Harvard Forest LTER site, Petersham, Massachusetts, United States - Inc-BW-H-11-O ...
GGAGCGGTCCACAAACTGTAGTCTGCGGAGCACCCGAGACAGCCGGTTTCACTTCAGTGAAATCAGCGGTTTGCGAACCTTGAGGAATTACCCCTTTCGAACCACGGTGAAATCTGTCCGTTTACCGGGCTCAGGAGCTACGGCAACCTCCTGCCGGCACTCCATGCCAAGTGCCAGGTGTATACTGCCCGCACGAGGAGGGGATATGTGTATGTGAACAATCACTACGCGGGATTTGCACCCGGGACAATCGAACAGTTTCAAAAGTTGTGGAAAACCGCGGGCTGAGTTCGAAAAATGTCTAGGCGAAGATAAGGCGAAGATGATAGCTTGGCTCTCGTATGGACGACGAACTCAAGCGAATCATCTACTTGGCAGCCGCGATGTTTCTGTGCCGGCGACCTGCGGATCTCGAAGGCCGGCCGAGTCCGGCGCACGAAATCGCATATCGTGAGTCAATCGACAACGCGGTCGAGTTGTGGCGCCGGATAGAAGCGCGGTTCCCCAACTCCTGGCAAACCTCGATAGTTTTTCGCTGTTCAGTAATCACAAGGCGCTGTGGGCAGCGCGAGACGCGACGAAACTGCTAACGAAATCAAGCGGAGTGTCCCACATGGTGACAGCGTGGCTCAGTTTCGGGTGATCCCGAGCACGAAGAGGGCAGCAATTGTCCCGGCCACTACCATCACCACGCCCCATATCTCGGTTGGGATTCTGACAACGAGCCCATCACGCTTCATTCGTTGGAGGGAATTCATCGACGATTCCGTGGCTCAACAATTTGCGCGAATTCGGTCTGCATCTTCATCTCCGAACGCGCCAATACCGACGCAATCTCCTGTGGAGTCAATGTGGGATCAGGCGAGGCATCCAGTTTTGCGATACGCTCGGTTTCAGTTTCTAATTTTGACGCGACCAACCTCGTTACGTGCAACCTGCCTTTGCGGACTTCATACATGGCGGCAACAAGCTCCTCGTGTGGGTCTGATTTAGAGAGGAACCCACGGGCACCAGCGCGTAAGGCGATCCGCGCGACTTCGGGCGAATCGTGCGGTGTTACGACCAACACCTCCGTTCTAGGAAGCGCGTTTCGTATGCGCCGAACAGTCTCGACAACGCTGACCGCTCGCAAGTTCATGCCTAAGACAACTAGATCTGGCCTCATTCTTTTGGCCATCCGAACCGTCTCGCGCGCGTTTGTAGCTCGCCCGCAAATTTGAACTCCCGGTACTGCCCCCAGAGAAACGATCAGACCGAGACGAGAGGCGGCGTCATCGTCTGCGACGAAAATGCGATACTTGGCAGAGGCTTCGGACGTAAATGGACCTTTCGAAGGCGGTGTTTGTACTTCGCTCAATTCTTGACTCCTGTTTCTCCGTGATTGTTATTTCGCAGGGAGAAGACTGCTCACCGCAAACTGTCCAAAGCATTGTGGGGCCGCGTCACTTCATCGACGGACCCCACATGCTACGGAAACTAGCCAGCTCGTGCCCGGGATGGTCGCGAGTTGGTAGCGATCCGGTGAGGCGAGAACGTTTTAATCCAGCCGATGCCAGCGGTCAATCCCGGTCAATTCGGATACAAGGCTGGGATTCTACGTAGATCGAGTGGCGGGATGTAACGCGAACGTGCCGATCCGGTCGAAGCAACCGCGGTAGCTGCGTATGATTTCGTCCGACTGTGCGGTCAATACGACTAGACGCGAAATGCCCGCTTGACTGACTCTTTCAGGGTCAGCCCGCTTTCACACAGGCCCTAACAACGTCCCTCCTGAGAGGTGCCCTGTTAAGAGAGCGCGATTCCAAGACGAGCCGGGAGCCATTCTAGAATCCGAGCGAGAGTGGCCCCGGTTCAGTTTATTCCGCACTGAAACTAAATCGGTTTTCGCGACAGTTCAAGTTTCGCCGCCAAGGCTTCGTAGACCGGATTATTGGGTATGATTTCAATGCGTCTGGTCTTCCGCGAGCCCGCACTCTTGACGGCAAAACGACCGAGTAGTTTCCTGGCAAGCTTTTCCTGGCGGAACAGCTCAACGTCCAATCGCAGCTTTCGCCCGCGTCCCGCGTGACGCCGCGCACTTGACAGCACCTTCTCGCGCGTTCTTGTATAACACGGGCGGCACATCCCGTTTGAATGGTAGTTTGACTCTGCGCCACATATGAGGCAACCGTAGTCGTCAAAAACGTTACGCATCTTGTTCCAGAAGTCCACAGGTACTAGCCCGTGGATCGCGAAAGTGGCGCGTTGGGGCAAGAACCAGGGTTGCAACAATACTTCCTCGGCGAGCGCCGCGTGTGACGCCGTGTTGGCTTTTCGACGTCGTCCGCGGAACGATTTACTGCTATGTCGAGATGGGCTCATGTTGATTTCCTAGCGGATGGCATTTCTCAAAGCTTCGGCTCAGACCATCGGGGCCAATCCGCGCGTACCGCACAGTAGTTTGTATCCAGACGTGCCCTAAAAGGGCTCTTATGACTTCCAAGTTCGCTCCGTTTTCGAATAAATGGGTTGCGAATGTTCGGCGGAACGTGTGGGGTGTAACGTGTTTTATCCTGGCCCGTGTGCCTATATTCGCGACAAGGTGTTGAAGCACTACCTTCGAAAGCGGTTGACTTCTTTTCGGCAAAGAAAGATCCCGAGTCGCCATTAGAGCCTCGTGTTTTTGTTTGGCCTCCTCATAGTTCATACGGGCTGTCGAGCCAAGTATCTTGGTCTTCTGTAGTCGTTTGAGGTCACTTTTTCGCGTACAGCGCCATTTTGACTTCCATCTCCCCCCGTGTGCGGAGAAATGCCCTTTTTGCGGTCGATAGTCGGCTTCGAACACGTACCCGCTCTCCCGATTTCCGATGTAAGCGCGGAGCGCCGCCGTAGCGCTTTCGGCGAGTAGTACCAGCCGGACTTTGCCCAGCTTTCCGCGAACCCTCGCCTGCCTTCCCACGAAATCCACGTGTTCAATCTTAACGTTCCGAGCTTCGTTCAATCGACACCCGGTCGAGTAAAAAAATTCAACCAGCGCCCGTTCACGGGGAGTTCGTGTCACCGATATCAAACGTCGAACTTGTGCTTCAGTAAGAGTGTTAGCCCTTCCGTGCCATGGCGCCCTCAGCCGAACAAAGCGCGGCGCCACATAATCGACAACGCCGCCGAGATTCAGGAAGTCGTAAAACTGCCGCAGTATTCCAAGATAGCGATAAGCTGTACTCAAAGTTGCGCCGTTTTCAGACTCCTGCGCGAGAAAAAGTCGAATATCGGCGTGATCTGCGCGGGCGAGAGATCGTTTCCCAATAAAGTCGAGATATTGCCGAAGCGCCTTAAGGTACACCGTCTGAGTAATCCGTGCGTAATGCATTGCGATCATCCACTTCTGGTACTGGCTAACTAAACCGCGATTAAATCGTGCGTAGGAACGCATATACACCGTCCGATTCTAAGGAGGTCGCAATGTAGCGGCCCAAGGAGTCTTTTGCTAGTGGACGAATGTACCTAGGGCGATAGGTACAAATGTCCCTACTGTGGCTGGAAAGTGCCGGTCTGAGCGGCTCGTTCTGGTGGTTGCGGCATGGAGTTCGTCATGCGGGGCGGGGGTGAAGAATGGTCCGGCACCTAGACCTTCGTTTCCAGTAAGGATACGATTGCGTGCCGTACCTTCTTAGTTGGGAAAAGGGCGAATGCACAGTGAATTGGCAGGCAGGTCGATCTTATTAACCGGTGCCGGGGGCTCGCTCGGCTCGGCACTCACCAAAGCGATCATTCAACTAGAACCCCGGCAACTGATTCTTCTCGACCATTCGGAACGGAATCTCTATGAAATTGATTCAGAGCTAACGGCACTTATTCCCTGTGTCCCGGTCACGTCCGTCCTTGGTGATATTTGCGACGCGGCGTTGTTAACCGAGATCTTTGACCGCTATCGTCCTGAAATTGTGTATCACGCGGCGGCTTTCAAACATGTTCCGCTGATGGAGAACAATCCTTTTGCGGCAGTTCGCAACAACGCCCTCGCGACGGCGAGTCTCGCGAGGATTGCTCAGGCCCAAGGCGTCACCAACTTCGTCATGGTCTCGACGGATAAAGCCGTCAATCCTATTAGCATTATGGGTGCTTCAAAACGGGTCGCAGAACTTGCGCTACTTACCTTGAACAGCCCCAGGAACCGAATGAGCGCGGTGCGGCTGGCGAATGTATTGGGTTCTCGGGGAAGCGTCGTCCCGATGTTTCTAACCCAAATCTCCCAAGGCGGTCCAGTGACCGTCACCCACCAGGAGGTATCCAGATATTTCCTAACAATGGGCGAGGCGGTGGATCTGATACTCCTTGCAACTGGATTGGATGAAAGCGGAGGCGTATTTGTGCCTCGATTGGGCGGGGCTGTAAAAATTCTAGACATTGCTACTGAACTGATAGAGGACAATCGAACGGAATCTCGAAAGGACATTGCAGTCACGTTCACGGGCCTTCGGCCAGGAGACAAGATGTCGGAGGAATTTCTTTCCAAGGATGAATCCACACATCCGACAAACGATCCGAGACTCTTGCGTGTTGAGACCGCGAAAATTCCTACCGGTACATTTAATGATCAGATGGCGGATCTTTCCAGATGTGTTAACGAGCGAAATCTTACTGCGATGATCGAGACACTTTGCCGAATCATCCCCGAATATCGACCCTCCGACTTGGTATCCCGTTTGACGCAAGAATCTCCGGTCTGACGCTATGAAACGAAAAATTGCGGTCATTACTACATCGCGAGCCGATTACGGTCATTTGTATTGGCCCTTAAGAGATTTGTCGGAGAACGAAAATGTCGATCTGAAAATCATCGCGCTTGGGTCGCACCTGTCACCTGAGTTCGGAAATACTATCGGGGAGATTGAGAAAGACGGATTTCGGATCGCATCCCGCGTCGAGTGCCTCCTCAGTTCCGATACAGACATAGGAATGGCTAAGACGATTGGCCTCGCGATCTTAAGTCTCGCTGATCTCTTAGGCGAAATGCGACCGGATTTGCTCTTGTTAATCGCAGATCGCTACGAGATGCTCGCGCCAGCGTCGGTTGCACTCGCATTGCGCATTCCTATCGCTCATATCGAAGGCGGAGAGATCAGCGAGGGAGCGATCGACGATGCGGTGCGGAATGCTCTCACGAAAATGGGCCATATTCACTTTACTTCCACCGTCGCAGCCCGAGAGAGAGTGATCGCGATGGGCGAAGAAGAATGGCGCGTGCACCGGGCCGGTGCTCCATCGCTTGACAATTTGCGCAGGCGAACGCTTTTCAGTAGGAAGCAAGTAGAGGAGGGGCTGGCGCTCGATCTCCGGAGACCGACCGTTCTAGTGGTATACCATCCGATGACGATTGCCCGCGACACGCTGCAAGAAGCGGATTCATTGTTTACAGCGCTGGAGGCTCTCCCGGATCAAATACTATTCTGCTACCCGAACGCAGATGCGGGAAGCCGGGCGTTGATAGATCGGACGAAGTCGTTCATCGGGCGCCGAGGCCACGGACAAATTTTCACCAATCTCGACTCGGTGATGTATTTGAGTCTCTTACGTGAGGTCGAGGTGTTGGTTGGGAACTCAAGCAGCGGAATCATGGAATCCGCGTCGTTCGCGCTTCCGACCGTAAATGTTGGAATACGTCAGCAAGGACGTGAGCGGGCGCGAAATGTATTGGACGCGGGCGCTAGTTCAAGAGCTGTTCTCGACGCTGTCAACACGGCTAGATCCCCCGAATTTCGTGACTCCTTGCGGGGCATGGTGAATCCGTATGGTGAAGGGTTTGCTTCCGAGACGATCGTCCGAGTACTAACCACGATTCCTCTCTCCCAACAACTTCTGATCAAGCGTCATTCAGGTGTTCCTGTGTCAGTCGCCGTTGTCGGCGGCTCGCAACATTCATGAGGATACCGCTGTCAGCCCCGGAAATCACAGAGCTGGACATCGAGGCCGTGACTCGCGTTCTTCGCACTTCGAGCCTGAGCTTAGGTCCCACGGTTAGAGAGTTTGAGCGCGCCATTTCTCGTTACGTGGGTACCTCGGAAGCAATTGCCGTAAATTCCGGGACCAGCGGGCTGCACCTCTGTATTCGAGCTCTCGGTATTTCGGAAGGCGACGAGGTGCTCGTGCCTTCTTTTACCTTTATCGCAGTCGCGAACGCGGTCCGCTATGAAAAGGCAATTCCCGTATTCGTTGACATCGAGCCCGAAACGCTCAACCTCGATCCGAACAAACTGGAACAAGCCATCACCGCGCGAACAAAAGCAATCATTGTCGTGCACACGTTTGGCTGTCCCGCAGAGCTAACGAGCATATTGAAAATAGCCAGACGCCACGGTCTATTCGTCATCGAAGATGCCTGTGAGGCTATGGGAGCAGAATACCAGGGACAAAAAGTAGGCGCTTTAGGGGATGCCGGGGTTTTTGCATTTTATCCCAACAAGCAAATTACAACCGGAGAGGGCGGGGCTGTCGTCACCAATAATTCCGAAATCGCGCTGAAGGTCAGAAAACTTCGCAATCAAGGCAGAGACGATTCAGCCGAGTGGTTCCAGCATACGGAATTGGGGTACAACTACCGGATCTCGGACATCAATTGCGCCTTGGGAATCGAGCAACTAAAAAGAATCGATGACATTCTGAAACGGCGGGAAACAATCGCTGGCGAGTATAGTGACATACTGCATTCCGCTTCAGACCTCACAGTCCCGGCGATGGCATTGCCACGTCGAAAAATAAGTTGGTTCGTCTACGTGGTCCGACTGAGTAATCGTTTCGACCAAGCGCATCGCGATTGGATCGTCAATGAAATGCAGTCCCGAGGGATCGCTTTGGGCAGATATTTTGCGCCGATTCACTTGCAACCCGTTTATCGACCGTCCGACAGCGGCAAGACCGCTCTACCAGTGACAGAGTCCCAGGCGTCTCGGGCCCTTGCATTGCCATTTTTCAATCGAATCCGAGAAGACGAAATCAAAGAGGTCTGTCAAACGCTGGTCGAGCTGATTCGACCGGCATGACGGCATCGTTTCAAGAGATCAAATTTGAAATCGCAATTAGCGCAAGTGCGAGTAGAATCCCGGCAGCAATAGCGACGAAGGTCCAACTCCGAAATTGTGGACGCGATCTCGGCAGTCCCAACATGAATTCGTACACGTCCGGCGAACGCACATGACGCGAAGGAAGCCGGTGCAATTCGGGCGACGCTCATATTGGGACCACCCGACCTGAGCTGAACCATGTCTCCGGGTTTGATCTCATCGGTCATCGAAGCGACTCCTTTGAAAGCTAGAACTGCCGCGCTACCCGCAACGGACATCGGACGGATCGGAGGCTGCATTTCCGTGAGAGCATGGCTGATGCAGCCAGGAGAAATTCGCTCAGGTGCTCTGAAAGAAATCGAGTGAGGTGACGGACTAGAATTCGGTGTCGTGGCGTCGGTGAATCACTCCGAGATACAGCCTCTTATTGGCCGCGACAGCGATTCCTGGATCGAATCCGGACGGCGCTTATGCGATGTTGCACTCGACGCCGGCGATGCAATCAATAGGCTGCGTCCTGTTGCGCAGCGCGAAATTGGAATCGTACGAATACCATTTCGGTGCCCGCCCAATGACAGGCGCGGGGGATTGATGGTTCATCTTCATTGCTCTGAGCGCAATAATGGTAAATTCCCGCCTCTGCCCCCCATCGAACGTGAGGTAGAACCTGGAATTCCTGCCGAAACGTAGGGCCTTGCAGCCGTTTGGATTGCAGCGTACAAGGATTAGAGCGCGTCGCCCATACGCAACCTGTAGGCAACAAATATAAGAGGTACAACCTGCCTGGATATTCGTAGCGAGTTCGGATCACCGCGCCAATCGTGGGGTTCGTGCCCCCTTCAGTAAATTGCGAAGTCCACAAGCGGCCGTGGTCTACCCCACCGAGTAGTCCGACGCGCCACCAAGGCCAAACGATCGCAGTACCGGTCACCGAATAGGAATGGCCGTTGTGGGTAATTTGTTTGTGGTCTGGTGAAAATGACCCGGTTCCCTGAATCTCTAGTCTTTGCCATAGTGGGTACTCGAATGACGCACCAAAGTCCGTCGAAGGTGGTATGAAACCAAGTTCGGCACGCACCCCGACGTCAGAGTCCAGGAAGATCCGCAGCGGAGGATTCGTATTTGCAATCAGTTCTTGTACGTCCTGGGCCCCAGCGGGCGCGGCGCACATGAACAGAACTAGCATGAGCTTTGAAACTAAATCGAATCTCATCGACTCTCTCCAGGCGCTTACAGCGGCCCTTTGCGGGTGCGCGGCCTCGTCGGGGCGTCCATGCGGCCGCGAAGAAAGGGGTGGCGCTTCGCAGCCCAAACGTTGAATACAGGGTCCCGGTAAAGTGCGTGCTTGAGACCGAAGTTGATTTCCGCTTTCAGCCTGTGGCTATTTGTTGGGTCCTGACGGTGATAGATATCCAGGTTCTTGATGAGCAACCGTTGACGACGGCTCCGAGGAATTTCGTGCCGTGTAGCGCGTCAAATACGGCGCGAACGGTGTCACCTCAAACGGCATCTTCTCTCGGGCTGACAGTAGCGGTGTGGGGCTAATGTTGATCAGTTCTAGTTCGTCAGTCCAAGGATTCAGTTTGATTCGAGCACCCAGCGGAAGCGCGGCGATCTGGTTCGTGTTTTCAGGTTGCAGCGCCGGACCGACACCTTTCAGCTGCGAAGCGACATAAACGCTGTCTCCCAAATGGGGAGATACTAACGCGCGTAAATTCCGCGAATCGCGTTCAAACTGCTTCAGGAAAAGCCCAGCACTCGCCAGTTTGTCCTTGTAGGGTGAATTTTGCAGGAATAGCATCGCCTTCGCGTTACTCGCTTCGCGATCGCGATTGTTCAACCTGAAAGACAGGCGTTTCAGAGCGTCGAGCGAGGGCAGTTGAGTGAGATCGTAGAAGGCGTATCGGTCAGTGGTCGGCTGTGACACTACGATCGCTCCCAACTCTTGTGCCAGTATCGTGGCAAGGGTGACTTCGTCCGGAAGAACATCGAGCAATCCCCGGCTTACCACGATGACGTGCCCTACGACGAATAGGTCGAATGTGGAGGTCATGAGGACCCGACACCGCACCGGAGGCTGTATATCCAGCTTGTTCGTAACCTCCAAATTGTTGACCACTGTATCGAGAGTCTTGTCTACTTCGCCCGCCGGCGCAAGCAGGCCCGTTCGCTGGAGTTCGGCGAGGACATTATTTTCGGCCTGAGTCTGCCACTGCCGCTGTGCTCCCACCGGAGATTGATCCCGCTGTTCTCCATCCGCGATATCTCGGATGCCGACCGACCCGTCCACCGTCAAATTGCTGAATTCTTGCGCGTGCGGGGCCTCCTTAAGGTTGTATCCCCAAAATCGTGTCTGGGCTTTGAAACTAAGTCGCTCGCCATCGTTGAGGTACTTGATTTCTACTTTATGAATCTTGAGGTCCGTTTCCTCGGCGAAAGAGCAGGCGGGAAGCCAAAGGTCCGGTTGAACGTTCACGCGCCAGCTGTCAAAATGCGAGCCCCAACCTCCTTTGTCGTGTACGGGCAGGAAAATGCCGTTAAACCGAACTATCGTGTAGTTCTTGTCTTCAGCCCATATCCGACCACTGAATCTTCCGTTGCCGGCGTTTGGGAGTGGCATCACGTCGAATGCCACGCATCGAATCTCGCCCAGAAACTCCTTTCCGACATACCTGAAGCTGTAGTGTTGCCTGTCAAATCCGTTGCGATCAATGTAAGCCATCCGCACAAAACCCAAAGGCCTGAAATTCTCCTCCGCGAGCCCTTTCTTGGGTAACTGATCGTTCGGCGAGAGCATTGAGTGATAGCCCATCGGCTTGCCGCCCGACAGATCGGTCTGTCCGAGATAGTAGTAATCCTTCGTTAGAATCGGAATCTCAGTCTTCTTCGGGCTGAACACCTGGACGTAGGACTCAACGATCGGATTGTAAGAGTTGATGACCTGGATCTCGCGGTTCTCACGCGCAATGATGTGGTCAATTGCCTCTTGAATCGTGGGCGGCGCTTTGCCCGGACTCTCAATTTCGGGCCATTGTTGCCCATGGATTTCGGGCTTGTGCTGACTTGCTTGGGCCGGTGTAACTCTCGCGAAAATTGTCGCAATCAACATCACTAAAGAGACTTGCAGAGCTGTACGCATTTTCGTAATCCTCCATGTCCGTCAACTGGCGAGTTCAAAAAAGATGTCAACGATCGCAGTCGAATCCACCGGCTTGCGGATCGCCACGATGATCGCTCTGTGTAAGCAGCGTTTATTCAATTTACCTCATTGGTTAACTCCGATTTTTCTTTGAGCGACGAGGACCGACGTATGCATTTGAAACGCCAATACGGTTCGTCACATTAGAATGGCCTTAGTGGGTTTTTCTTCAGACGTAATGTTCCAATATGGATTCCCCTCGCGCCGATACGGGAAAAACGAGAGGAATTGCGCGAAAACGTGCGGGAACGTTTCACTCTGGGACAAGAGGCCTTAGCGACAGGAGCGAACGTATTTGGCGTGGGCCGACTAAAGGTACGCATCCGAGGCCGTACCGCTACTGGTAGATTACCTAACAGTATATATTGGTGTTGACTCAGCGGAGCGCATGGATTACAAATCAGACGCTACAGTTCCAGCGCCAGCTGGGAGCCAGCGAATGAAGTTCCTGGGTTTTGCGAACTCAACCCAGGGAACCTTCCTTCGACCTCCTTCACACGTCAGACGACGACGGCCCAACGAACCGCCGAAAACCTCGGTCAAGAAACAATCTGTCCACAAGCGGGAGCCACAGTCTCCGCTGTCCGCCCCTTCGTACGTAGGTTCAATAGAAAAGTTACGCAGCAACCCGTGCCGCTCTTCCGGTACTTAACGTGCCTTAGAGTGTCCTCGGAAAGGAACCCGATGATTACTAGGGTTATAGCCGTGGAGTACGTCCGTCCCATGAGGGGCGGATCGCAATCCCATTTGTTGCGATGTTCGGACGGAGAATACTATGTGGTGAAATTTCAAAACAATCCCCAAGGCGCACGGACACTTGTGAATGAAATGCTGGGAGGAGCTTTGGCGACTCGAATGGGCCTTCCGACGCCCGAGACTGCCATCGTGGAGGTCAGCGAACCGCTCATACAACATTCAGAGGAATGTGTGATTCAGTTTGGCCGCGAACTTATCCCGTGCACTCCGGGACAATGTTTTGGTTCTCGTCTTCCTTCACAGGCTGGTCCATACGGTAGCCGCGTTATGATGGCAGCACACGGATTTCTGCCCGATTTTCCGCCACGCGAAGTCACGAATGCTGCGGACTTCGTCGGGATGCTAGTGTTTGACAAGTGGACGGGCAACATGGATTGGCGGCAAGTCATCTTTGTGCCCGACGTTGCCACGCAAAACTACAGAATCGTAATGATCGACAACGGATTCTGCTTCAACGGGCGCGAATGGAACTTTCCTTACGCTCCTAAATGTGGGCTCGCCGCGCGTCCGTCCGCATACGGAGCCGTTCAGGGAATTGAATCCTTTGAACCCTGGCTTCAGATTCTTGAAAATGTAACGGGCAACCACTTGCTCGATCAGCTCGCGGACGACATCCCTCACGAGTGGTATGGATTCGATGTGAAGGCGCTCCGTCACTTGCTACAGGAAATGGAGTATAGACGCCGCTCCGTGTTAGGTGCGTTGTGGACGACTCGGTCAGAGTCACCTAAGTGCTTTCCGAATTGGAGTTTATATACTCCGCGGCAGCATCGCCGTGCTCGACCGCCCGCGCGATTAAGGGCGAGGGCCGCGGGCGCATGATCCAAATCCGCCGGGCTATACTGCCGTACGCGATTCTCGATGTGATGCGTTACTTAATTTGTATCTGGAGTGCGAGGTCGCTAAGAGCGCAACTGTTCGCCACCCCTCAAGCCCATCCACGAACTTCGCAACGGCCGCATTGTCCGGGGCACCTAGCACGAGTACTGCGTCAAATTCACCGAGCGTGACGACGATGTCGAAAATGTGAACGCCCACAGGCTCGGCAACCCGGCCGATCGCGTCCGACTCCAGAGGGAGCACTTTCGTGCGGTTCGAGAGGCGCTCCATTCGTTGTAGCAATATTACGTAGGCGTTCACGATGATCTCCCACCCAAAAGATCCATAACATTTTCTTGAATCCGTTGTAAGTCGGAAATCCGGAAAAACACGGAACCTAGCCGTCGTAAATATACTGACCTGTGGAAACCCGCGGGTCGCCCGAGGATTGGCTCAACCCCTATTCGCAAGCGTTGATGCCAGATGAAACAGAAGCCCGCGACTATTGTCGATGGCGCGCGAAGCGATTCGAAGAGAATCCAACTAGACGGCAACGCGCAGCGGCTGATGCCGGCGACCCACTCGCTGCACTCGGTTGCGTGCGTGAAGCGATGGACCCGGCGAAGGCAAGTGGAAGTCAGCTTCGCCCGCGCTTTGCGCAGGCCGAATTGCTCTCAAAAGGCCGACAGCCTCGGCAATGTGTGCTTCGGCCAGTAGAACTTGGGCGACCGAGCGCGGAGTACCCATCTGCTCCACGCGACAACGCAGTTCCGTTATTACGCTCATTAGCGCGTCTGTGGCTATACGGATGTAGAAGCTTTCGTCGATCGGCGCAGGGGGAACGCGCCTCGCAGTGGCAGACTTTCGCACTAGCAGCCTCCTTACCTCGCCATCGGCAGGGGCAACGGTAGTCATGAACATTCGTCAGTGCTCAGGACTCAAACTATGAAAAGGCGGCAGTGTAAGGTTCCCTGCCGATAGAGAGGGGTATATCGGTCGGGAGTCTGACGGATGCCAACGCTAGATGCGGTAATACTAGAACGATGCTTGAATGGTCTATTCGTAATGACCGCATCGAGCGTCAGCATTAGTACCGAGTGAGGAAGCAGGATGAATCGCAACATTCTTAGCTTCCCATCGACAAACTAGTCTTTCTGTTCTGACTGCGCTTTCGACAATTCTTCGATGGCTCCGTCGAGAAGGCCGGATGCCATGATCAGGTGGGAACCGATGTGTGAGTTGCGGCTGTGCTGGAGAATCCTACTCAGGTCCAACCTCAAAACGCGAATTTTCTTGACTAATTCGGCGAGGCGCGTTGAATCCGGATACAGTCGTGATCCCGCGGTGTCCATGTGCCCACCTTGTTGGCTGGGGCCCTATCGCTGCCATTTCCCGGGTTGTTGCTGGACCAAGGGGTTGTGTGGATGTTAGGAACATCTCTTGAGTTGGACCATACAGCGATTACCCTAGATCGACATCAGGCCGTTCTCGGTCGCTTTCGGCTATTTTGGTCCCACTTGCCTATATCAGATACCGTGCTGAATACCCTTTTGGGGATGGATGACGACTTCAACCTAGCAATGTCCGCGATGACCCAAGGTACGTGATGAGTGCTCCGCACAGGAGTTCAGATCCACACTTTGCGATAGTGCAGTTGCTCAACGATCTGAGACAATTTCTCGGTCCGGTCAGTGGCGCCGTTGGCAAGAGCCGCGATGCTGGTGTTAACGGCGCACTGATCGAAGCACAATTCTTTCTGAAGGAAGCAGTCGCCTCATTGTCGAGAGCCGAACAATTATCGAGGCCGAAGCAATTGGACGAGTAGGTCGTAGGCGTTCGTTTAGCATTCACGTAATTTGATGGAGTCTCTCGCGTTGCCCCGGGTAGGACGCGTCTTCTTTTGCGACATTTCCTCCGCCGGTCGCGTACTGCGCTGAGTGAAGCTCCAACCCCTGATAGACGCATTTACAAGAGAAGTGACGTTCCGCGAAACCACGTGTCCGGTTACGCGACTTACCAGGACCTACGCTACACTGGAATCTACTTGCTGCTGGTTCCCCTTGTCATGAGAGGTGAGAACTCACCATTCGAGGCGGGCTGCGGCTTTGTGAGTCCGAGCAACTTTGCGAGCTGGGCGTCGAGCATCCTCGTAGGAAGCAGTCTGGGCAGAGTCCAGTTCTTAAAACGCTGCGGAACGACCGCGTAGCGTGCTTTCGGTTTTGCCGTGCTGAGTGCCACGTGGACGGCTTCGCCCAGCTGCTCAGGAGATAAGCCGTTATTACGGGCTTCGGTGACGATGAACTTCTGGAAGTTCTGCACTGCCTCCCAATACTCAGTCTGCTTGAATTCACTCAGATCTTCTTTTTCGCCCTTGTCGTACATCGCCGTGTTCACGGTTCCCGGTTCAATGATTACGACGTCGATGCCAAATAACATCAGTTCTCGCCGCAGCGCGTCCGACATTCCTTCAAGACCAAATTTGGAAGCGCTGTATGCACCGAGGAGCGGAATAGCAACTTTTGCGCCCGTAGAGCTGATGTTCACGATGCGGCCGGCGGGACCGTGCCTCAGCTTGTCCGTTCCCAATAGAGGAGCGAAGGCTTGGATTACGACAAGCGGGGAGATCATGTTGACTTCCAACTGCCGCCTGTACTCGCTCGGGCTCAGATAGAGCAGCGGCCCACTCACCACAATTCCCGCATTGTTCACCAGGCCAACCAGATTCCTGTCGCCTATCATCGAGCCGACCTTCAGGGCAGCCTGATGTACAGCGTCCGCGTCCGTAATGTCCATTATGAGAGGGACGAAGCCGTCACCGAACTCTCTTTGCAAACGATCGACGTCAGCCTGCTTGCGTACAGAACCGAAAACGCGAAATCCTTTTGAAATAAGCACCTTTGTGGTTCCCCAGCCGATTCCGGTGGAAACTCCGGTGACCACCACATCTTTGCCGTTCGGCATTGCATTCCTCCTAAGATGGGCACTGTCCATCTTCAATATGTTCACCGTACACCTTCCCATTATAGCTGTCAAGGTGTACAGTGTTCCCCATGCCTTATCCATCGAAAACCGACCGCCAAGCCATCCTTTCAGCCGCAGTGAAGGATCTGGCGCACAGGGGTATCCGCGACCTGTCCTTACG
>Ga0210390_10002895_pt1 | contig 14946 bp, 11 predicted proteins | sample IncBWH11OmetaG_FD_161050 | JGI IMG/M metagenome (GOLD analysis project Ga0210390, IMG submission 161050) | Forest soil microbial communities from Barre Woods Harvard Forest LTER site, Petersham, Massachusetts, United States - Inc-BW-H-11-O ...
GTCAGGTCTACGTGCCGGAAGAAAATGTCAATTATCGCCAGGAAGGCCTGGCCTCCTGGTACGGCGACGATTTCCACGGGCGGTTGACCGCCAATGGCGAAATCTACGACATGACCTCGCTTTCCGCTGCCCATCCGACGCTGCCGATGCCCTGCTACGCCCGCGTCACCAACCTTGCCAACGGCAAATCGCTGATCGTTCGCGTCAATGACCGCGGTCCCTATCACGGCAATCGCGTCATGGACGTTTCGAGCCGGGCGGCGGAACTTCTCGAATTCAAGAATAACGGCGTGGCGCGCGTGCGCGTCGAATATGTCGGCCGTGCGCCGCTCGAAGGCTCCGATGACCGCCAGTTGATGGCGACCTTGCGCACCGGCGTGCCGGCGCCGGCGCCCTCGCTGGTTCGGGTCGCCTCCGCCCGCCCGTTCGTGCCGGACTACGTTGGCCCGTCGCGGCCGATCCGCGGCGAGGTGCCTATCCCGGAAGGCAGACCTTATAGCCTCGGCAGCAACCAGCCGGATCAGGCGGCGTATGGCGAGCCCCCGGAGCGCACCGCCTATGTGCGTTCGCGCTCAAACGGTCAGTTCCAGGATGAGCAACGCGCGGCGTCCTACGAATCCCAGGATCGATACGTGACGAGGCCCGTCTCGGCCTACGCGCCGGTCGACCGGGAAATTCCAAGCGAAATCCTCGGCGGGCGCGGGCTTTACTAATCCCCAAAATAAGCCGCTTCTGGATCGTCGCGCCCGGCGTTGCCTTCATCCCGTTTCTGCCCTGTCTGCAGGGCCTTGGTTGATTCAGCGAAAGCCGTGCCTCAACCGCTTGCGGGACTGGAGAGCCTTAGTTGTTTGAGCGGTTTCCAGCTGTTAGAACGCGAACCCTCAAGGACGGTTTTCGATGGCACGTTCGACCTTGCGGTTTTACCGGCCCGTAGTCACGACAGGACGCTTGATGCGAGGTCTGATAGCTGGCGCCGTTCTGCTGACATTGGGATGGAGCAGCATCCTCTCGGCCGCCAACAACAGCGTACAGGGCTCCAAGAAGGAGGAGGCCGGATTCGACGGCGACGCGCCGACCGCGATCCTGACCGAAGCCACCAGCGGCGCCGTCCTGTTCGAAAAGAACGCTGACGAATTACGCGCGCCCTCCAGCATGATGAAGCTGATGACGGCGGAGGTGGTCTTCTACGCCGTCAAGCAGGGCGATATCAAATTGACCGACGAGTACCGCGTCAGTGAGAACGCCTGGCGCAGGGGCGGCGCGCCGGCCGGCGGCTCGACCATGTTCGCCGCGCTCAACAGCAAGGTTTCGGTGGACGATCTCCTGCATGGCGCAATCATCCAGAGCGGCAACGATGCCTGCATTGTGCTGGCGGAAGCCATGGCCGGCAATGAGCGCACGTTTGCTGCGGATTTCATGACCAAACGGGCGCGTGAGATCGGCCTTCCGCGATCAACCTTCGCCAATTCAAACGGGCTTCCTGACCCCGGCAATAAGATGACGGTGCGGGAACTCGCCATACTCGCGCGTCACATCATGCAGACCTATCCCGAGTTCTACAAATTGTTCGGCGAGAAGGAATTCACCTGGAACAAGATCAAGCAGCCGAACCGCAATCCTCTGCTCAATTCGCTCGAAGGCGCCGACGGCCTGAAGACCGGATTTACCAAGGAAGGCGGCTACGGCATGGTCGGATCGGCCGTGCAGAACGGCGTGCGTCTGATCGTGGCCATCAACGGGCTTGAGGACCCGGAAGACCGCGCCACCGAAGCCAAGAAGATGCTCGAATGGGGCTTTCGTAATTTCGAGGTGCGGACCGTATTCGCGGAGAACCAAACGATTGGCTATGCGAAGGTGTTCGGCGGCGACAGCCGCTCGGTGGCGCTGGCGAGCCACGAACCCGTCAAGGTCATGGTGCAGAAAAACGGTACCGACAAGTTGATTGCCCGTATCGTCTACAGCGGCCCGGTGCGCGCACCGTTCGAGGCCGGCCAAAAGGTCGGCTTGGTCAAGGTCTGGCGTGGCGGCAACGTTGCCGTGGAGACGCCGGTCTATGCCACGGAAGCGGTTGGCCAGGGTTCGACGATGCGACGCGCCGTCGACGGCGTAGCCGAACTCGCCATCGGGCTGTTCCGCGCAGGCGCGGAGAAGCTGTGACAATGGCTCAGGCAACGGTCAAGGCCGCAGGGGGCCGCGGACGCTTCATCTCCTTTGAGGGCGGCGAAGGGTCCGGCAAATCCACCCAGATCAAGATCCTGGCCGAGCGATTGGCCGGCATGAAATTGCACGCCATCGTTACTCGCGAGCCCGGCGGATCGCCCGGCGCGGAAATCATCCGCCATCTGGTCCTCTCCGGGATGGGCAAGCTGCTTGGCCCCGAGGCGGAAACGCTGTTGTTCGCCGCCGCACGCGATGACCATGCGCGCACCGTGATCGAGCCCGCGCTCAAGCAGGGCACATGGGTGCTCAGCGATCGTTTTTTCGATTCGACGCGGGTCTATCAGGGTGCGCTCGGGCAGGTGTCCGAAGGGCTTCTCAATGCCATGCAGCGGGTCACCATCGGCGACCTGAAACCGGACCTGACCGTCATTCTGGACGTGCCGGTGGAAATCGGCCTCAAGCGCGCCGCCGCGCGGCGCGGCACGGCGGCTCCCGACCGGTTCGAATCGGAAGACATCAGCTTTCACCAGCGATTACGCGAGGCGTATCGGCAGATCGCTGCAAACGAACCGGAACGCTGCGTGCTGATCGACGCCACTGACGAGCCAGTGAAGGTGGCCGCCAATATCTGGTCCGCCTTGCGCGACCGCTTTTTCGCGACAAGCGCTGGAAACGCGGCGATCCCGGCATGAGCAGCAAGGCCGAAACGCAGATATCGGTTCCACACCCGCGGGAAACCACTGACCTGTTCGGTCACGGCGAGGCCGAGACGGCGCTGCTCAACGCCTATCGCAGCGGGCGCATTCCGCATGCCTGGCTAATTGGCGGCGCGCAAGGCATCGGCAAAGCGACGCTTGCTTACAGGATGGCCCGTTTCGTCCTGGCACACCCCGATCCGCTCGCGGCAAACGTGCAGCGCGCCGACAGCCTGAACGTCGATGCCAACGATCCCGCCGCCCGACGGATTGCGGCCGGCGCCCATGGCGGGCTTCTGGTGCTGCAGAGAACCGCCAACGACAAGGGCGTGATGCGGACCGTGATCACGGTCGACGAGACGCGCGAGACCATTTCGTTTTTCGGCTCGACCGCAGCGGCCGAAGGCTGGAGGGTGTGCATCGTCGACACCGTCGACGAACTCAATCCCAATGCCGCCAACGCGCTGCTCAAGACCCTCGAGGAGCCGCCGCGCCAGTCGTTGTTTTTGCTGGTCAGCCACGCTCCGGGGAGGGTGTTGCCGACCATCCTGTCGCGCTGCCGCCGCTTACCATTGCGGCCGCTTGCCAAGGCCGACGTGATCCAGGCCGTGAGCCGCGCGACCGGGCGTGCGGGCGAGGATGCCGCATTGATCGAGGCGGCGGAGGCCGCGGAGGGGAGCGTCGCGCGGGCATTGACGCTGCTCGGTGGCGATGCCGTCAAACTTCATCACAAGACCGCCGCGATGCTGGCGACGCTGCCCCGGGTCGATTCGCGTGAATTGCATGCGCTTGGCGACGCGCTTGGCGGCAGCGACAAAGTCGCGCTCGCGACCTTTGTCGACAGTATCGATCGCTGGGTTGGTGAACGTATGCGGACCGAGGATCCCAACGCCGACCTGCCGCGCCTTGCACGGCTGGCGGAGGTGTGGGAAAAGATCAACCGCGCCGCGCGCGATACCGCTGAATACAATCTCGAGCGAAAACCGCTTGTGTTCTCGGTATTTGGGATGCTTGCGGAAGCCACGCGATAACAGCGGCCCCTAAAATCCCGATCGTTTTATTTGATCTGTAAAGGAATTCGTGTGGCGAAGGCTGCGAAAAAAACCGTCAAGAAACGAAAGACGAAAAAGGCAAAAGCCGGCAACAAAGCGCCGCGCGCCGGTGCGAAGCGTGGTGCCGCCAAGAGGGCCAAGAAGCAACCGAAGAAGACAGCAAAAAAAGCCGTAAAGAAAACCGTCAAGAAAGCCGCCAAAAAGGCGAAGAAAACGGTCAAGGAGACCACAAAGAAGACGCCAAAGAGAGCGGCGAAAAAGACCCAGGCCGAAAAAGTCACCGTCACGCCGAAAAAAGCTGAGACCACGGCGGCAAAGCCGGTCGCGCCAAAAGTCCCGAAAGCTTCGTCTGCGCCCGCTCCGAAAGCAACAACGGCGCCAGCTAAAAACTCCTTCTACATCACCACCGCGATCGCCTATCCCAACGGCGTGCCGCATATCGGTCACGCCTATGAGGCGATCGCGACCGACGCGCTGGCGCGCTTTCAACGGCTCGACGGCAAGGACGTGTTCTTTCTGACAGGCACCGACGAGCACGGTTTGAAGATGATTCAGACCGCAGAAGCCGAAGGGCTGAAGCCGATGGAAGTGGCGACGCGCAATGCGCAGCGCTTCAAGGAGATGGATCAGCGGCTGAATATTTCGTTTGACCGTTTTATCCGCACCACCGAAGAACAGCACCATCGCTCCAGCCAGGAAATCTGGAAGCGGATGGCCGATAATGGCGACATCTATCTCGACAGCTATGCCGGCTGGTATTCCGTGCGCGACGAGGCCTATTACGCCGAGGACGAAACCACCCTTGGCGAAGACGATGTGCGCCGCGGGCCGCAGGGCACGCCGGTCGAGTGGGTGGAAGAGAAGAGCTACTTCTTCCGTCTCTCCGCCTATCAGGACAGGCTGCTCGCGCTCTATGAGACGCATCCGGAATTCATCGGCCCCGACTCGCGCAAAAACGAGGTGGTAAGTTTCGTCAAAGGCGGATTGCGGGATCTATCGATCTCCCGCACCACTTTCGACTGGGGCGTCAAAGTGCCCGGCGAGCCCGAACACGTGATGTATGTCTGGGTCGATGCGCTCACCAATTACATCACAGGCGTCGGCTTTCCCGATGAAGGAGACAAAGACTGGCATTATTGGCCAGCGGACGTGCACATCATCGGCAAGGACATCATCCGCTTTCATGCAGTGTACTGGCCGGCCTTCCTGATGTCGGCGGGAATTCCCGTACAGAAGCGGGTCTATGCCCACGGCTTCTTGTTCAATCGCGGTGAGAAAATGTCGAAGTCGGTCGGCAATGTCGTCGACCCCTTCAATCTCGCCAACCAGTATGGCGTCGATCAGACGCGCTATTTCTTCCTGCGCGAGGTGCCGTTCGGCCAGGACGGCAGCTACAACCATGAAGCCATCGTCGCGCGCATCAACGCCGATCTGGCCAACGATCTTGGCAACCTGGCGCAGCGCTCGCTGTCGATGATCGCAAAACAATTTCAGGGCGTGCTGCCGGAACCTGGCGAGTTTACCAACAACGACAAGGACATCCTGGCGGAAGCCGATGCCATAATTGGGCTGGCGCGAACCGCGATGGCGACCCAGCAGATTCATCAGGCGCTCAATGCAGTCTGGGCGGTCGTCGCCGAGGCCAATCGCTATTTTGCAGGCGAGGCGCCCTGGGCGCTGGCCAAGACCGATCCCGCGCGTCAGGGCACGGTGTTGTACGTGACCGCAGAAGTCGTGCGCCAGATCGCCATTCTCGCGCAACCGGCGATGCCGCAAGCGTCAGGAAAGCTGCTCGATATTCTCGGCATCCCCGACGACGTGGATTCTCGCAACTTCGCCGCGCTGTCTCAGCGGATCAAGCCGGGCGTGGTGCTTCCAGCGCCGGCCCCGGTGTTTCCGCGCTATATCGAACCGACGGCGACGTAGGCGGCGGAAAGCGATGCTTGTCGACAGCCATTGCCATCTCGACTTCCCGGACTTCGCCGACGATCTTGACGGCATTGTCGCACGCGCCGAGACGGCCGGCATCGGGCGTATCGTCACGATCTCGACGCGGGTGAGGCGCCTCGACGCGCTGCTCTCGATCGCGGACAGATATCCGAAAGTCTATTGCTCGGTCGGCACCCACCCGCACCAGGCGGACGAGGAAGACGGCATTCCCGCCGAAGAACTAATTGGGCTGACCCAACACCCGAAGGTCGTGGCGCTCGGCGAAGCCGGTCTCGACTACTTCTACCAGCACGGCTCCCGCGAGGCACAAGAGCGCGGCTTCCGCGCCCACATCGCGGCCGCGCGCGCTACCGGTCTTCCGCTGGTCATTCATACCCGCGAAGCGGACGAGGATTGCGAACGCATCCTGATGGACGAAACGGCCAAGGGACCGTTTCGCGCGGTGCTGCATTGCTACACCGGCGGGCGAAAGCTCGCGATGAAGGCGATTGAATTGGGGCTGTCGATCTCGTTTACGGGCATCCTGACGTTCAAGAAATCGGACGAACTGCGCGCGCTTGCCGCGGAACTGCCCGCCGACCGCATCATGGTCGAGACCGACGCGCCATATCTGGCACCGGGCAAATTTCGCGGCAAGCGCAACGAGCCTGCCTACGTTGTGGAAGTGGCAAAAGTGCTGGCGGAAACCCGTGGCGTTTCGCTGGAGGAGATTTCACGGCAGACGACGGAAAACTTCTTCCGTTTGTTCTCCAAAGTACCCGCGCCGCAAGCCGCATGACGGTTACGCTCACCATTCTCGGCTGCGGATCGTCGGCCGGCGTGCCGAGGCCGGCCTTGGGCTGGGGCGCGTGCGACCCGGCCAATCCGAAGAACCGACGCCGCCGCTGCTCGCTGTTGGTCGAGCAAACCGGCGCGGGCGGGACGACCCGCATCGTCATCGACACTTCGCCTGATTTGCGCGAGCAGTTGATCGACGCCGAGGTCGACCATATCGATGCGGTATTCCTGACCCATGAGCACGCCGACCAGACCCACGGGATCGACGATCTGCGCTCGGTGGTGCTGCATCAACGCCGGCGTATTCCGATCTACTTCAATATGTCGACCGCCAAGGACATCATGGCGCGGTTCTCCTACTGCTTCATCACGCCCGAAGGCAGCGAGTATCCGCCGATCCTGATGCGTCATGCCATTGAAGGAGGCGAGCGCCGCACGATCGAGGGGAAGGGCGGTGCCGTGACGCTCTCGGCTTTCGACCTCACGCACGGCAACATTCCCGCGCTGGGCTATCGGATCGGCGACGCCGCCTATACGCCCGATGTCAGCGATATTTCGGAGGCCAGCTGGCCGCACCTCGAAAATCTCGATCTCTGGATCATCGATGGTTTGCGTTATGCGCACCATCCCAGCCATTTCAGCGTCAGCGATGCGCTGTCCTGGATCGGGCGCTTCAAGCCCAAGCGCGCCGTCATCACCAACATGCATTCCGATCTGGATTACGAAGTGCTGCGGCAAAGCCTGCCCGATGGCGTGGTGCCCGCTTATGACGGCATGCGGCTGGACCTTCGCTCGTGACATGACTGCATCTTTTCGTCATGGCCGGGCTTGACCCGGCCAACCACGTCTTGACTGCCAAGGAGTTAAGACGTGGATGCCCGGCACAAGGCCGGGCATGACGGAGCGGCGCGGTCGCTGCCAATCCTCAAATCTTGTGCAGCTCGAGCGCGGAAGCGTGAAACAGCTCCTCGGGGCTAAGCAGGCGGGACGATAGTCCCTCGGCATGATGGCGTTCCAGGAAGCGCCGCAACACTTCACGGTTCGACTCAAGCCCGTACGACCAGAAATCCTCGCCCATCAGGCGGCGCGCCGCTCCCAACTGCTCTTCGACGAACGGCAACGTCACCTTGGTCGCGGACGTATCCGAGAGTTTGGCCAAGGCTACCGCCTTGGAGCGCTCGAACGCCTTGTAGATTGCCACCGGCAGCCAGGAATGTTTTTCAACCAGCGTGCGGCGAATGCCGAGCGTATGCATGATCGGGAACAGGCGGGTCCGCCGGTACCATTCGGTTGCGGTCGCCTGTGGATCGGCAAAGAGATAACCGACATGGGGATGGCCGCGATCAAAACACGATGGCGCCCGCGGCCCGATCACGGCATCGATTTCGCCGCTCGCCAACAAATCGGAAATGGTGGCGTCGGCCCTTGCGTTCTCTACCTTAACATCATCAGGCAGGTTGAGACTGATCTTCTCGATCCTGCCGGGATGCTCATAGCCGCCCCGCACCCAGGTGATGTCGGAGGGACGAATTCCGTAATCTTCTTCGAGAAAGAGGCGGACCCAGATGTTGGCCGTGAGCTGATATTCAGGCACGCCGATCCGGCGACCTTTCAGGTCGGCCGGCGATTTGATCCGGTCGGTGCGGACATAGACCGAGGTGTGGCGGAAGGCGCGCGACGGGAATACCGGCACCGCAATATAAGGACTGGTGCCTGCCGCGGTCTTGACCGAATAGCTCGAGAGCGACAATTCGCAGACGTCGAAATCGGCATGCCGGAACGCGCGGAAAAATATCTCCTCCGGGTCGAGCAGCATGAACTGCGCATCGACGCTGTCGATCTGGACCAGACCGTCGACCAAAGGACGCATCCGGTCATAGTCACCGATCGCGACGGAAAGCTGTAGTTTGCTCATCAGAGGCCGCTCCTTTAATATAGTTAGGAACCTTACTATTTCATCCAGGCCCACGAGCTCAACAGGGAAATCCCGCGATGTCCGTATCCGAGACTGTCACATCTCTTATCCGCGAACTGGTCGACGCCAACCATATCCTGTTCGACCAGGGCGTGGTGGACGGTTTCGGGCATGTCAGCGCGCGGCACCCGGAGCGGCCCGATCGCTTTCTGCTGGCCCGCAGCATGGCGCCTGCGCTGGTCACCGAGAAGGACGTGCTGGAATTCGACCTCGACGGCAATCCGGTCGTCCCGGGCGGCCCGGCGCCCTATCTTGAGCGATTCATTCATGGCGAGATCTACCGCAAACGGCCGGACGTGATGTCGGTGGTGCACAGCCACTCGCCTTCGGTGGTCCCGTTCAGCGTGGTCACGGGCATCAAACTGCAGCCGGTCTGCCACATGTGCGGATTCCTGAGCGCAAAGGGAACGCCAATCTTCGAAATCCGCGACTTCGCCGGTCCCGGCAGCGACCTCTTGATCACCAGCGGCAAACTCGGCGCCGCACTCGCCGACAGTCTGGGGGAGGGGCCGGCCGTCCTGATGCGCGGCCACGGCTCGACCGTCGTCGCCAGCACGCTGCGGCAAGCGGTGTTCCGTGCGGTCTATACCGAAGTGGGCGCGCGGCTCCAGATGGAATCGATGCGGCTCGGACCCGTGACCTATCTCACGGAAGAAGAAACGGTCGGGACCACCAAGACCATCAGCACGCAGTACGACCGCTCCTGGTTCCTCTGGTTGAAGGCAGCGCGAAACAGCCCGATGTCGCAGTGAGGATACGTTACGCCGAAATCGCCTTGGCCGAGTGAACCTGACCGCGCAGTAAGAACTTCTGGATTTTGCCGGTCGAGGTTTTCGGGATCGGGCCGAACACCACGGCCTTCGGGGTCTTGAAGCCCGGCATCTGGGCTCGGCAGAACGCGATGATATCGGCTTCGGTTGCTTGGGCGTTTTCCTTCAATTCCACGAAGGCGCAGGGCACCTCGCCCCATTTGGTGTCGGGTTTGGCCACGACGGCGGCGAACAGTACGGCAGGGTGCTTGTAGAGGACATCCTCAACCTCGACGGATGAAATGTTTTCTCCGCCGGAAATGATGATGTCCTTGGAGCGATCTTTGATGATGACATAGCCATGCTCGTCTAGCACGCCGAGGTCGCCGGTGTGAAACCAGCCGCCGGCAAAGGCCTCATCGGTGGCTTTCTCGTTTTTGAGATAGCCTTTCATGACGATATTGCCGCGGAACATCACCTCGCCGATGGTCTCGCCATCGCGCGGAACTTCACGCATGGTTTCGGGGTCGATGACGGTCACGTCTTCCTGAAGCGGGTAGGGCACACCCTGCCGGCGCTTGAGTTGCGCGCGCTGATCGGCGGGCAAATCGTCCCAGCCGGGCTGCTCGGCGCATACCGAGGCAGGACCATAGACTTCGGTCAGACCGTAAACATGCGTGAGCTTGATGCCGATGCGCTCGGCGCCTTCGAGCACGGCGACCGGAGGCGCGGCTCCCGCGATCAGGCCGACGACGGGGCGGGCGTCTGATTTCTTCGGCGCATCCGGCGCGTTGATCAGCGTGTTGTAGACGATCGGCGCTCCGCACATATGCGTGACGCCGTGTTTCTTGATCAACTCAAAGATCTTCGCTGGATCGACCTTGCGCAGGCAGACATTGATCCCGGCCGAAGCCGCGATGGTCCACGGAAAGCACCAGCCGTTGCAGTGAAACATCGGCAGCGTCCAGAGATAGACCGGATGCGGGCCGAGATTGCCGGCCAGGATGTTGCTGACCGCGTTGAGATAAGCGCCACGATGGTGGGTCACCACGCCCTTGGGGTTGCCCGTGGTGCCCGACGTGTAGCTGAGCGCGATCGCGTCCCATTCATCCGGCGGCACGCGGGTGATGAAATTGTCGTCGCCTTGCACAAGCGTCTCTTCATATTCGATTTCGCCGATGCGCTTTCCGCCCACGAACGCTTTATCATCGACGTCGATCACATCGGGCTTCTCGCCCTTCATCAGCGCGAGTGCATCCGCGATCACGTTTGAAAATTCCGGATCGACCAGGATGACCTTGGCGCCGCCATGGTCGAGTTGGAACGCGATCGAGGCCGCATCGAGCCGGATGTTGAGCGCGTTCAGCACCGCGCCTGCCATCGGCACCGCGAAGTGCGCTTCGTTCATCGCCGGGATATTCGGCAGCATCGCCGCCACCGTGTCGCCAGGGCCGATATTGCGGCCGGCGAGGTAAGACGCAAAGCGCCGGCAGCGCGCATAGGTCTCCGACCAGGTAAAGCTGCGTCCCTCGTAGACCGTGCTCGTATGGTTGGGATAGATCGCGGCCGTGCGTGCCAAGAAGCTTAAGGGCGTTAGGGCCACAAAATTGGCCGGCGTCTTCCCAAGCCCGATGTCGTATTGGCTCTCTGTTCCTGCCATCGGTTGCCTCACTAGTGGGCCGATTCTAACATTCGCATCTCATCTCAGCGGCCACTTTAGCGAATGTTAGAATCAAAGGACCACTAGCAAATATAGGTAGCTGGTGGAGTTTTGGATTTTCGCCTGACGAACCCGCGGCCAGGTGGGTAGCGAATGTCAAATCCACTCCACTAGTTCGCTTAAAGAAAGCCGATCGATATCCAGGGAAACATAGCAACGATTATCAGACCTGCCATCAGCGCCAGCAAATAACCCCAGATCGGGCGGATGCCCTCGGCCGGATCGACGCGGCCGATGGCGCAGGCGGCATAATAGCCGACGCCAAAGGGCGGGGCGAACAGTCCGATGCCCATCGCCAGAATGATGATCATCGCATAGTGGACCTCGTGCACGCCGACCGCGCGCGCGATCGGAAACAGCAGCGGGCCGAACAGCACGATCGCCGGAATACCTTCGAGCACGCTGCCGAGGATCGTAAAGGCCACAATCGAGACCGCGATAAAGCTGGCGGAGCCGCCGGGGAGGCCGGTCATCGCGGTCGCCAGCGCCCGCGAAAACCCGGACTGGGTCAGACCCCAGGCCATGCCGGTCGCGGTTCCGATGATCAAGAGGATGGCGCCGGAAAGACAGGCGGTCTCAACCAGCATCGGCATCAACCGTCGCCAGTTGAACTGGCGGTAAATTGAGAGACCGACCACAAAGCCGTAGACAATGCCGATGGTGGAGACTTCCGTGGCAGTCGCAACCCCCTCGACGACCGCGTAGCGGATGACAAACGGGAGCGCGAGCGCGGGCAGAGCGACGACGAACGTCCGGAGGATTTCACTGCCGGTCGCCCGTTTGACGTGGCTCAGGTCCTCGCCGCGATAGCGCCACCACACCAGCGCCGACAGCGTGATCGCGAGCACCACGCCGGGCAGGAGGCCCCCGGTGAACAGCGCCGAAATCGAAACACCGGTTACCGAGCCAATCGTGATCAGCACGAGGCTCGGCGGAATGGTTTCAGTCTGCGCGCCGGTCGAAGCGAGGAGGGCGACGAGATCGCCCGGGCGGGCGCCGCGCTGCTTCATCTCGGGAAACAATACCGGCGCGACCGCCGCCATATCGGCCGCCTTGGAACCGGAGATGCCGGACACAAGGTACATCGCGCCGACCAGCACATAGTGCAGGCCGCCGCGGACATGGCCGAGCAGGCTTGCCAGAAACGCCACCATGGCCCGCGCCATGCCGGCCATTTCGATCAAAAGGCCTAAGAAAATGAACAGGGGCACCGCGAGCAGGATCAGGTGGCTCATGCCCTCGTCCATCCGCCCGACCAGCACCATCAGCGGCGTGCGCGTCGTCAGCGCGAGATATCCAAAGATCGCAAGACCAAATGCAAACGCAATCGGCACGCCGGCAAACACGCAGAAACCGACCACGCCGACGAAGAAGATCACGAGATTGAAATTGCCCAGCGGCCGCAGCCACGGCGCCGCCAGCCAGAACACGGCCACCAAAAGCGCCACCGACAGCGCCGCCTTGATGACCAGGCCGGTATCGCCGACTCTTAGCAGCCGGAGAACCGCAAACAGCATCATCAGGCAGATGCCGACCGGTAACGCCGCGGCACGCCAGCTATTGGCAATTTGCAGCGCCGGCGTCGTGATGAAACTTTCCTCGTAGGCGTATTGATAGCTCGGGCCGACGATGAACAACAGGAAGGCCAGCGCCGCACAGGTGGCCACGACATCGAGATAGGCGCGCACGGCCGGTGTCGCGCTGGCCACAACAGCCGTCATCCGCATATGTTCGGCCCGGCGAAACGCGACGACTGATCCGAGCATCGCAAGCCAGAGGAACAGGATCGAAGCCAGTTCGTCGGACCAGATCAGCGGCTGCTGCACGATGTAACGCGCCACGACACCCGCAAACAACGTCACGATCTCGGCGACGACGAGCAGGGCGGCCGGAATTTCGACGAGCCGACCGAGGAAGGCTTCGATCGTCCTGACCTGCGAATGCCGGCGAGGGTACACCACCTCGCCGGCCGCCGGCCGCGTTGCCTCGGCGTCCACCATTTGGGTTAGCCTTCAGGTATCAGGACAATTTGCCGACCGCCTTCTCGAGAATCGCCCACGCTTCCTCGCCGTATTTTCCCTTCCATTCGGAATAGAAACCGGCGGCGCGCAGCTTATCACGGAACGGCGTGAGATCCGGCTGATTGAAGGTCAGCCCCTTGGTCGCCAATTCCTCGCGGACGGTCGCGTTAAGCTTTTCCGTGTCGACGCGGGCCTTCAGCGCCGCCTCGTTGACGTTCTTCTCGACGATTGTTCGCACATCCGGCGGCAGGGCTTCCAGCGCGCGGCGATTGGCCAGGAACCAGTAGCCGTCCCACATATGGTTGGTCAGCGAGCAGTATTTCTGGACCTCGTAGAGCTTGGCGGTCGAAATCAACGCCAGCGGGTTTTCCTGTCCTTCGACGATCTTGGTCTGCAGCGCCGAATAGACCTCGTTGAAATTGATCGAGGCGGGCGCCGCATCGAAGGCCTTGAACATCGAGGTCCACAGCGGCGACACCGGCACACGGATCTTGAAGCCCTTATAGTCGGCTGGCCCCGTGATCGGCTTGGTCGAGGACGTGGTCTGACGGAAGCCGTTGTCCCAGATCTTCTCGAACGCGATGATATTGGCCTTGGCTACTTCCTTGCGCACATAGGCGCCGAGGTCACCGTCCATGGCCTTCCAGACGGTGGGATAATCCGGGAATGCAAAACCCATCCCGTTGATGGACGCCGCCGGCACCAGCGTCGCCAGGATCAGGCCGGACATCGTGAAGAATTCGACGCCGCCGGAGCGAAGCTGGCTCAACACATCCGTATCCGCGCCGAGCTGGTTGTTCGGGAAGATCTGCAAATCGAACCGGCCATTGGTCTCGGTCTTGATCGCAGCCGCCATTTCCCGGGCGCGGCTATTGAGTGGATGCGTGTCCGGCAGATTGTTAGCGAACTTGTATGAGAATTCGGCCTGCTGAGCTCGTGCGACGAACGGCGCGCCCAGGCCACCCAGGACGGCCGATGCAGCCGTGGTCTTTAATAGCGAACGTCGTGAAAAGCCCATCATGTCGTCTCCCAAATCGTTTTTATCCGGCTTCCTCATCAGAAGCGCCTTGGTTGGCTTTTTGCCTGCTTTCGGAGGAAATACCAAGCGCGTGTTGAGGTGTGTTTTCACCGCGGTTTACGGTGGCCTTGCGGAGTGGCCGAGCGACGTCCAGCGTCGCCATGATCAGCCTCCAAGTTCGCTAGAAGCTGAGGGTTTAGATACAAGTGTCTGTAATCCTTATAGGATAAAATATTCCATAATATACCTTATGCGAATCATGGATATGAGGATCGGAATTGCGGCGAGCGATCCGACCCGGTCTCAGCGTCCTCTGAAAAGCAGCCTGCTGCCGTTCCAGAAACGCCGCCACGCCTTCCCTGTGATCTCCGGTCAGAGTTGTGAGCGCAAACTGATCGACGTTCTGGTGAGCTTGTCGAGCGCGCGCGTCAGGGCAGTTGTTGGAGAGCTTGGTCATCGCGGCCGAGATTGGCAGTTGGCTTGCGAATTTGGCCGCGAGTGCCATCGCCGTATCGAAGGCCATGCCAGGCTCGGCGACCTCCTCCCTCAGAAGACCATGCGTGGATTGACAGAATATCGATGGCTGGTGATTGTCGTTGACTCAGTGTCAACGGAGGTCGCATGCCGTTCGATGGCCGTCTGCTGGCTGGCATCACCGTCCTGGCGGCGGTGGTTCAGGGTCGGAGCTTCGCCCGCGCCGGGGAGGCCCTGGGGATCACCACCTCGGGCGTCAGCCGTTCGATCGCCAGGCTTGAGGAGCGCCTCGGCATCCGTCTACTCGACAGGACGCCGCGATCGGTCGCGCTTACGGACGAAGGAAAGCGGTTCT
>Ga0210390_10002897_pt1 | contig 14939 bp, 10 predicted proteins | sample IncBWH11OmetaG_FD_161050 | JGI IMG/M metagenome (GOLD analysis project Ga0210390, IMG submission 161050) | Forest soil microbial communities from Barre Woods Harvard Forest LTER site, Petersham, Massachusetts, United States - Inc-BW-H-11-O ...
AAAGAGCACGGCCTCATCCGGCTTCGGCACGGAGTTTGACAATATCCTGACCGCTCGACTCCGTGAGACGGATGACTTCTACCGCTCGGTGACACCGCCTTCGGTCTCCCCAGAAGCAGCCAAAGTGATGCGCCAAGCTCTCGCGGGAATGCTTTGGAGCAAGCAGTTCTTTTTCTTCGACGGTGATAACTGGCTGGACGAGCACCGCTCTAACCCGCTCCATACCGGATACAGAAATTCCCGGAACTCGGAGTGGTACCATATGCTGAACCAAGACATCATCTCCATGCCCGACAAGTGGGAATATCCCTGGTACGCGGCCTGGGACCTAGCCTTTCACACGCTCCCATTATCAATAGTAGACCTCGACTTCGCCAAGGAGCAGATGGACATGATGCTCCGCAATGCCTACCTGCATCCCAACGGCCAGATGCCCGCTTACGAGTGGAACTTCAGCGACGTGAATCCCCCGGTCCACGCGTTTGCGACACTCTTTCTGCTCAGAACCGAACAAGGCTTGCGCGGTGAGACGGACCTGCAGTTCCTCAAGTCAACGTTCAATAAGCTCCTACTTAACTTCACCTGGTGGGTGAACCGCAAGGACCGCTTTGGCAAGAACGTGTTCGAGGGGGGCTTTCTTGGTCTCGACAACATTGGCGTGTTCGATCGCAGCGCCCCACTTCCCACCGGCGGCCACCTAGAGCAAGCGGACGGCACGGCTTGGATGGCCCTGTTCAGCCAGAACATGCTGGACCTCGCGTTCGAGATCACCGCTCGTGACTCTACCTACGAATCCATGATAATGAAGTTTGCCGAGCATTTCATCTACATCGGGTCGGCCATGAACCAGCCCGGTGAGGGTGGCATGTGGGACGAGGAGGACGGCTTCTACTACGATCTTCTGCGGCTCCCCGACGGCAGTGCTCAGAGGCTCAAGGTGCGCTCGATGGTAGGGCTTTTGCCACTATGCGCCACGACGATATTTGAAAAGTCGATGCGGGAGCGCGTCCCGCGAACGATTGCTGGTGTGAATGAACGCCTGCGCCGCATTCCCGAACTCAAGGAGACCATTCACCCCACGGGCCCGGGACATTTTGGGGTTGGCGAGCGTGGGATATTGGCTCTGGTAAACCCAGAGCGCCTGCGCCGGATTCTGACGAAGATGCTGGACGAGAACGAGTTCCTCAGCCCCTATGGCATCCGCTCCCTCTCTAAGTTTCACGAGCAGCACCCGTTCGTCCTGAGTGTAGGAGACCAAGTGTACCGCGTGGACTACCTGCCGGCCGAGTCCAATACTGGCATGTTCGGCGGCAATTCCAACTGGCGGGGACCGATTTGGCTGCCGGTCAACGCTCTCATCATCCGGGCGCTACTAAACTTCTATTTGTACTACGGCGACAACTTCAAGATCGAATGCCCCACGGGATCCGGCAAGCTGATGAACCTCTTCGAGGTGAGCAAGGAGATCTCGGACCGGCTCACTCGGATCTTCTTGCGCGACGACCATGGCCGGCGACCCGTTTATGGTGGCAGTGAAAAGTTCCAGAACGATCCTAATTGGAAGGATTACACTCTATTTTATGAGTACTTCCACGGAGACAACGGCGCGGGTCTCGGAGCAAGCCACCAGACCGGCTGGACCGGACTCGTAGCCAAACTCATCCAACTTTATGGTTTCCTCAATTCCAAGCGGGCTCTGGAAGTTGGAAGGGAGGCCGCGTTCACTAAGGCCGCAAGCGTCAGCGAGTAGAACAGATGGGGGCCTGGGCCGGAGACGTCGCCATGAAAGTATATTCAACAGTAGAAGCAGCGAAGAGAGCAGGAATCAGCCGGATCACCTTGCACCGTTGGCTGGCCAAGGGGGTCATCAGGCCGGCGATCGGCATTGTGATGAAAGGTCAAACGCTGTGGCGGTGGACGGATGCGGATGTGAAGCGTGCTCGGTTACTAAAAGGCTCCTTTAAGCCGGGACCCAAGGGACCGATGAAGCCGAAGGTGGGTGCAAAGTGAGCGAAACCAACGCGAACGCGGTCTCACCCTTCCAGACGCGGTCACTGTCACGGACAGTCCTTGCAACTTCAACAATCAGTTAGTCGCAGTGGAACATCGGGTATCTTAGCAAGATGCACTTGCTTGCGAAATCGGGCGCTGATTGCAAAACAGTCACCCACATAGCGCAAACTGGTATGTCGATCAACTTGATTGCGCGGCAAAAGTGAACGGGGCGGTGGGGCCAAACCTGACAGTACTTGACCTTCCACCTGGTTTATTGAGAGTGGAGAGGTGGGAATAACGAGGCGTAAACGACAAGCGGCCTGACGAACAAGGAATCAAGTCACGGCGAAGACGTGAAAGAGTATTGTTTCTATGTGGACAACGCGCACTCTCGCATTCCTATATGAATACCTCTACAAGTATCAGTTGCGCGATCCAACTTTGCAGATAGCGCAGCATGCCTCCTTCATAGTAGTAGTCCACAACCGCTCCAAACTTTCCTTCAGCAGGTGGGCTTTCATAACCTCTGGTTGAACAACCGCGTGGGCCTTCCTGCCTCCACCACGTGGAGCTTCATTCCGCACTCGAAGCCGCCAAAGCGCGGTCAAAGAACTTCTTCAGTTTTGGCCTTCACGGTCTCATCGGCGATCAAGCCCCACTAAAATCGGCCACACAAGAATAAACACGAGGCCCAACATAACTCGTCCCTATCCGTCCATCGCTCCAGGGCTGGGAGAACCTGAACTAGCCAGCCCCACCATCCCTGCTCATCGGTACACCTACCGGGTCTGTCACTTTTGACAATAGTCATCGCCAGTCGCCGGCCACATACTCTGGCCAACGAAAGCTGTTCGACTTGGTCGCCGCGACGATTCATAGAGGGAGCTTCCGATGCAAGCTTTCCGTTTACGCCCACAGAGGCACCTTCTGCCAGGCCGCATCTCCATGGTCTGCCGGATTCTGGCAATCTCATCCGCACTGATCTCAATTGGCTGTGAACACAAGGAGGAAAAGCCGCGGATGAGTCCTCCCGAGGTCCAGGTCTCGGAGCCCATACAGCAGGACGTCCCCATCTTTCAGGAATGGGTGGCCCAACTGAACGGCCCGGTGAATGCCGAGGTGACTCCCAAAGTGCAGGGCTATCTGCTTCGGCAGGATTATCAGAACGGCTTCTTCGTCAAGAAGGGCCAGCTTCTGTTCGAGATCGATCCTCGGCAGTACCAAGCTGCGCTCGACCAGGCCAAGGCGGATGTTGCCGTCGCGCAGGCGAAACTGGCTGAGGCAACTACCAATGTTGTGCGTGACACTCCCCTGGCCGCGCAGGACGCGATCCCGCAGAAGCAGCTCGATACCGATCTCGCCAACCAGGCCGCAGCCAAGGCAGCAGTTCTTGCCCAACAAGCGAGCCTGCAGAATGCAGAGTTAAACTTGGGCTGGACCAAGATTTATTCGCCCATTGATGGGATTGCGGGATTATCGAATGCCCAAATCGGCGACTTAGTGGGAACCAGCACCAAGATGACTACCGTCTCCCAGGTGCATCCGATCTGGGCGTATTTCAATGTGAGTGAAAGCGCCTTTCTCGGCGTTGCCAGCAAGGTATTGGGTGTCATCAGTGGCAAAGTAGGCCGGGATTCGATGTCCAGCATACCTGTGGAATTTATCCAAGCCAACGACGTTCCCTACCCGCATAAGGGCAAGTTCATCTTCGTTAATCGTCAGATCGGTACTCAGACAGGCACCATTCAAATGGCCGCCGAATTTCCCAATCCGGAGGCCGCGCTGCGGCCCGGCGGCTTCGGGCGGGTACGGATTCAGACCGGCAATAACCGGAATGCCCTGTTGGTTCCGCAGTCTGCGGTGATGGAAGTGCAATCGATGTACCAGCTCATCGTGCTCACGTCTGAAAACAAAGCGATGTTTCGACCCGTCAAGGTGGGCGAACGCGTGGGTCCGAACTGGATCATCACCGAAGGATTAAAGCCCGGTGAACGGGTCGTGGTTGAAGGCATTCTAAAGCTCCAGCAGTTTGCTGCGCAAGCGCCAGAGGTAGCCCGAGAGGGTATCCCGGTTGTTCCCAAGCCCTATGTGGGCGCTGTGCCGAGCGGCGACTGACTATGTCGAAATTCTTTATTAATCGGCCCATCGTCTCAATTGTGATTGCCATCCTGATGGTTCTGGTCGGCGTGGTCGCGATGCTCGGTCTGCCCACCGCTCAGTTTCCCAACATTGCTGACCCTCTAATCCAAGTCAAGGCCTTATATCCCGGGGCGGACGCCCAGACGATCGCAGAGTCGGTCGCAACTCCCATTGAGCAACAGATGTCGGGCGTGAGCGGCATGAACTATATGTACTCGCTGAGTGCTAGCTCGGGAGGGCAGATGTCGCTCTACGTGGACTACGACCTCGCGACCAACGTCAATACCGACCAGATTCTGGCGCAAATGCGGAGTTCGCAGGCCAGTTCGCAAATGCCCTCCCAGGTGACAGAGCAGGGCGTGATCGTTCAGCCCGCTGCCATGGCACCGTTCATGCTCCTCGATGTCTACTCGCCGAGTGGGGTCTACGACAACATTTTTCTGGCTAACTACGCCACCATCAATTTGCAATATGCGTTGACCAGAATCGCAGGCGTGTCTCAGGTCCAGATATTTGGCGCGGGCCAGTATGCCATGCGTTGCTGGGTTAACCCCGACCGCTTGGCCAGTCTGGGCGTGACGGTACCCGATATCACCAACGCCATCCGCGCCCAGAACAAAGTCAATCCGGGCGGCCAGGTCGGCGGCGAGCCGGTTCCTCCCGGCCAGCAGTTTACCTACAACGTTCGACCTCCTGGACGGCTTACCACGGCCGCAGATTTCGAGCAGATCATCATTCGGGCCCAACCCGACGGCTCCATCTTGCGCCTGAAGGATGTGGCGCGGGTGGAGTTGGGAGCGCAAAACTATTCCATGAACGGTCGGTTGGGCGTGGCCGGACAAGGTCCTGCCCAACCGGCGGCACTGATCGGTGTCTATCTCACGGCTGGCAGCAATGCGCTGCTAACGCGAAATGCTGTCCTCAGGATGATGGAGGAAGCGAGAGGGAGATTTCCGCAGGGGCTAGACTACGTCACCGCGCTTGATACTACCCTCGCCGTCTCGGCTGGCATTCATGAAATTTACAAGACCCTGTTTGAAGCTCTGGCGCTAGTCATCCTCGTGGTCTACATCTTCCTCCAAGGCTGGAGGGCCACTTTAATCCCGTTGCTTGCTGTTCCCGTCTCGCTAATTGGCGCCTTCATGGTCTTCCCGATACTCGGGTTCTCCATCAACACTCTCTCGCTATTCGGCTTAGTGTTGGCCATTGGGCTGGTGGTGGACGACGCCATTGTGGTTGTCGAGGCAGTAGAACATCACATCGAAGAAGGCATGACGCCGCATGATGCGGCGATCAAGGCAATGGAGGAAGTCTCTGGCCCCGTCATTGCGATTGCCCTGATTCTCGCTGCCGTTTTCATTCCAACGGCCTTCGTGCCCGGCATTACCGGTCAGCTTTACCAGCAATTTGCCGTCACGATCGCGGTTTCGGTGCTGTTTTCAGCTTTCAACGCGCTCTCGCTTAGCCCCGCGCTCTCCGCCATGCTGCTACGTCCTAAGAAGGAATCGCGAGGCCCGCTGGGCATGTTTTTTCGCGGGTTCAATCGTGTCTTCGGCAGAGCTACCGACGGTTATGTGGGCGCGTGTAAACATTTGATCCACAAGGCGGGATTTGCTTTCGTTCTGCTCGCTTTGCTGGTATTAGCGGCAGGGTTCTTCGGCAAAAAGATACCTGGCAGCTTTCTCCCTGACGAAGACCAGGGATACCTCTACGCGGGTTTGCAACTTCCTGACGCGGCCTCGCTGCAACGTTCCTCCGAGGCCTCCAGGGAAATAGAAAAGATCATCATGGACACTCCCGGCGTCCAGTATGTCAGCTCGGTTAATGGATTTAGCCTGCTCAGCGGTGTTAACACCACCTACAGTTCCTTCTTCTTCATTTCGCTCAAGCCTTGGGATGTGCGCAAGACCCCGGAGACCAGCTATGCGGGAATTAAGAAGCACCTGCAGCAGACCCTCTCCAGAGTCCAATCGGGTCTAGCCTTCTCGTTTCCGCCTCCCGCAATTCCAGGCGTGGGAACCTCCGGTGGCGCCACGTTTATTCTCGAAGACCGCTCGGGTAGTGGAGTCGAATTTCTTGCGAAAAACGCGCAACTGTTTCTCAGCGAGGCCCGCAAACGCCCGGAGCTCAGCGGGGTAATGACCACGGCCCTGTTTGGGGTGCCACAGGTCGGAGTGAAAGTGGACGATGCCAAGGTAATGGCCCAGCAGATTCAACTGAACAATCTCTACGAGACCGTGCAAACGTTTATGGGCGGAACGCTGGTGAATTTCTTCAATCGTTTTGGGCTGCAATGGCAGGTGTATGTCCAGGCCGACGGCGACTTCCGGACAAATGCTAACAATCTCGGCAAATTCTATGTCAGAAACGCCACAGGAGAGATGGTGCCGTTGAGCACGCTGACCAGCGTTTATCCTCGTAGCGGCGCCGAGTTTATCATGCGTTACAATCTGTTCAACTGCGTGCAGATTAATGCCAATGCAGCCCCAGGCTACAGCTCGGGCCAGGTGATGGCTGCGCTCGAGGACGTCTATCACAAGACCATGCCGGCTCAGATGGGCTACGACTACATGGGCATGTCATATCAGGAGCAGAAGGCCGCGCAAGGAGTTAGCCCGGCCACCATCTTCGGGCTGGCGTTCTTTGTCGTCTTCCTCATCATGGCCGCCCAGTATGAAAGCTGGACGCTGCCTTTCAGCGTGCTGCTTGGTGTGCCGATTGCGGTGTTTGGTGCCTTCATCACTCTCTACCTCCGCCGCCAAACGAGTCTGGACCTCGCCAACGATGTTTACGCACAGATTGGCCTGGTCATGCTCATCGGACTATCGGCGAAGAACGCCATCCTGATCGTCGAGTTTGCCAAGGCCGAATATGACAAAGGTAAGAGTCTGATCGATGCCGCGCTTTCCGGTGCAAGGCTGCGTCTACGGCCTATCTTGATGACCGCCTTTGCGTTCATTCTCGGCTGCGTACCGCTGTGGGTGTCGTCCGGGGCGGGTGCGGTCTCGCGGCAGATCTTGGGCACGGTGGTGATCGGCGGCATGCTAGCTTCTACGCTACTGGCGATCTTTTTTGTTCCAGTAAGTTTCGATGTCGTGGAGCGCTTTGGCATTTGGATATCGGGAGAAAAAAAAGAGCCGCAAAAAAAGGGAATGGGGGCTGTTCCGGAGGGAGCTGGCGATGACTAGAAAGAAGGCACTCTCCGCCGTAGTGTTGCTGGTCGGACTGTGCGCTTGCAAAGTCGGTCCCAACTACAAGCGTCCCATGCTGAGCGTGCCCGACCAGTACCGTGGTGCCGCGCCCGAGCAGGCCGGAGGGGAACAGTTCGGGGATATGAAATGGTGGGCCATCTTCCAAGACGAAACCCTGCAGGCACTGATCAAAGAGGCACTCATCAGTAACTACGACTTAAGGATTGCCGCCACGCATGTCCTAGAGGCCAACGCTAACCTAGGAATCACACGTGCCAATCAACTTCCATCATTGAACGGCAGCGTCGGAATCGCCGACACGCAAAATCAAATCTATCCCAACTCCACGGCCTTCGAAACTGCCGGTCTGTCGCTCTCCTATGTCGTCGATTTCTGGGGGCAATACCGCCGGGCGACCGAGGCTGCGCGCGCCACCCTCCTGGCTACTCAGTATGGACAGCAGGTCGTTCAAACTACGCTGATCTCTTCGGTCGCTAGCGATTACTTCTTGCTACGGCAATATGACGCTCAGCTGACATACTCGCGAGACACGGTCAAAGCCGACCAGGAAATCCTGAAACTCAACAACATCAAGTTTCACGGGGGGGAGTCCGCGATTACCGACGTGTATCAAGCGCAGACCTTGGTGGAACAGTCGGAAGCGGAAGTCATCACCCTTCAACAGGCGATCCAACAAACGGAGAACAATATCAGTATCCTGCTAGGCAGGAATCCCGGTCCAATCGCGCGCGGTCTCCACCTGGTTGATCAACCCCACCTGCCTGAGGTGCCGGCCGGATTGCCTTCGGCGCTACTACGGCGACGACCGGATGTGCGCCGCGATGAAGAAAACCTGGTCGCTGCCAATGCCAATGTGGGCGTGGCCAAGGCCGCCTTCTTTCCGCAAATCTCCCTTACCGGTACTGTTGGGCAAAGCGCGGCTATTACCAATTTCATTCAAGGGCCTGCGACCTTCTGGTCTATAGGAGCACAGGCCCTCCAACCCATCTACGAGGGGGGGAGGATAAGGGCCGGTTATCGACTGGCCTGGGCGCAACGCGACGAAGCCGAATTGATCTACAAACAGACTGTGTTGCAGGCCTTCACGGACGTTTCCAATAGTCTTGTGGGCTACAGCCAGTCGCGCCAATACCGCATGAAGCTTGAAGAGCAAACGCATACCTACAAGAAAATGGCCGACCTTGCCAATGTGCGTTTCCAGGGAGGCGTCACCAGTTTTCTCGAGGTGCAGTATTACGAACAGCAGTACTTTCTTTCGGTATTGAATCTGGAACAGGCGTGGTACGTGGAATTGCAGAACTACGTACAGCTCTACCAGGCGCTCGGCGGCGGTTGGGAGCCGTAGACAGTACGATTTCGAACGAGCCCCGATGCCGGAACCCTAAGACATCGCCAGTATTGGGTGAATTACGGTGGGAATAGAGTCGGGCCATCGGTAGGAACGCGTCAGGTTAATCGTCCCGAATAGATTGCGCATCCACAACTCAGCAGACATGTCAGTGCAACGAAGGAGAGAACCATATCGGCGGCGCGGCGCGGGCAAAACAACATCACGGGGCGGGGCCACCGTAGCGTCCTGCTTCTTGTCACACCCAGCTGTTGACCTTGGCGAAACCATGAATCAAACCCAAACACCACTCCCGCTGGTCACATAACTGGGGCGGCCACAGGAAAGGGGGCGGATGAAAGTTCAACTCCGAGGTCTTCAGGGTAGCGGGTGACACAAAAGAAACTCGGCGTGAGATAGGTAACAGTTTATGCGCCGCGTCCGGCAGTTCGTGGGAAGACCAGGGCGCGCTCCGTATGTTCGGCTATCAACAGCCGTAGGTAGCATCGGACTTCCTTTGCAACTCATTAATGCGTCGAGAATCCTTGTGTCGAGGGAATAACCCGGAAACTCCGTCTAGGACGCTGCCGCGTTTCCCTGCAGGACGAATTTCTCCATCGCGTTCGCGAACCCTTCGTTTTCGTTGGAAGTCGTTACATATGTAGCGGATTTCTGCACCTCGTCGCTGGCATTTCCCATGGCAATGCTGGCTAGCGCTTCCCGGGGAATTTTCAGCAGGCGGCGACATCAGTCAGAAGGCCGAGATCTGGGCGCTATCCACCAGCACTCGCTGGGGCGAGTCCATTGGCTCCAGGCTCGCAATCATTACCTGCTTAATTCTCTGCAGAATTGACGACCTGTTACTTTTGACGATTGTTTCACGTTCTTTCCGTCGGCTATAAACGTTATCAAATACGCACCAGTAGTCTGCGTTGCCGTGGCGCCAAACCCCGGCCTCTTACTTGAGAGGCTTCGGCATAGCGGCGAGTGATTCGAGGGAGCAGACGAGTTGGGAGGCCAAAGGGACGATGAGGCAAGCATTGAATGGGTTCGGAACTACGATGAAACGTGAGAGCGGAGAAGTCGTTTTGTGGCTTCCTCCATTGTCCGCAAACAAAGCCAGCGTGGGCCCGTTGAGATATGGACATCGGATTTTGCAACGATCCGGCCGTCGCAGGAACAACCAGACCTTGGTATCGAAACTGCGGAAAGCACAGAGTAGTTCTTTCCTCCGTTGCAGGCGAGGATCGAAATGAGTCACACGAAGATTGTAATTATCGGCGGAGGCTTCGCAGCGGTCAAGTGTGCGAGGACTCTGAGGAATAGGTTGTCGCCGGACGAATGCGAGATAGTTGTCTACAGCCGGGAAAACCACATGGTTTTCCATCCACTCCTTGCTGATGTTGCCGGTGCATCGATCCACCCTGATTCGGCGGCCGCGACAATCCGTCAAATGGTTCCGGGCGTGGAATGCAGTACGAAGACGGTTGAGCGCATCGACATCTCCGGAGGGCAAATTGAGTTTCAGAACGAACAGGGGCAATTGGAGGGCACGAATTACGACCATCTTGTGATCGCCTGCGGCGCCGAAAGCAACCTGGGTATTATTCCCGGAATGAGCGACCACTCGTTTCCTTTTAAGACCATGCGAGACGCGTTGGCTTTGCGCTCCCATATCATTGATCAACTGGAGAGTGCGGAGGCGTGTTCTGATCCGAAGCGGCGGAAGTTTCATCTCTCGTTCGTAATCATAGGCGGTGGATTTAGTGGGGTCGAATTGGCTGGTGAAGTAAATGATTTGATCAGGGACAGTGTCCGCTTCTATTCAAATTTCAGCGAAAACGACATCAGCATAACGCTCGTTCATAGTCAGAGCCAAATTCTGCCCGAAGTCAGTCCCACATTGCGCGATTTTGCCCTGAAAAAGATGCAACGTGCAGGGCTGAAAGTGCTATTGAGCACGAGGGCCGCGGCTGCAACCCCAGAAGGTGTCGGGCTTCAGGACGGCAGCCTGATGCGTGCGGCCACGGTAGTGTGCACCATCGGAACGACACCATCGCCGATCATTCAGCATTTGGAAGTTAAGAAAGAGCGAGGCCGGTTGGTCACGGACTCCGATATGCGTCTCAACGGATTCCGGAACGTTTGGGCTGTCGGTGACTGCGCTTACATCACGAATGCTTTCGACGACAAACCCGCTCCGACAACGGGCCAATTTGCGGAACGGGAAGGGCGTCAAGTAGCAGAGAACATTGTAAGAGTACTTCGCGGCCAGCCAACTCGCCCGTTCTATTTCAGGCCGCTAGGCCAGCTCTGCTCCATCGGAGGGCATCGTGCGGTCGCCGAAATGTTCGGATTTCGTATCTCGGGCATTCTGGCGTGGTTTATGTGGCGGGGAGTTTACCTCTTGAAATTGCCCAGTTGGGCTCGTCGGATGAGAGTTGGCACCGACTGGGCCTGGGACCTAATTTTTCCTCGGGATCTAGGTGCCTTCACCGCAAACCAGAGCCAGCACGTTTCCCGAGCGTATTATCGCCCTGGTGATTTCATCTACCGCAAGGGAGACCCCGCAAGTTCCTTCTATGCGATTGAACAGGGCGAAGTTGAAATCTTGAGGAGTATCGAGGGAGCGGAGGGATATAAGCCATTCGCCATCCTGGGTCCGGGGGATTTCATCGGCGAAGCAGCCTTACATCACAGTGAGTCGTATCTTACGAGTATTCGAGCGCGAACTGTGGTACGCGTCGTGGTGATGAATCGAGACGCTTTCTCGCAGCACGTGGGCACCATGGCACCGTTGCGGGACATTGTCGCAGAATCCGTGAAACGACGGGCCGAAAATCTTTGGTTGCACTTTCCTGCCGCGAAGGAGGCCTTACGAAGGGAGCCACTTTCTTCGTTTCTCGATCCCATTCCATCCGAGACTCTAAGACCAGATAACACCCTTGAGCAGGCCGTCACCTTGCTGACCAAAAGCAGCAACGGGTTCTTGTTCGTCCTTGATGATCAACAGCGCTTATGGGGCGTGTCGAATGGCGCCGATCTGACGAACGCGGCCCAAGTCATTGATTACAAACAGGGGGAGAGTCCACAGAATGTCAAGAACATGCAATTGCGGGAGTTCGTTTCCGCGGAACCTGTGACTGTTTCGTCAGACGATTCAAGCTTAGTTGCTGCTTCCACGATGCTCGAACACGGACTAACCTGGATCCCAGCCGTCGTAAGTAAGAATGACCGCCATCTTAAGGGCTATATCCGGATGGACAAAATGAGCTATTGGCTACTACAGCAGGCAGTCGAGCAGACAAACCCATTAGTCGCTCGAAGCCAGGCCGCGGCCGGACTGGCAAACGGAACATGACATATCGAAGCTACAGTTTGGCGGCAGCGCCGGGGAAACTGTAGCGACGGGGATCAGTTCTGCGACCAGGATCGAGGTGAGGAAATGAAAGCGACACAACTGCTTCACAATCTCGGACAGAGCATTTGGCTAGACAATATTACGCGCGATTTGTTGACAACCGGCACGCTCCAAGAGTACATCAAGCATTTTTCCGTCACCGGCTTGACGTCAAATCCCACAATCTTTGAACATGCCATAAAGAACAGTAAATCCTACGACGATGCCATCATCAAGAAACGCAAGGAAGGCCAGTCTCACGAAGCGCTCTTCTTTGAGCTTGCACTAAACGACTTGACGCAAGCCGCCGACCTCTTCCGGCCAATCTACGATAAGACGAACGGCGTCGATGGCTGGGTATCGCTGGAAGTTTCACCACTGCTCGCATACGACAGTGGAAAGACGCTGGCGGCAGCTGCGGAACTTCATTCGCGGGCTGCAAGACCCAATCTCTTCATAAAAATTCCTGGCACGAAAGAGGGTTTGCCTGCTATCGAGGAAGCCATCTTCAAGGGCATCCCCATCAATGTGACGCTGCTCTTTTCACGCGAGCACTATCTGGAAGCTGCCGAGGCGTTTCTGCGCGGCATCGAGCGGCGCATCGAATCCGGCCTCAATCCCAATGTCGGCTCCGTCGCTTCCGTGTTCGTCAGCCGATGGGATACCGCGGTGGCGACCAAAGTGCCTGCCGACCTAAGGAACCGTCTTGGTATCGCGATCGCGGAACGTACCTATCGGGCCTGTCGATCGCTCCTAAGCTCCCCCCGCTGGCAGCGTGCTTACAACGCGGGAGCGCGTCCGCAACGATTGCTCTGGGCCAGCACCGGCACCAAGGATCCTCAGGCTTCAGACATCCTCTACATCAAATCGTTAGCCGCGCCATTCACGATCAACACCATGCCAGAGGCCACCCTCCAGGCGCTCGCCGCGCACGAACAACTCGGATCCATTCTCTCCGCTGACGGTGGAGATAGCGAAGAAGTTTTGACACGGTTCGGAAATGTTGCCATCGAGATCGACGCGTTAGCCGCTCAGCTTCAAGACGAAGGCGCCAAGTCATTCGTGAAATCGTGGAACGACTTGATGAGCGTGATTACATCCAAGAGCGACGTCCTCAAGAAGGCTGCTGGAAATTAACTTGGCTGCTGCAATCCTTGCTCAGAATGGCGTGTCATTTTGCTCTTCTCACAAAGGAGACCGGGAATGAAGATACTGGCGATTGACGTTGGTGGCACCCATGTCAAGGTTCTTCTCAGCGGGGAGGCGACTTCCCGGAAATTTGAATCCGGCCCGACTTTGACGGCGAAGAAGATGGTCGCGGGCGTGAAAGAGATTGCGAAGGACTGGAATTACGACAGTGTTTCGATAGGCTATCCCGGGCCAGTCCTGCGGAACCGGCCGATCGCAGAGCCGCACAACTTGGGAAAAGGTTGGGTAGGATTCGATTATGTACGAGCGTTTGGAAAGCCCGTAAGGCTCATAAATGATGCCGCCATGCAGGCTTTAGGCAGCTACAAGAAAGGCAAGATGCTTTTCCTCGGTCTTGGCACCGGCCTCGGCACTTGCATGGTTGTCGACGGAATCGTCGAGCCGATGGAACTTGGCCACCTCCCCTATAAGAAGGCAACTTACGAGGACTATGTTGGGATACGCGGTTTGGAAAAACGCGGAAAAAAGAAATGGCGCCGTAATGTAGCCGACGTCGTGGGGTGTCTGGTGGCCGCGCTGGAACCGGATGAAATCGTGCTCGGCGGTGGCAACTCCAAAAAACTGGAGGAGCTTCCTCGCCACTGCCGTCTGGGCGACAATGCCAACGCCTTCCTCGGTGGATTCCGCCTCTGGGACGCGCCCAGCGACAAGCAAAGGGCTGGACGCAAACCTGCTCATTCTTAGCCTCGCAATTATTTCGAAGGAGCACGATCATGGCAGCAACCGCAAAGGCAATTCTCAAATCCCCAGCAATGAAGCCGCTGACCAAGTGCAAGGCTTGGGGGGCGTTGAAGGCACACTACAAGACCGTTCAAGCACTCCATCTCCGCAAACTCTTTGATGAAGATCCCAAGCGCGGTGAGTGGTTCACCGCAGAGGCCCTGGGCATTTACCTCGATTTTTCCAAGAATCGCATCACCGACAAGACCTTGAAGCTTTTGCTGGAACTGGCCGGGGAATCAGGGCTTCGAGAGCGCATCGACGCGATCTTCCGTGGCGAGAAAATAAACATTACGGAGAATCGGGCCGTTCTTCACGTCACCCTGCGCGCAACGAAAGATGAGACGATCCTCGTGGACGGCAAAAATGTCGTGCCCGAGGTCCATGCTGTCCCCGAGCAGATGGCGGCCTTCTGCAACCGGGTTCGCAGCTGCGAGTGGAAAGGCCACGCCGGGAAGCGCATCCGCTTGGAAAATCGAAGGGCTCGACCGGCGAGAGGACTGCGAGAAAGTGGTGGCAGCTGCGCGTCAGGGCGGCCGAGACAGCGTCGGCTGCATCATCCTGGACCGTGGTCAGGACGACAAAAAGTTGCATGAATGGCTGGCGAAAGCGGCGGGCGTTCCGGGCTTCATTGGATTCGCTGTGGGCCGTACGGATTTCTGGCAACCGCTCGTTGACTGGCGCGCGAGCAAAATCACGCGAGAAGAAGCCGGTGCGGTAGTTTCTCGCCGCTATACCGAATTTGTAAGCATTTTTCGAGCAGGTAAGCCACGTGAGAGAGAAGGGAAAATCGAAGGGGGGAGCGGCGCGGTGAAACTGGCACAGCTGTTCTGCGATCGGATCGCTAATTTCCATTAGTGGGAAAGAGTCACCGCAACGATAAATCAGGATAAGCGTGCGTCAACGAACTGGAGACAGCGTGTGCGGAAATTCAGCA
>Ga0210390_10002899_pt1 | contig 14934 bp, 11 predicted proteins | sample IncBWH11OmetaG_FD_161050 | JGI IMG/M metagenome (GOLD analysis project Ga0210390, IMG submission 161050) | Forest soil microbial communities from Barre Woods Harvard Forest LTER site, Petersham, Massachusetts, United States - Inc-BW-H-11-O ...
CATTTGCGGGTTACGAGCAGGATCCGCAGAGTGCTAGGCGCTTGCCTCGCCACCTATCTGGCCGTTCTGGGAATAACATTTTTCTACCGGGACACTTTCTTTTCTCGAATATTTATCTGGCTGAGCGGAACAAATCTTTTCTTTCTTACTTTGTTTGTGCAGGCGCTCTTTCGCTGGGCCTGGATCACTGGTAGGATTTCAAACAAGTCCGAAAGCCAAGTGTTGATCGTTGGCGCAGACCATTTCGCGGTGCGCGTTGCCAAGTCGCTTATGTCGAATCGAGTTGCGCACTGCACGATCAAGGGGTACGTCAAACTTCCCGGCCAGATTTGCATGGCCAAGAACCACGCCGTATATGAGCTCGACGAAATCGAAAAGCTCGCAATCGGGAACGGAATTGACGACGTGATCATAGCCATTCCGCCGGACCGCCTTGGCGAACTCTCTCAACTCCGAAAAGAACTTTCACCTTTGTGCGCTCCGATGCGGCTGGTGCTGGATGTGGGAGAAACCATCGAAAGCAACCAGCGGTTATTTTCTGTCGGGCAGGTTCTGCTCCTCGATCTGCAAGGGACGACGGCGGAATCCGTGCTTTACACAATTTTGAAGCGCGCATTCGATCTGGTTTTCGCGGCAAGCGTCCTGATTCTGGGAGCACCGGTCCTGCTCCTTATCGCCCTGCTCGTGCGCCTCAGTTCGCCGGGGCCGGTTTTCTTCGTACAGGAACGCGTCGGTTTGAATGGCAAGCTTTTCCGTATGTTCAAATTCAGGACTATGGCCGTGTCCGCTAAGACAGACAGCGACACACTATGGACCGTGAAAAACGATCCACGCTGCACGCGCTTGGGCAGGATTCTTCGTCAAACGGGGCTGGACGAACTACCGCAATTCTTCAACGTTCTCAAAGGGGAAATGAGTGTTGTTGGTCCCAGACCCGAACGCCCGATGTTGGTGCAGGGATTCATGCAGTCCGTCGGCAATTACAACCGGCGCCATTATTTGAAAGTGGGCATCACTGGCTGGGCGCAAGTGCACGGCTGGCGCGGCGACACGTCGATCGAAAAGCGCGTGGAATATGATCTCTATTACGTTCGCCACTGGACGCTCACACTCGACCTTTTGATCGTGATGCTCACGCTCTTCCGGGGATTTACGGATAAAAATGCCTATTAGGCAGCACCATTCTCGTCGCATCGCTCCTTTCGACAATTAATTTGCGCCTCGTTGACCTTTCCGTGACAACCCCACGCCGCCGTTCCTCTATGCTTCGGTTTCGGCCGGGAGTGTTCTGGTTCTTTACCTTGCGCGGAATAGAGGGCTTGAGCGCCTTCCCGGCCGATCCAGACAATACGTCGACCTCGTTAACGATTCGTTCTTTCCTGGTTCACGCCAGCCCAATCGTTCGCCGCCAAACCCAGGGCCTTCTTTTTACATCCTCATGACACCCTGATGACAATTGCCAGACGAGTTACTTCTATTCTTGCGGCCGCGCGCTCAGCTTTTGAGTCGCCCGACTCCGAACCTGTCCGCGGATCCACTCATTTCAGGAGAAAGCAAGGAGCATCACAAATGGCAAGACAATCCAGCTGTCGGCTCAAGAGCATTCTGGGAATTGTCGTCGCGTTCGGCCTCGGCAGTTCACCGGCTTTAGCCGGCGACGGTAATTCCATTCTCAAGCAACTGAAAAATATTTCAACCATCTCCTCCACTGTGCCGTCGAACGGTGACGTTAATCCTTACGGGCTCGTCCGCGTTTCGCGCAGTGTGGGGAATTTGCAGGAAGGCAATTATTTGGTGAGCAACTTTAATGCCGTTTCCAACCTACAAGGCACAGGAACAACGATCGTGCAAGTCTCACCGGGTGGAGCGCTCACGCTCTTCGCTCAAATTAATCCCGCCACACTTCCCGGTCCTTGCCCAGGCGGGGTCGGCCTGACCACGGCGCTGGCAGTTTTGCAGACGGGTTGGGTGATCGTCGGCAGTTTGCCCACTTCGGACGGAACTTCCGCTACCGCGCAGGCAGGCTGCCTAATCGTTCTGAATAGCTACGGCACTCCCGTGGAAACGATCTACGGTTCGCTGATCAACGGTCCATGGGACATGACGTCCGTGGATGGGGATCAGGGCGCCGTTCTTTTTGTCACGAACGTCCTGAACGGAACGGTGGCGGCAAGTGGCGCCGTCGTACAACAAGGCACGGTGGTGCGTGTGAACCTGGCCGTCTCTGAAAAACAGATGCCGGTGCTCGAATCGCTGACCGTAATCGGTACTGGATTTTCCCAGCGCACCGATCCCGCAGCGCTGGTTATTGGTGCGACTGGCGTGGCGCTTTCCCCGCGTTGTGACCATTCGGGAGACACCGATTGCTGGACTCCTTTTGGTGAAGACGAACCCGTACTTTATGTAGCGGACAGCCTCAACAATCGAATTGCGGTCATCGCCGATCCATTCACGCGTTGGACGCCTTCCGTGAACGGCAAAACGCTTACAAGCGGTGGAAAACTGAACGATCCGTTGGGTTTGACAGTCGCTCCCAACGGTCATTTGATCGCCGTTGATGGCAATGATGGTTTCGCCATCGAGATCACGCCGCAGGGCAACCAAATTGCCACTAAACTCCTCGACGACACGGGAGGCCCGCCTCCAGGAGCCGGTGCGTTGTTTGGCGTGCTGTTCGATCCAGCAGTGGGATTGGTGTTCGTGGACGACGCTTCCAACACGCTGAATAAACTTCACTAAACTTTAGAAGGGAGAGCGACTCCGATTGGCTGGTCGGCGGAGTCGCTCTTCTGTTTTTATGGCCGCTGATTTTTCAAGCGATCCCGAGCCGCTTCTGCAATTCCTCAAGCGAGTACCCCTTCGTCTCCGGATAGAACAACAGAACGATCACAAACTGGAGCACCATCATCGCCGCGAAAAACACAAATGGATATCCGCCGGACTTGGCCGCCATTACCGGAAAGACCAACGAAATGATTCCGTTCATAAACCAGTGCGAAAAGCTCCCCAGGCTTTGGCCCTTCGCCCGCACTCGATTCGGAAACACTTCACCGATGTACACCCAGATGACCGCGCCTTGAGAAAATCCAAAAAAGGCGATAAAGCCGACCAGCAGCCACAAAAGCAGTGCTTCGTGTTCCTGCGTCAGGAAAACGGCCGCAACTCCGGCAAGACAGAACGCTGTTCCCACCGCGCCGATCAATAGCAATTTCTTGCGGCCAACCTTGTCGATCAGAGTCATCGCCAGCATTGTGAACAACAGGTTGGTCGCGCCAATCACCACCGCTTGCAAATCCGAAGACACTTTGTCGAAACCTGCGCGCGCGAATATGTCGTTGAGGTAATAAAGGATAGCGTTAATACCGGAGAGTTGGTTGAAGAAGCCGATGGTGACGGCAAGGAAGATGGGCAGGCGATACTTTCGCGAGAAAAACGGCTCGTCGGTAACGTGCTCCGCATCGATCGATTCAACGATGTCCTTCAGCTCCTGCTCGTAGTTCTGTTCTCCGATCAGTTGCAGCACTTCGCGCGCCTCGGCGATTCTTCCAGTTTTGACCAGCCACCGCGGGCTGCGCGGGATGAAGAACAACATCAACAGGAACGCAGCCGCCGGAACCGCCGCGACGCCTAGTTTCCATCTCCATTCCGTCCAACCCAGACTGAACAGGCCAACAGTATAATTCGACAAATAAGCCACCAGGATGCCGAAAACCACGTTGAACTGAAAGAATCCGACCAACCGGCCGCGCCATTTTGCGGGCGAGATTTCGGCGATGTACATCGGCCCGAGGACGGACGATCCGCCAATAGCCAGCCCACCGATCACGCGAAAGAAAATCAACACCGGCCAATTCCGTGCGAACGCGCAGCCCACGGCGGAAACCAGGTAAAGTACCGCCAAACCGCGCAAGCTATCCCGCCGCCCATATTTGTCGCCCGGGATTCCGGCAAGGATTGAACCAAGAATCGTGCCGGCGAGGGCGCTGGATACGGTAATCCCCAGAGTGAGCGGCGTCAGGCTGAAGTATTTCGTCAGGATCTGCGTGGTACCCGCGATGACCGCGGTGTCAAAGCCAAACAGCAGCCCACCCAACGCAGCGACGACCGTGCTTCGCAGCAAATAAGAATTAAGTTTCATCTACCAGGTCGAACCTCGTTGAGCGGCCCGATTGTAGTCGATTTTCTACGGTTTATGAATGACACCGAGGTGCGCTGCGAAAATCAGGCAGCCGCCAGATAAACGTAGCGCAGAATAAACAACACAGTGAGAATCCAGATGAGCGTATTGATCTCCGCCACTTTGCCCGCCGCCAGTTTCACCACTGTATACGAAATCACCCCGAAGCTCAGCCCCGTGGCGATGCTGAAGGCCAGCGGCGTGACCAGCATGGTGATAAACGCCGGCAAAGCTTCGGTAAAATCCTGCCACTTCACGTGCGCTATGGATTGCGACATTAATACGCCTACAAGAATCATTGCGGGCGCTGTGGCATACGCCGGAATCGCGGCCGCCAGCGGCGAAAAGAACATTGCCAGTAGAAACAGGGCCGCCACCGCCACATTGCTGAGCCCGGTGCGCGCGCCGGCGGCGACACCCGCGGCGCTTTCGATGTAACTGGTCACCGTGGACGTGCCTGTCAAAGCGCCGAAAATCGTGCCGATGGAATCCGCCAGCAACACGCGGCCCACCCCAGGGATTTTGCCATCCTTGACAAAACCCGCTTGTTCGCAAACACCGACAAGCGTGCCTACATTGTCAAAAAGGTCCACGAACAGAAACGCAAATAGAATTTCCAGGAATCCTAGGCGAAGCGCCCCGCGAAAATTCAGTTGCAAAAATGTGGAGGCGGGATGGGGCAAAGCCACCAGGCTGGCCGGCCAACTGGAAATGCCGCGTAGCATGCCGACCAGAGTGGTTCCGATAATACCCAGCAGGATCGCTCCATAGACCCTGCGCGCCATCAGAATCAAAGTGAGGGCAAGACCGAAGCAGGCGGTTTGCACTTCCTTATCCGCGAAGCTGCCAATGCCGACAAAAGTAGCGGAGCTGGCGACGATCAACTTGGCATTCCGCATACCCACAAACGCGATGAACATGCCGATTCCCGCGGCAGTCGAATGCTTCAGGCCATCCGGCATTCCATTTACGATCTGCTCGCGAACGCGGGTCACGGTGAGAATCAGGAACAGCACGCCGGAAAAAAACACCACGGCCAGTGCGGTTTGCCACGGCACATGCATCGCCAGGCATACTGAGTAAGTGAAGTAAGCGTTGAGAGACATGCCCGGCGCGAGCGCAATGGGATAATTGGCATACAAACCCATCACCAGCGTGGCCACGGCTGCCGACAAGCAAGTGGCGAACACGACGCCATCGGCCGGCATGCCCGCCTGAGCCAGAATCTGGGGATTCACCACCACGATGTAGGCCATCGTGACAAACGTGGTGAGCCCGCCCAGCATCTCCTGCTTCACCGACGTTTGATTTTCGGAAAGTTTGAAGTAGCGATCGATCAATCGTCCGCCCTCCCCTTGGTCCGCATGAATTTCCGAATCATTTCGACCGCAAATACACCCGCAGGAACGATGCAGCCCCACCGGCCGCGCATAAACTCAACAGATACATCTGAAACCCGCCGTGGCCCGGCCAAATCGCCAGCGGTTCTCAGTACGGAATCTTGCCGGCCTTTTCGGTCCACGCACGAAATCCGGCCAGAGCTTCCTCGCGCATGATCTGAATTGCAGGAATGTGACGCTGGGAATGGTGCTGTTTCAGCTCGCAATAGATTAACGAATCGTCGAAACCGATCTTGGCGGCGTCTTCAGCGGTGTTAGCAAAATAGAGTCGCGACAGGCGCGCCCAATAGATCGCGCCGAAGCACATGGGACAAGGCTCGCAGGAAGTGTACAGTTCGCAATCTTTCAGCTCGAACACGCCAAGTTTCTGGCAAGCCCGGCGAATGGCCAGCACTTCCGCGTGCGCGGTCGGATCGTTGGTAGAAGTCACCTGGTTGGAAGCTTCAGCGATAATCGCATTGTCCTTCACAATGACAGCGCCAAAAGGACCGCCGCGCCCGGACTGAACCCCTTCAATCGACAGCTGAATCGCGCGAGTCATGAACGGGTTGCTCATGTGTTATCGGCAGAAACTTTCTATTCTTATTGCACCAGGCGAGCAAGGGAGCAAGTATAAGCCCGGAAAACGTTCATCCAGAACATTTTTCGCGTTGAATTATCGATTTTGGCGACTTGAAAAAGTGAGGATATGCAGCTACGCTCTTGCCTCAATCTCAGGGGATTCTGCAGCCAAAGCCCTTTCGATCATGAGTCTGCGCGCCTTCCTTTCTCGCCGTGTAGTAACGCCGGAAGGGGTGCGCCCCGCCGCGATATTGGTGGAAGGGGAACAAATCCGCGAGGTAGTCGTCGACCCCAACCGCATGCCTGCAGAGGTTGCGGAAACTCTGGACTTTGGCGATGCGGCGATTCTCCCGGGCCTCGTCGATTCTCACGTTCACATCAACGATCCCGGCCGCGCGGACTGGGAAGGATTTGAAACCGCCACGCGAGCTGCAGCTGCGGGAGGGTACACGTTGTTGGTGGATATGCCGTTGAATTGTTTGCCGGCAACCACCGATGTGGCGGCGCTCGAAGCAAAACGCTTGGCCGCAAAGGGCCGTTGTCGAGTCGATTGGATGGCTTGGGGCGGGGTCGTCGAAGACAATCAACATTGCATTGAGCCGCTGGCCAAAGCCGGCATTGCCGGATTCAAATGCTTCCTGGTTCATCCCGGCATCGACGGATTCACGATGGTCACGGAAGAGCAACTTCGCGAGGCATTGCCTCACGTCGCGCGGTCAGGCTTGCCGCTGCTGGTTCACGCCGAACTCCCCGGACCAATCAATGCCGCCACAGAAAGTTTGGCGAATGCGGATTGGACGCTCTACGAAACCTATCTGTCATCGCGGCCGGAAGAAGCGGAACTGGGGGCGATTCGAATGCTGTTGCGGCTGTGCCGCGAATTCAGGTTTCGGCTCCACATTGTCCATTTATCGGCCAGCCAGGCGCTTTCGGAGTTGCATGCCGCGCGCACGGAAGGGCTAGCCGTGAGTGTCGAGACTTGCCCGCACTATTTATATTTGAAGGCTGAGGAAATTCCCAGAGGAGCAACGCTTTTTAAGTGCGCGCCTCCCGTTCGCGGTGGAAAAAATAGGGACGCCTTATGGCAAGGGCTTCGCGACAGAGTGATTGACCTCGTCGCCACCGATCATTCTCCCTGCCCGCCGGAAATGAAGCGGCTCGGGGAAGGAAATTTTGGAACCGCATGGGGCGGAATCGCGAGTTTGTCGCTGGCGTTGCCGCTGATGTACACCGCTGCCATCGGGCGCGGATTTTCACTGCAAGATATCGCGCGTTGGATGGCGGAAGCTCCAGCGAAGCTGGCGGGCTGCGACGGACGGAAAGGGCGCATTGCTGCGGGCAACGACGCGGACTTTGTTATTTTTGATCCTGAGAGCGAATTTGAAGTGAGCGAAACGTTGCTGCACTATCGCCATGCAGTTTCGCCGTATCTTGGAGAGAAGCTCCGTGGCAAAGTGGAGGCAACGTATCTTCGCGGCAATCTGGTTTTCAAGGACGGAGAGTTTCCGGGAGAGCCGCGGGGCCGGGAATACCAGCGCACTATGAAGAATGGTCGCATCGTCGGCACGTCGGTGCCGCGCCAGGAAGGCCGGGGGAAAGTTACGGGAGAGGCGCGGTACGTCGACGACATGGTCTTGCCGGACATGTTGTACGGCGCGACGGTACGCAGCCGCATCGCCCGCGGCAGAATAAAAAAGATTGTGTTCGGACCGGTTGTTGATTGGAACGAATTCGTAATCGTCTCCGCGAAGGATATTCCCGGCAAGAATTGCATCGCCCTGATCGAAGACGATCAGCCATGTTTGGCGGACGGAGCGATCAATCACCCGGAAGAGGCGATTCTCTTGCTTGCTCATCCGGACCGGCACCTCCTGCCGAAGGCTGTCGCGGCGATATCGATCGAAACCGATCCGCTCCCCGGAATCTTCACAAATGAAGAAAGTGAGCGGCGCTCCGAAATCATTTGGGGCGAGGACAATATTTTCAAGAGTTACCTGATCGAAAAGGGCGACGTCGACAAAGTTTGGCAGCACGCGGATCACATCGTCGAAGGTGAATACGAAACCGGCGCGCAAGAACAGCTCTATATCGAAAATAACGGGATGATTGCGGCGTTTGACCCGCAGCAGGGCGTGACGGTGTGGGGTTCGCTGCAGTGTCCTTATTATGTACACAAAGCCTTGATGAAGCTTTTAGGCTTGTCCGCGGAGCGCGTTCGGGTGATTCAGATGGAAACCGGAGGCGCGTTTGGCGGCAAGGAAGAATATCCGTCGATGATCGCCGGCCACGCTGCGCTGCTGGCCATGAAATCGGGCAAGCCGGTTAAGATTATCTATGACCGCATGGAGGATATGGCCGCTACGACAAAGCGGCATCCGTCACGGACCCGCCATAGAACGGCCGTAAGTGCCGACGGCAAAATTCTGGCCGGCGAAATTGAATTCGTGATTGACGGCGGAGCCTATAAAACTTTGTCGCCCGTCGTACTTTCGCGCGGAGCCATTCATGCCGGCGGTCCTTATTACTGGCCGAGTATCCGCATTCGCGCCAAGGCCGTGGCAACGAACACGCCGCCGCACGGCGCTTTTCGTGGATTTGGCGCGCCGCAGTCGCTTTTTGCGCTGGAGCGGCACATGGATCGCATCGCCAAGGTCGTCGGGTTATCGCCCGCCGAGATTCGCCGACAGAATTTCCTGAAGCGTGGCCAGACCACCACTACCGAGCAAACCATAAGCGAACAGATCGATCTCGACAAGCTTTTGGAACGAGGGCTGGAGCTTTCGGACTATCACGCAAAGAGACAAAGATTCGCGAAGGAAAATCCCGCGCGCGGCAAAAAAAAGGGAATCGGCATTGCTGCATTCTTGCACGGCGCGGGATTCACGGGATCGGGCGAGCGCTATCTCGGTTCTGTGGTTGGTGTCGAAGCGTGCGCGGATGGCAGCGTTCGCGTGGTGGTTTCCAGCACGGAATTTGGACAGGGAACAAAAACAGTGCTTTGCCAAATCGCCGCGGAAGCGCTGGGGTTGCGTTACGGCGATGTGGGAATTGCGCAACCGGACACGCAAGATGTGCCGAACAGCGGGCCCACGGTGGCGTCGCGGACCGTGATGGTGGTGGGAAAACTGGTGCAAGCCGCGGCAATCGGAGTCAGGCAGACGCTGGCCGCCTGCGGCATGCTCGGCGAATCATATTCACCCGAAGAGTTCCGCTACGTGTGTCGCGCGTATGTCGCGGAGCATGGCTCATTCCGCAGCCTCGCGCGCTATGAGCAGCCTGACGAAATCGTCTGGGACGACGAGAAATACCGCGGCTCTGCGTATGCCGCATTCGCGTGGGCAGTCTACGTGGCGGAAGTCACGGTGGATTTGACGACGTACGGCGTAACCGTGGACGACTTTGTCGCGCTACAGGAAGTCGGAAAAGTATTGCACCCGGTGCTGGCGAAGGGGCAAATCATCGGCGGCGTGGCACAAGGGATCGGCTTTGCCCTCTATGAAAAAGTAGTATGGGATGAAGGCAGGATGCAGAACGGCCAGATGACCAATTACATCATGCCAACCTCCGCCGATCTGCCTTTGATCCGCGTTTATTTTGAGGAATTGGGCAACCATCACGGTGCGTACGGCGCAAAAGGAATCGGCGAACTGCCGATGGACGGCCCGGCTCCGGCGATTTTGAATGCCGTGGAAGATGCCCTTGGCGTCCCGTTCGATTCGATTCCGCTGCTTCCCGAGGATATTTTTGATGCAATGCGCGAACTAGTGGAACCAGAAAAGGTTCCCGTCGCGGCTCGAGGGAGTGAATGAGCGAAACGCCGCGCGTTCGCGAAAAATGCAAAATCTCGTTCACAGTCAACGGGAGAGAGAAAACCGTTCGAGCGTATCCGATGGAACGACTGCTGGATGTATTGCGCAATGATCTCGGCTTGACGGGAACAAAGGAAGGCTGCGGCGAAGGAGAATGCGGCTCTTGCTCCGTATTGATGGACGGTAAATTGGTGAATAGCTGTTTGATTCCCGCGTTGCAGGCTGCCCACTCTAACATCACTACCATCGAAGGCCTCGCCCCGAATGGCCGCCTCAGCGCATTGCAGGAGGCTTTCCTTGCTTGCGGCGCAGCGCAGTGCGGAATCTGCACGCCAGGCATGTTGCTCGCTGCATGCCATCTGCTAAGCAAGAAAACAAATCCCAGTTTGGATGAGATTCGCGAAGGGCTGTCTGGCAATCTCTGCCGCTGCACGGGATACATGCAAATTTTCGAAGCGGTCGAGCAAGCGGGGCACCAGGACCTCGCAACATGAGAGCGCAACCGGCCGAATACGAACTGGTGGCTCCGTCAACATTGCCTGCCGTGTTGTCGCTCATGGCGCAGGAGCCCGGTGCATGGCTGCCCATCGCCGGCGGCACGGATGTGATGGTGCAGTTTTCCGCCGGTGCTTTGCGCGCGCGGAAATTGGTCAGTATCTGGAACCTTCCGGAATTGCGACGAATTGAAATTTCGCCTGACGAGATTCGGATTGGCGCAGCATGCACCTATACCGAATTGCGCGAACACGAAATCATCAATCGCGAATTCCAGCTGCTGCCGGTTGCGGCGCGTTGGACCGGTGGAATCGCTAACCAGAATCGCGGAACCCTTGGTGGAAATATCGTGAACGCTTCACCGGCGGCCGATTCCCTGCCGGCGCTACTGGCTTACGAAGCGGAACTGATTCTCATCTCCGCGCGCGGAGAGCGGCGCGTGCAATACGGCGGCTTCCACGTCGGCTATCGCAAAACGCAACTTGGCACCGGCGAATTAATTCGCGCGATCTGCTTAAAGCGGCGGTATTCAGAGTATTATGCGCATGCGCGGAAAGTGGGCGCTCGCAACGCACAGGCGATTTCCAAAGTATGCCTGGCAGCGCTGGCGCTAACCAAAGACGGCGTAATCCAGGATGTTCGCTTGGCAATGGGAAGCGTGGCGCCAATACCGCTTCGATTGAGGGAGACGGAGCGGGTGCTCAAGTCAAAAACGCTGGATGCGCGGCTTATTCAGGATGCGAAGAAGGTTGCTGTCGCGGAAGTACGGCCCATTGACGACATCCGCTCTTCAGCACGGTATCGCGCAGCCGTGGCGGGAAATCTTGTGGCGGAATTTCTGGATAAATTAGAATCCGGTGGAAGCACGGCATGAATGACGTGCTGGCGCGATGGAACCAACTGAGCTTACAACAGGCCGCGGAAGAAATTTTGCCATGCTGCGGTTCGAAGAATTGGGCGCAACAAATGGCCATGCGAAGATCGATTGGCGATGAAGGGGCATTATTGGCGACTTGCGACGAAGTGTGCAAATGCTTGACGGAGTCCGACTGGGACGAAGCCTTTCGCAGCCATCCGCGCATCGGAGAATCGCATCCCGAAATTCGTAGCACGGCGAGATCGGCAGCATGGTCGGGCCAGGAACAGCGTAACGTCGGCGGGGCCTCGGAGGACGCTAAGACGGCATTGGCGGAAGGCAATCGCGCCTACGAACAACGGTTCCATCGTATCTTTATTGTCTGCGCTGCCGGCAAGTCGGCTCCGGAAATCCTGGAGATACTCCAACGAAGATTGCGAAACGACGAACGATCGGAACTTCTTGAGGCAGCCGAGCAGCAGCGGCAGATCGCGCAGCTCCGGCTGAAGAAATGGCTCGCCAGATGAAACGAATTTCCACACATGTTTTGGACATTGCTCATGGCCATCCGGCGAAAGATGTGCCGGTGCGCCTGGAGAGGCGGGAAGGCGCGGGCGAGTGGGTTCGCCTCGGTTCATCGCGCACCGATGGAGACGGCCGCTGCACGCAACTGCTGCCGGAAGACGAGCCTCTTCGCGCCGGCTTGTACCGCTTGGCGTTCGACACGGCAAGCTATCATCTGGCTCACAATACCGAAGGATTGTATCCAATCGTCGAAATTACTTTTCAGGTGCGGGAAGGCGATTCACATTTTCATATTCCACTATTGTTGACCCCGTATGGCTACACAACCTACAGGGGAAGCTGAGCCGATGAGCCTGCTGGCAGAAAATTCATACGGTAAGTCACGCGTCCGGCTCGTCAAGGTGAAACGGCATCCGGACCGTCACGATTTCCGTGAATGGACAGTGCAGATCCTGATGGAAGGCGACTTCGAATCATGCTTTGTGGAAGGGGACAACAGCAAGATTCTTCCCACTGACACGATGAAAAACACGGTGTATTCGCTGGCGCGCAATTCTTCGGCGGAATGCATGGAAGACTTTGGCAAGGAACTGGTTACTTTCTTGCTCGAGCGCAATCTGCAGGTTTCCGCCGCCTCCGTCGGAATCTCGGAAAAGACTTGGGAGCATCTCCGCGCGGGTGGCAAGCCGCATCCCACAACGTTCGTGCAATCGAGCGGAGAATCCCAGACGGCTGAGGTTTCGGCAAAGCGAAATGGTGCGCCCTCGGTGCAGTCAGGGCTAGAGAATCTGGTGATCCTGAAAACCGCGGGCTCCGCATTCGTGGGCTATATTAAGGATGAGCTTACAACTTTGCCGGAGGCTACGGATCGCTTGTTCGGCACCGCTGTTCGCGCGCGGTGGAATTATGCGTCGCCAAATCTGGCTTTCGCGGAGTTGCGGCGCAAAATCCGGGACATTTTGCTGGAAGTGTTTGCAAATCACGCCAGTAGGTCCGTGCAACACACTTTGTACGCAATGGGTGAAGCGGTGCTTGCGCGGGTTCCCGAAATTGCCGACATCGAGCTGGCCATGCCCAACAAGCATTGCAACCTGGTGGATTTATCACGCTTCGGCCAGGACAACCCCAACGAGATTTTTGTGCCCATCGATGAGCCTCACGGCTCCATCGAGGCGCGGCTTCGCAGGCAAGGATGAAACTTCGTGTCCGGACTTGATAACGCAAGCGCTCGCGCAGAAGAAATCGTCTCTCGTTGCAAGCTGTTGGCGTCCTTTTCCGAGGACCCCGCCGCGACACGCCGCATGTTTCTCTGTCCGGCGATGCGCGACTGCCATCGTGAGATTACAAAATGGCTGAACGCGGCAGGGGCGAAAGTCAGTGTGGATCCGGCAGGCAATTTGCGCGGATTTTACGCGGGCGCGGAAGCGAATGCGCCAAAGCTGCTGATCGGATCGCACCTAGATACCATCCCGAATGCTGGCGCGTATGACGGCGTTCTGGGCGTCGTGCTCGGAGTGAGCCTACTGGAATCGCTCGGAGGGAGACGGCTGCCTTTTGCGATCGAGATCATCGGATTTTCCGAGGAGGAAGGCGTGTGCTTCAGCACTCCGTTCATCGGCAGCCGCGCGCTGGTCGGAAGGCTCGATGAAGAGTTGCTGAATCGCCAGGACGAAACCGGCAGTTCAGTTCGCGCGGCCATCGAAAGTTTTGGCCTCAACCCGGCGGAAATTCAGCACGCAGCGTTAAAGGACGAAACCTTGGCTTACCTGGAATTTCACATCGAGCAGGGTCCGGTGCTGGACTCTCTCGGCCGGCCGCTCGGAGTTGTAGAAGCAATTGCTGCGCAGACTCGCATTGAATTTGTTTTCCTGGGCGGCGCGAACCATGCCGGCACCACGCCCATGTATCTGCGCCACGACGCTGTAGCAGGAGCAGCCGAGTGGATTGTCGCGGTGGAACACACCGCACGGAACACCCCGGGATTAGTAGCGACGGTCGGCCAGATTGAAGCGCAGCCCGGCGCGATCAACGTGATCGCCGGAAGCGCGCGCGTCACGCTGGATGTGCGCCACGGAATAGATGAGATTTGCGAGCGCGCTACACAAACGTTGGTACGGCAAGCGGAAGAGATTGCCAACAAACGTGGACTGTCCCTGAAGCAAAATGTGTTACTAAAGCAAAAGGCTGTCAGGATGGATGCGTTTCTTATCGAACAGATCGACCAGGCCATCCGGCAAATCGGGTGCGACCCGCATCGTATGGTCAGCGGCGCCGGCCACGACGCCATGATCCTAGCGGAAAAAGTGCCCGCCGCCATGATTTTTTTGCGGAGCCCCGGCGGAATCAGCCACGATCCGGCCGAATCGGTGGAGGTCGAAGACGTGGCAAACGCGCTGGAATGCGGGATGCAGTTATTGGACCAGCTTGCTAAATCTTCTGAGTTTCAAAAAAGGATGTGCCGTGCATAATCTTGGCGGAACACGAAGCAGCCAGCAACCGAACCATTTGCTCCTCACCGCGGACACATTCGTGCGCACCACGCTACCAGGGATGAAGGCGTGTGCGGCGATCGTGCATGCCGGTCCGGCGATAGGTGCGAATTTTGCGCAGTACACCGCTGAATTCGAAGCCGGTGGCGAACTGGGCGCATCTCCGGCGCAACGATTCGTGTATGTACTCGAGGGCCAACTAAAAATACAAGTGGAAGGGCGCCACACTGAACTGGGTGCGCGCGGCTATGCCTATTTCCCCGAAGGCACCGCGCACAAAGTGACGGCAACAAAAGCCAGCCGCGCCGCTGTGATTGAAAAGTTGTACCAGAAACTCGGGTACGTCGATTCTCCCCTAGCGATCGTGTCCAACGAAGACGCGGTTTCGTCGCATCCACTCAACGACGATCCGGATTTACGGGTGAAATGCCTGCTTCCGGACACCATGAATTTCGACTTCGCGGTGAACACCATGGTGTACAAGCCTGGCGCGGCTCTCAGCATGGTCGAGATGCACGTGATGGAGCATGGGCTGCTGATGTTGGAAGGCGGCGGCATCTACCGCTTAGGCGATTCGTGGTATCCAGTTACGGCCGGCGATTTTATCTGGATGGGGCCGTGG
>Ga0210390_10002902_pt1 | contig 14925 bp, 23 predicted proteins | sample IncBWH11OmetaG_FD_161050 | JGI IMG/M metagenome (GOLD analysis project Ga0210390, IMG submission 161050) | Forest soil microbial communities from Barre Woods Harvard Forest LTER site, Petersham, Massachusetts, United States - Inc-BW-H-11-O ...
GTACCAACATCCGTCGCCCTTCTGCCGGACTCCACACCCGCCGCCGAAGACCCGCTGCCCCGGAACCACGAACTGTCTCGCGCGTCTAGCTCCGCAAAATCATTTCTCCGCCGCAAATGCCACTTGAACGCTACTTCCACTACATAGAGCCATTTCTAATTCCGAGTATTAATAAAGGTTCTCGATCATCAACTCGCGTTTGAGTTTGAAATCCTGCCCGTGCCGCGCTTTCTTGACAACTGTCAGTTTTACCAGTGAGTACATTTAGGCGCCTTGGTGCGCCAACGCACGTAGCTGCGTGTCGCTCCGCCAGCAATCGACTCCGCAGCAACGGTATAACTCCTGATAAGTCGGGTGATCTCAATGGGTCGACGCAACACTAAGCTACAACCCGCCTGGCATTGAAAACAAAAGTCAAAATCGCTTGCTAGGGTTAGAACAGCCGGAACGCTGCTGTGGCTAGGTTTTGACCGAATGCAGCCAACCGGAAGGTTCTCCCGCGGAAGCAATGTCGAATCAATGCGCGAATCGTGCGAGAATAATTTTCAGGTGGTAGACCGCGCTGCAGCGAATCGGGGGCAGGTCAATTGCAGACACCGAAGTCAAAGTTGCGTGGGATCCCTGCTGTTTCTGCGGACAGCCCATCGAGCCCAACTCCGTCGAGCCTTGCCGCCTAACTGTTCAGACGCAAGGCGGGGGCTGGCAAGTGTGGTTCTGTCATGCCGAGTGCTTCAAGTCACGAATAGCCAAGCTCCATGACCTTGAACCTGGGATTTTCTGAGACTTCCTCGCTAAACGACAAGTCGCAGATGTCCGGTAAGGGATTAACCAGGCACAACCCAGTCGAAACGGGTCCGCGCAGTGGGTGGGCCTTATCAACGCTCGACGAACAACGCGATAATTGTTTAGATAGTTCCCGGCCAATCGTCGCTAGATTTTCAGCAGCCAGCGGTATTCCCGCAGGATCAGCACTGCTATTCCCAAAATCACCAGCCCTACTGTCAGGGTCACCAGTCGCCGCGTCAATTCCCCATTCTTGGCTCCGCGCGCCACGATCGGCAGATTGATCAGCGCGCTCGCAATGGACGCTAGCACTACTCCCGTCCCCGCCAGTCCTGGCTGCAATTGCCCGTTTGCCACCATATTCGCAGCGGCTGCGGTAGTACTGGCGCTGCTTACCAGACCTCCCAGCAAGCTGATCCCCAGAAAGCCAAATTTGCCCAAGTGCCGCTCGCCCAGCGTCGACAGCACTTGAATCACCAAAAACAGTACCGCAAAATTCAGTACGTGCATCAGTGAAACCGGCGACTCCAGATGAATCTCTGATGCCGTATCCCCGGCGCGTGCCCGTGATCGCCGCACCAGCACGAGCGCGCCAATGGCCATAACAATCAGCGGCGCGGCGGCTGCGGCCAGCGCCGCCGGCGAAAAAATTGCCACGATAATCAAATTGCGCGCGAACATCGCCACGATCGTCAGCATCAGTGCGGCGATCGCTACACCCAGTGACGCGCTGCCTGCTCCCAGCGGCTTCGCCAATTCCGCCGCTGCCGCCGTGCTGTTCACCAGCCCGCCCAGAAATCCACTGACGTAAATTCCGCGCGTCCCATACAGCTTCAACAGCACGTAGTTCACAAATCCGATGCCCGCGATCACTATCACTATCACCCACGCCGTGCGGGGGTTCACTAGTTGCCAAGGATCCACAAAACGATTCGGTATGATCGGATAGATTACAAACCCCAGCAGTCCCAGCAACACCGCGCTGCGAATTTCCTCCAGCGTCAGCCCTCCCGCAAACTTGCGCAGCTCCAGCTTCCACGCCAGCAACATCGTAATAACGATTGCCGACGCTACCGGCGTGAATACGTGTCCGACGCCCACCAGGTAACCCGCAACAAACACCAGCAGCGCCGCGATGGACGTAGTCAGCTCCATCGGCTTCGCCGCTTGCAGATTCCGCACGTCCGACGCCGCGATCAACAGCAGGACGCCCACAAACGCCACCGCCGCCAGCCCCACGGGCAGATGCGCGCTCAACATCCCCAGCACGGAAATAAACGCGAAACTGCGCAGCCCAAATTCCTTGTTCGCCCATTCGCGCTCGATTCCCACGAGCATCCCAATACACAGCGCCGCGGCAAGCTGCACCGCGATGGTCGGCGTCGGGATCCTCAAAACTTGTGTGTCGGGCTGTTGCCAGAACATCGCCGAAGTATACGATGTCGCGTGATTGTCGGTCGCGGGAGAAATTTGCTCGCGTTCGCGTTAGTTTTTCGTCTGGAGCGCCGAACCGCTCGACATGGTCCTTGAATCACGCGGATCAGCGTGGCCAATTTCAAACTTCGTAAGTCCCGATTAGTCGCGTTACCGGACACTGGGAAACGGGACGACTTGCTGCGTAGGGAAAACGAGAACGCACGCGCTCAGTTTGATTCTCGTGCGCTCTCGATGCCGCTGAGAACAAGGCTACCAATCCACTTTCTGTAATCGGCGCAACGTGGAGAGGGCGTCAGCCATTTCCCTTCGCTCCTCGCGAGAAGCTCTGGCATCTGACGTACGAGCTTTAATCGCATCCTCAGCCGCTTTCAGGCGAATCTTAAGTAGTGAGCGGTCTAGTTCAAGGACGGCGGCTCTGTAAAAATCTCGCCAGGTGGTTTCCACCATTTTCGGACTCCTGAAGAGGTGAAGCGGCCGCATAGCCTCTACGGGGCATTCGTCAAATTCTGGGACCGAGGCCCAGCCACGCGCTATGAGCATTCCATAGCTGTTTGAGTTCGTCGTTGCTTCCGCGCAATCCCGTGGCTACTCAAGCGCAACCAGACGCGGAAGTGAAAGTCGAGGAACAATCGAGAACGCAAATGGGCCTGCGAACCGAACGAGGAGCCAACTGGGGAATCCTTCAGGCTGTCAGTGGACGACTCGTCGCGTAATCGGACAAGTCCCGTACTAGAACTCCAGACGTTCCGGTAAAGGTGTTAGTGCCTTAAATCATAAAAGAGAGTCTGTTAATGTCTGGATGAGAGAAACAGTTCGGAAGGAGAAACAATGGAAAAGCGGAGACTTGGGAAAAGCAATCTGGAAGTCTCGGCCCTCGGGCTCGGCTGCATGGGGATGAGTGCGAACTATGGTCCAGCCCCAGATAGGCAGGAAATGATTGCCTTCGTCCGGGCTGCCGCCGAGCGCGGCGTCACTTTCTTCGATACCGCTGAAGCGTACGGTCCATTCACGAACGAAGAACTGGTGGGCGAAGCTCTGGCTCCATTTCGTGGTCAGGTGGTGATCGCCACCAAGTTCGGCTTCGACATCGAACCAAGCGGGAAGCGCAGCGGCGGCCTTAACAGCCGACCCGAGCACATTAAGCAGGTCGCCGAGGCTTCACTCAAACGGCTCAAGACTGATCACATTGATCTCTTCTACCAGCACCGCGTTGACCCGGACGTGCCGATTGAGGAGGTGGCGGGGGCAGTGAAGAACCTAATTCGCGAAGGCAAGGTGAATCACTTCGGACTTTCCGAGCCGGGGGCCAATACAATCCGCCGCGCTCACGCCGTCCAGCCTGTCACTGCGGTTCAGAGCGAATATTCCCTATTTTGGCGAGGTCCTGAGGCGGAGATTCTGCCGACAGTCGAGGAACTCGGAATCGGCTTCGTTCCGTTCAGCCCGCTTGGCGCGGGCTTCCTCACGGGCAAGATCAACGAGAATACGAAGTTCGATAGCACCGATTTCCGAAACGTTGTCCCTCGCTTTTCTCTAGAGGCCCGGAAAGCAAACCAAGCCTTGGTCGATCTGCTTGGCAAGTTTGCAGAACAGAAGAAGGCAACACCTGCTCAGGTCGCGATTGCTTGGCTACTTGCACAAAAGCCGTGGGTGGTGCCGATCCCAGGGACAACGAAGCTGCATCGTCTCGAAGAGAACATCGGAGCGGTTGCAGTCCAACTTACGTCCGACGATCTCCGTGAAATCGATAGCGCCGCTTCAAAGATCAAGCTGCAAGGTGCTCGGCTACCTGAAGGTGCGCTGCGGATGACTGGGCGCTGATCGAAGCGGCGAGGTCGGACCTAGTCAGTTATTTGGTCGCATCTCCTGCCTCAACCGCAGAAGCGCAGCGTAAGGAACTCCCAGACTTACGCGCTAACGCGCGGCTGCGTTGCGCCTCGCATGTTGTTTGGCCACTGGCTTCAAGACGACTTTAGTCCATCCATTCTCCCTCTTATCGAAATGCTCGTAAGCGTCGATGGCCTGATCTAGTGGCAGTTCGTGTGAGACTAGGAAGGAAGGTTTGGCCTTTCCGGCCGCGATCAACGTGGAGAGATGCCGGGTGTATTGCTTGACGTTGGTTTGTCCGGAACCCATCGTCAGGCCCTTTTCAAAAAACTTGCCGAGGTCAAAAGCGATTTGTCCTTTCTTGGCGAGCGAATCGCGACTCTTGGATCTTCAGAGGGAAAAACACCGACGACGCCGATACGACCCGTGGGGCTAACGGACTCCACCAAATTGTTCATCGTAAGGTTGGGATGTTCATGTGCTTGAGGATCATGGGCTTGATAGCCTACGCATTCGCAGCCTTTATCAGCACCGTCTCCATCGGTAAGTTCGAGAATCTGGTCTGCCGGGGATTCCTTGGAGTCATCTATCGGGATGGCTCCGATGGATTCCGCTAGCGCCAGGCGGTTCTTCAGACGGTCAACGATCATTACCTTGCTCGCTCCCTTGAGAATCGCGGAATACGCGGCGAACAATCCGACGGAACCCGCTCCATAGATGGCGACGGATTCGCCGGGCAGCACACATGCAAGTTTCGTTGCGTGATAACCAGTGGGCAAATATCTGCGAGCATTACGTAGTCATTCTCTTTCTCTTCGGCACCTTCAGCCAAGATCAGGCAGTTGAAATCAGCGAAAGGAACGCGCAGATATTCCGCTTGTCCGCCCTGGTAGGGACCCATGCCCGCGTAGCCATACGCGGCACCGCGTTGCCTGGATTCATAGTGAGGTAAAAGCCGGTATAGCCGCGTTCGCAGTTCTTGCAAAAACGACAACTGATATTGAAGGGCAGGCAACCGCGATCGCCGACTTTCACAACCGACACGCTTTTTCCGACTTCTATGACTTCGCCTAGATTCTCGTGTCCAAGAATCTTTCCAGTCTCGATGTCGGTGCGGCCCTCGGACATGTGGAGATCGGAACCGCAGATATTTGTTGTGGTTATTCTTACCAGTGCGTCAGTCGGTTGCTCGATTTTGGGGTCGGGTACATTCTTGATACTTACGCTCTTCGGTCCGTTGTAAACCAGAGCTTTCACGATGTCCTCCTGGTCAACTCCTTTTTGACAGTGTGCTTTCGCAGTTTATGGATAAATAGGGAGAGCATGCCAAAAGAAGCTAGAAATACATGTACGGAAGGCTGTAGCTGATCTCGTGCCACACGCACGGGAGTGATTTTTCGGATTACAGGCAAGTAGAAGCGCCGCAAAGCGGCGCCGTCGGCTGTGCGAGTACACGCTTAATCGTTTGGTCCTACGCGCTTCGCTGTATGGTACGCGACTTCCAAGCGTTGTTTATAAGAAGTACGACGTTTCTACCGCTATGGGAAGTGGTCGGTTCACAGGTCTAAGCACTTCCGAACGGAAGAAGGAGATCACATGCGATTAAAGAAGTACTTGTGGTTAGTTGGTGCGACATCACTCTTCGTCAGCTCAGTCCTAGCTGGCCCCATTCAGCAGGATCAACAGCCAGCTCCGGACAATACAAAAACAAATCAAGGCGATGCCAACAAAGGTGCCACTACTGCCGACCAGCAGAAGATGAATCCTGCCGATCGCGCAACAACCAAGCAGATCCGCAGCGCGCTCATGGAAGACAAAACCCTGTCCACATACGCGCATAACATCAAGATCATCACCCAGGATGGGCACGTAACTCTAAAAGGGCCTGTCCGCACGGAAGATGAAAAGACGGCAATCGGTCAGAAAGCTGCGCAAGTCGCGGGCGCAGGTAACGTTACAAACCATTTGAAGGTCGCGCCTCCGACTCAGTAACAATTATGCTTTGACATCAAAATTGAAACGAACAGGAGAATCAAAATGGAAAATAAGAAAACAGCAGTGTTCGGGATTTACACTACGGTGGCCGGAGCGGATTTAGCCACCGACAGCTTGGTGAAGGCCGGCTTTTCCGCTTCCGATATATCCGCTCTTCTCCCTGAGAACCTCGGCCCGAAACCAATCGCGACCGAAAAAGCGACCAAGGCTCCCGAGGGTGCGACAGCGGGCGCTAGCACCGGTGCGGTTCTTGGCGGGGCACTTGGTTTGCTCGCGGGCGTAGGGATGCTCGCGATCCCTGGACTAGGTCCTTTCATAGCGGCTGGACCAATCATGGCAGGACTTGCCGGGCTCGGAGTTGGAGGAGCCGTTGGCGGAGTCGCCGGCGCCCTCATCGGCCTCGGTATTCCGGAGTACGAAGCGAAGCGTTACGAAGGACGCCTGCAGAAGGGCGGTATTCTACTCTCCGTACACTGTGACACCTCGGACGAAATCAAGCGAGCCAAGGAAATCCTAAAGAACACGAACGCCGAGGACATCTCGTCTTCAGGTGAGTCGTCATCCGATTCTTCAAAAGCCCGACCCGCGAATGTCTAACTTCGCCGCTGGAACTCACGGTTGTGAAGCGCGCCGTGAGTTCCAGCGCGCGTGAATGGAGGCCCTAAATGCTTCTGCTAATCATCATTCTCGTACTGTTGTTCGCCGGGGGCGGAGGATACTACGGATATTCAAGATGGGGGACCGGTGGTGGGCTCGGCGTCGTCGGCACGGTCATCCTGATTTTAGTGGTCCTGTACCTACTCGGCATGTTGCATTGAGGAACAGTAGGAATACTAGACTCAAGCGAGATAAACGTGGGAGTCTCATGCCAAAGAAAAAGTCGAAGCGAAGCGCACTCGCGGATCCGTCACGTCTGAGTCCCGTCGATGCGGATGATAAAAAGACAATCCAAGTCATTATCGAAACGCCCAAAGGAAGCCGGAACAAGTACGCGTTCGATCCTGAGCAAAAGATTTTTCAGCTGATGAAAGTGTTACCTGCCGGCATGGCGTTTCCTTATGATTTTGGTTTTATCCCGTCAACTCTCGCTGAGGATGGCGATCCTAGTGACGTCCTTGTTTTGATGGATGAACCGGCTTTCCCTGGCTGTCTCTTGAAATGCCGCGTAGTGGGCGTAATTGAGGGGGTACAAGGGAAGAAAAAGAAAAATGAAAGGAATGATCGAATCGTGGCAGTCGAGCTGGAAAATCACACCTACGCGTATGTAAAACACGTGGACGACTTAGGGAAAAAGTTTGTTCGAGAGCTGGAAGAATTCTTCGTGAACTATCACAGGCTGCTGGGTAAAACGTATTCGATCGTCGGTGTGAAAGGTCCCGGGGAAGCACGGCGCCGCATCAAAGATGGCATGCGAGCGAATACACGTAAGTAAGGGTTAGCGTATTGAATGTTTTTTGTTCGCTCGCCACGTAAGAACCGACACGCCGAGCCACAGACTCAACGCCGTTAAGAGCACTATCTCGGCGTTCCACACGGGAAGCGATTTCCAAACAAGGAAAGCGAAACAGGCGAGTCCAAAACTGCCCATGACGGCGCCTCGAGCATCGAGCGCTGCTGCTTGTCGGCCTCGCGTAGTATTCATAATTCCCGCCTTCCGCTTCTTTTCCCGTTCGTGTTTTTCAACCAGCGTGGCGCTAGCGGGAAAGATGGCCGGGAACGCAAGGAAAAGGCCGCCGAATATAGGTCCAAAACGTTTCGCGAGCAAGCCTGCGATTACCGTGATCGCGCCGCCAAACAAGAAACGAACGCCGTACTCATACCATCTAGTTCTTGCGAGGGTCGATAGATCGAAGGTTACTTTCATAGCTAGTTAGCGCAAGACGATTGCCCAGAGTCCGAGGGCGCAAATCAACCACACGGCGAGCGCAGAAGTTGTCGCCAATTTCGAATGGATTCGATTGCTCATCATCAAGCGGCTGCATAGTGCCGCATACGCACAGAACGCGATTGCACCGATAATCATCGAGCGGGCCTCTATCGCAGCATAGAGCTTGCCGTCTGCCGCGATTGTCAGTCCGAGAGTGGCGAGCGCGACAGAAGGCGCAGCCCCGAACAAGCCGGCAAAACTTTTAGGTTTAAGGGCATCGCCGAGAGCTGCAAATAACGACACGATGAAGCCACCGACGGCAAAACGAAATATGAGTTGCATCATTAGAAATTCCGCTCCCGGTCTTCGCGAAAATAAATCTGCCGCGGACATAGGGAAAGTCGGCGTCCGCGGCAGGTAACCTTGTGTGGCGATGTGGCGCAATTACGCCCGAGCAGCCTTGCCCTTTGCTTTTCGAGTCTGGGGCTTTGTGTCGGGTTCTACTGCGCCGTCGTCTTCGATTGTCATTTTATCGGCGAGTGTGGACAATTTTACGTCGGTATCTTTTTCTTCCCGGAGCGTCTGGATGAGAATGTTTACGGCCTTGTCTTCGCCAAGTTTCTCGGCCATTGCCCGGACCGTGCCATATGCCGCGATTTCATAATGCTCGACACGCTGCGCTGCGCCGATCAAGGCGGCGTCTTTCGCGTCACGTTCGTAATCGTCCTCGGCCGCTTCGCTGCCTTCTTTGATCAGACCCTCCATGCCTCGGCAATGCTTCCCCGTCGGTGTTTCGTCGAGGCCATCGAAAATCTGCTCGAGTCGTGAGACGTGTTCTCTGGTTTGTTCTAAGTGACGTTCAAACCCATTACGCAGTTCGGCAGAAACCGCAGCCTTTGCCATTTTCGGCAGGGCCTTTACCAACTGTGTTTCCGCGCTGTAGATGTCCTTCAGTTCGTCAACATAAAGCTGTTTCAATTCTGATTGCTGCATCGTGTACCTCCCGGAGAGTTTGTCAATCGTTCCACTATGGAGGAGCGAATCGCCGTCATGTATCCGGCTATCCTTGTATTCTTCTGGCGCGAACGGTGTAGTGGCCGCTGCACCTCTCGCGAAGTAGACCTTGAACCGACGACGCGTTTTAGTGTTAGAATTTCGTCCGTTTTCCCGCACACCTTTCCTGGAGGTGCAAATTGGAAGAACTCCTCAGGGAAATCTTGTCATTTGTCGAGGGTGACGTTCGATGGTGGGACGAGGCAGCCCAACACGTGGAAGAACTTGCCTGTGATCTACCGGAGGCGGAAAAGACAAAGTGGCAGCTGTTAGCTGCCGTCTACCGCGAACGCGCACAAGCCCATACCGAGCTGGCGGGGAGCGTTCGGAAACGGTCTAGCGACTGACTCAGACGGGGATCAGCGAGCGAACGTGATCTACGATGTGAACCGCATCGGATTTTTCGACGACGAGATCGATAGGCGAATCCTGGCCCATGCTGTATTTAATTGTGCCCGCGTGCAGGGTAAAAAGAATGATTGGAACGTCAGGCATGATCCGCTTTAACTCGTAAGCGGCTTCGATTCCATTCATCACGGGCATCTGGAAATCTAGAACGATCAGATGCGGTTTGTGCTGTCTTGCAAGCGCGATCGCTTCTTCGCCGTTGACCGCCTCCGCGCAAATGTCATAGTCCTCTTCGATTTCGAAGATCCTGCAAAGACACTTGCGAATCATCGCGCTGTCATCAGCGACCAAGATTCTCTTCGGCATCGGTTTTCCGGTCCTTGAACCGTTGGAGTTAAGCTGAACAGGAAAGGCCGCTGAATGCGATACATCGAACTGTGTATCTAAAAGTTCCGGGGTCAGACCAAGAGGGGTTAGACACGCAAAGCCACATCGTGTAAGTCGATCGACAATACGGTCGAGCCGGCGAGGCGGATTGAGGCGCGGTTTTAAACTTTCAATGACAGTCGAGAGTATGCGCCTCGCGCGGGGCCTGCAGCGGTTTTTGTGTGGCTGGTGAGCCTGCGGGTTCCAAGCACTCGGTCAGAGGCGCGCTGATCTTCGGCATTCTCGCAAGGGTTCCGAAAAACACCCTGCGAGCTTTTTCAAACGAATCTCCTGCTATAGGATTCACCTGCTTCATTAATGTCTTCTGCTCGTTCGTCGTCTCGGATGCGCGATTTCCAGTGCCCAGCAAGCCTCGATAGACCCGAACCAGCATAGAAATCCAAAGGGATTTCGCGCGCGGAATTTCAATGGAGTTCCGTTGGTGGTGCGAAATGGATGGCTGCCCACTTGCGCCGCCAGGTAGTCGGGGGCTTTTTTCACGCGGAACTTCCGACCCGCGACTACCTCAGCGGTTACGCCTTTCGAACGCTCGTTTCTTTCCGGTAGCACGATAGGGCCTCGCGCTGACTAACTAGACCCCTGCTGCCTGGCGTCTGCCGGACTGATTTGCGAGCAGAGTCTCACCGATCTCTGAAAGCTTTGCATCTGCCTTTTTTTCTTCGGTCAGCGTCTGATTCAGCAGTTGGGCTGCATCCCGCAGGCCCAAGCCTTTAGCAAACGCCGCCAGGGAACCATACAGTGCGATTTCATAATGTTCGACGAAGTTGCCGTTCACGATGAGTGCCGCGTCCCGCAACAGAGAATCCTCGGTGTGCGAAACAGAATCCTTTGCGGCGCTCGTCAGTTCACCGAGAACCGCATTGGATTCGGTCCGTGGTTCGATGCCGATCGACGAGAAAAGTCGCTCTAGGCGGGTTATGTGAGTGCGGGTTTCTTGCAAATGGTGCTCGAGCGCGGATCGCAGTTCGGTTGAACTGGCGTTCTCGATCATGCCAGGGAGACCCTTGTCCACCAGCTTCTTCTCGCAGTCGTATGCGTACCCCAATTCGATTTCGAATAGTTCCTGGAGTGATTTTATTTTTCCAAACATGTGAGCTCCTTTTTTGGCCGTGCGGAAGTGCGAAACTTCGAGTTACAAATAGAACACGCGGAGCTGGGCAACTCACTCCACTGAAGCCCCTACTACACGCACTAACTCAGTGTATGGCTTGCGGATTCGTTTGAGGCCCGACGGATATGCGGGAAGCCGCGCGGTACCGCGTAGCTGGGACGCCATTTAGAAAGAAATCGCCGAATCAAAAGGCAGCCTAGGGCTGTCCGTTGCCGCCGGCGGAGCCATATATTTGTCCAGTGGCGAAGCTGGCGTCGCTCGCCGCCAACTGGACATAAATTGAACCTAGTTCTACAGGTTGACCTGGACGTCCTAATGCAGTGGTTTCTCCAAATTTTTGAAGCTTTTCCTGCGATGCTCCTCCGCTTACCTGCAGAGCCGTCCAAACCGGCCCCGGAGCTACACCGTTGACGCGAATGCCCTTTGGACCGAGCTGTTTCGCGAGTGACTTTACGAAATTCATCGTCGCGGCCTTCGTGAGCGCGTAGTCGTAAAGATCCGCGGACGGATCATAGGCTTGCACTGACGTCGTCGCGATGATCGCCGATCCTGGCGGGAGGTGCGGAAGGGCCGCCTTAAAAATCCAGAATGGCGCATAAATATTTGTCTTCATCGTCCAGTCGAATTGCTCAGTCGAAATATCGGCAATGGATTCATGGGTTTGTTGTCTCCCCGCATTGCTCACCACGATATCGAGCCCACCCAACCCTCGAACCGCTTCGGATACCAGTCGCTGGCAAAAGGCTTCGTCCCGAAGATCGCCGGGAATTGGGACGCAGACACGGCCTTCTTTCTTGATGAGATCGACAACCTCACGCGCGTCAGGTTCTTCGGCGGGTAGGTAGTTGATAGCGACGTCGGCGCCTTCCCTTGTGTAAGCTATCGCCGCAGCCCGGCCCATTCCGGAATCGCCGCCGGTGATTAAGGCTTTTCGGCCCGCTAACCGCCCGGAGCCGCGGTAACTGGTCTCGCCATGGTCGGGACGCGGGTCCATCTTGCTCGCAAGGCCCGGCCACGGCTGCGACTGCACGTTGAAAGGCGGTTTGGGATACTTGACGGTTGGATCCTGCAACGGGTCGGATATCGGCGATCGCGTCATATTTTCGGCGGACGTTGGATGGACGACTGTCGCCGCAAGACCAACGCCAAGACCACCTACGATCTGTCGACGGGAGAATCTGTTGTCATCGTGTCCCATGTTAGGCGCTCCTTCTGTCTCGGTTGACCTATTCATCAGCCGCATCCGGTTGTCTTCGCTTGGCGAGCGCCCGACTCGTTCTTACGCTCGCCGGATGAGCCAAACCACTAGACAGATGATCAATAAAGTTCCTAGCAGTCCGTATCCAAACATTTTAATCTCCAATGCCTGAGTGACAGGCTGGGACGCCAAGCGCCCGATGTCATATTATTATTCCTCGAGCACTTTTTCGATTTGGCCGATCTTTTTTTGAACCGTTCCAATGACCTGTTCATCTTCTCCTTCGGTTTCTAAGTTCGGATTTTTTGTCGCCCGCCCCAGCTTAGTTTTAATTTTGCCCTTTACTTCGTGGAGTTTGCCTTTAGCTCGATCCTTGCTGCTTTGCTTCATGAGGTTCTCCTTTGAGGAATCCGCCTGATGAATTTCACACTAACGGCAGGGGGGCTTCGAATCCATCCCGGCTACGCTGTATATCCCATGATGCGATAGCTGTACGGGAGGGCTGAAAACCAGCTGCATGACGACTCTGACCTCGCTTCGCCAGCGGTGCTATCCGACTTTTCGAGACTTCTTTTCGATTTTGTCCGGAACAGCGCGTGGTAGGGTTTTCTTCGGTGCGTCTTTCGATTTCACGCTCTCCTTCAGATTCGTCAGAACATCGTATGCGGTGTGAAATCACTCTCGCTGGCTCGAATGAGAGGACAATTTCCCGGAGTGTTCTGTAGGCGGTTATACACGAGAAAACGTATGGCGATCTCTAGCAGCGGCCCATACGCTGAATTATGTTGGGATCGGTGCTGATCGTCGATGACAGCCCCGAAGTACGACGGTTACTCCGGGTCCATTTAGAGCGGCGGGGCGTTGCGGTTGATGATGCTGTGGATGAAGTCGATGGGTTGGAAGAAGCTTCCGGGTCTTGTCCCGATTTGATTGTTCTCGACATGTCCATGCCGCGGATGAATGGTTTGGACGCCGCACCGAGGCCGAGTCAGATATGCCCTAACGTACCAATCCTGCTCCACACTCTGCACGCGGACTTAATAGGACAGAATCTCAAGTTACCCGTCGGCGTTACTGAAATTATAGACAAGGGCGAGAACCTTATAGCTCGCGCTCTGAAGTTACTTGGTAGGGCCGACGGCCAGGGTGCTCCGACACAGCAAAACGATGGAGTGGACCCGTGATTTCTTTGACGTGCAACATGGCGGTCCTCCCGTCCGCCTCTTTGAAATTTCTGGTCACGTGACCGCGGACCAGAAATTGAGGAGACGGCCCAGCAATGAACCCTATTTAGTAGCTATCTGACCCGAAAGCGAGTACGGTCGAAGTGTCTCACTAGCATCCTGCCGCACCCGCCTCGCAATACACGGCTCCTTGCGAAATCAGACCCCGTTGCTGACCGCGCACGTTTCCTCGAATTGAGATGCAACGCCAGGGGAGTCGAGCATGGCCGACAAACGACAATGTCCAAATTGCAGAAGTGTCGAGACTTCTCGTTCCCATCGGAAGGACCCACTCGAAAAATATCTCCTCGGTCCGATTGGCGTACGCCCCTATCGTTGCATGAACTGCGAGGTGCGCTTTTATGCCTTCTCGCGCTTCGATGAAGAGATTTCAATGAAAAATAAGCCCGCGTGAGCAGGCTTTCCTCAGGAGTCCGATATGATCCAGAATAACTGGTGGGAGCTATACCGGGCCGCTGTTCTTGAGATCGACCGAAACAAACTTCGAGATCGCGTTGTGGCAGCGGAAGATGCAATTCGGGCCCGTGCGTCACTTGGTGGACTAGTTTCCAGTGAAGAGCAAGTCTCGATACAAGACGCTATGGCTGCTTTGCTTGTCTTGAGGCGAGAGTTGGGGCACAGCCTAGTGGATAACCAGCGTCATCACAAAGATGATCAAGAGTCGAGATGAGCCAAGTACAAACCGAACCTTGTGGAACGTGCGGGGCTGAGATCGATTTTAGTCGGGGGCTTACGAATGCGCTTCTGTCGGCCATTAACAATGGCAGCTTCCCCCTAACCACGCTTTAGAGCGTATCGAATTGCCAGAATTCTGTTTCCGCAGCGGCGGTGACGCTGCTCGCACCCGTTTGCACCCACTTCTCATCTCGCTTATCGAGCAGAAATTTGATGAATGACAGCCGGAGGTCAAATTTGTTGCCGGTCTCGTCCCGCACAACATTGTTACTCCAAGCGGCGGTGCGCGGAGTCCCAGCCGGATGCAGATGCACTCTCAAACGATACAATTCACCCGCTACGTCCGGATCGTTCACTTTTTCGCCTTGCTCGTGGCGACTGGATAACGCTCGCCGCCTATAGTGACTACAGATTCGTTTTGTACGAGTGCCTGTTTCCAGATCGCTGTTGCGATTTCTTCAACAGACGGCTTCATAGTCGAATTGTACCGCTGATTCTGGCACTGATGTAAAATCCAGCCCTATGCCAACACAAATGAAAACAAAAACAAAAACAAAGCCGACGCCGCAAGAAATAGTTGACCTAAAGAATCTGTTGCCGGTCCTTACCCGCCTGGTCGAGAGCGGCAAAATCTCAATCCGGCTCGGGCCAGTCCGGGATGTGAAAGACTGGCTCAACAATTATCAGGCGTTCGAGAAAAGCCCGGTTGTCACGATTGACGCAACGGCCGTTCGAATCGCCGGCGGTGAATTGGAGCTTGATTGCGGTCTCGACGACTACGCGGCCTAAGTAAATGCCCAAATCGAAAGACGACATGCCGGAGTCCCTGCGCACAAGTCCAATGAGCGTGTTGTGCCCAACTTGTATGTCGATGCCGGGGCGCGATTGCATCACTACTTCGGGCGGATCGGCTGCGATCCACGTAGCGAGGATTAAGGCG
>Ga0210390_10002903_pt1 | contig 14921 bp, 17 predicted proteins | sample IncBWH11OmetaG_FD_161050 | JGI IMG/M metagenome (GOLD analysis project Ga0210390, IMG submission 161050) | Forest soil microbial communities from Barre Woods Harvard Forest LTER site, Petersham, Massachusetts, United States - Inc-BW-H-11-O ...
TGCCGTGCATCTCATCAAGAGCAAAAGGCAAGCCGACGGCCGATGGCTCCTTGAACGCTCCTACGACGAGACGCTCACTGTTCCGTTCGGCGAATCGGTAGGCGAGCCGAGTCGCTGGAACACGCTCCGGGCGCTGCGGGTGCTTCGTTGGTACGAGCCGCGAGGGCCCCAGGCGACCAGCAGTGTCTAAGCCCAGCCTTGTCTTGGTTCTTGTGGCGACAGCGTGTGACTTTTGACTGACGCGGAGATCCCAGAAAAAGCCTGTTGCGAAATGTCCCGTAGGGACTGCTTTGCCAAAGGGGCTGGAGGACTCAGATCAAGCACCAAAGCCAAACAGGTGAAGTGTTGTCAGATGTCGGCCAAAATGAATCAAAAATAAAAGAAATAATTTTCCAGCGGGTCTTGACAAAGTCGGCGGCTTCATAGAAGCCCAGGGTTTCAACCCTGGGACTGGAGTTTGGACTTTTCCAATCTGTGGCCCAAGGTGGCCTAAAAAGCATAGCCCAGGGTTTACCCTGGGTTAGCCAAAATAAACGTTGAGCCCTGAAGGGGCTAGAATCTCGATCCGGCTGAGAGGTTCGGGGCCGATTTTCGCCGGACCTGACGGCCCCTTCAGGGCTAATGCCAAGGGGAAATTAACCCAGGGTAAACCCGGGGTAAACCCGGGTAAACCCTGGGCTAAGCTCTTTTGCCCCTTCGGGGCCAGGCACTTCGTGCCAAGCTACGATCGGTGTCGTCCCTACGGGACGCGCTTGCAGTAAATTCGCAACAGCATCTAATTAGCCCGTTAGGTTTCAAACAGGACCGACCTCCGGGCTCAATTCAAGGGCGCTTGGCATTGATTATCTCGTTTCAGACAGCGATTGCGGCAGCCGGGACAAATGAACGCCTGTTTCCAAAATGTCGGGTTTTAGTACGCCTAACAAAAAGCGTGTAATCAGACCATCCGGTCAATGCTTAGGAGAACGTACTATTTATGAAACTGGGTTTTATTTGTTTAAATCTGCCGGGTCATCTCAATCCGATGACGGCATTGGCGCGTCAACTGCAGGGGCGCAACCATGAGCTTGTTTTCCTTTATTCTTCGAGTGCTAACGGTTTGCCATGTGTTCCTGGTGACGATAGAGATCCCATTAATGAAAACCGGGCCGAAGTCAGCAAGCTGGAACTACGAAGGTCAGACAAGAGTTGAGAGCCAAAATTAGCTTTTTCACGAGCGTCAATATTTTGCTTCAGACTCCACTGGTCGCTTGCCGCCGTTCCGTTTCTTCCTCACATCCTCGATTCTCGGTGCCTCACTCACGATAACCTTTCAATTTGAGAGAGCAGATCGGTAAATTGATAATATCCGAGCTGGCCGTCTCCCCAGAAGATTTTGACGCCGAAACCGTCCTTTGCGATAACTTCGCCCTTCATCCCGTCTGGGGTCCAGACGACGATTTCATGGAGTCGGAGAGTCTGTGCCTCTTTTCCGTTCATAAGGATTGATCATGAGCCAAGATGCAAATGACCAAAGGAAATTTTGGCCTGATCGAATTACCGGCTTCATGCGGAGGTCTGATCCGAAGAATTTCGCGCGTGAAGTTTTGGAATCTCGTGTTATAGTAAATATACAAATAATAGAATGCACGGCTGAGGCTCCCGAAGACGCTTGATTCAACCGGCGAGATTTTAACTTCGATCAAGTCCAACTAAAATCATCATTTTGAAAATCCTCATTGCCGACGATGACGATGTTTCTCGCATCATCTTAGCCTCGGCCTTGAAGAAACTGGGGTACGAGGTGGTGGCTGCCGAAAACGGTCTCAGGGCGTTGGAGGCATTTCAAAGGGACGATTTTTCCGTTCTGATTTCAGACTGGCTGATGCCAGGGATGGACGGCCCGGCGCTCTGCCGCGAAGTCCGCAAGGTGCCACGCGAAAACTACACCTACATTGTTCTGCTCACCTCGCTCGACGGTAAGGCCAACTATCTCGTAGCGATGGACGCCGGTGCAGATGATTTCATGACCAAGCCTTTCGACTCTGAGCAACTGAAAGGGCGCATTCAGGTCGCAGAACGTATCATCGGCCTTCAACGACGCGTCGCGGAAGGGGCGCGGGAGTTACGTGAGAAAAACGAGCAGATGGAGGAGGATCTTAAAATGGCGGGCGAGTTACAAATGTCTCTTTTGCCGCAAGAGTTTCCCACTATGCCTCGCAGTGTCTTGCCTGCGGAGAGCGCCATCAGCTTCTCGAGCTTCTACTATCCAATGGGCGCGGTCAGCGGAGATTTTTTTACCGTCAACCGTCTTTCAGACACCACTGTAGCCGTTTTCATTGCCGATGTGATGGGTCACGGAATCCGCGCCGCATTGATCACCGCCATGGTGAGCGTACTCGTCGAAAAATTCAGTGCTGCGGCCGCGAACCCGGCCGCGATGCTTACAAAAATGAACCGCAGCTTGTTGACCATTTTAAAGCACGTCGAAGGCGCGCTGTTTGTCACTGGTTTTTACCTCGTGGTGGATACCGCGCGCTCGCGAATTCTCTTCGCGAACGCAGCCCACCCGGATCCATTGCTGTTGCATCGTCTCCGAGGCAACCTTGAGTCGATAAGTGCGAAAGGCAACGGCGGACCGCCTCTCGGCTTGCTTAATGACGCCCAATATCAGAACTGCGAGTGTCCTCTGGCCGAGGACGATTTTATCATGCTCTTCACCGATGGCTTGTTTGAAGTAGCAGCACCCGGTGATGATATCTACAGTCGCGAGCGCTTGATGGCCGCCGTGCGTAAGCGCGTCAGCTTGCCATCCGCTCGCATGCTGACCGAACTCCTTGGCGAAATCCGCCAGTTCTCCAAGGGGATCGAATTCTCCGACGACGTTTGCCTTGTGACCATGGATATCAAGCGGCTATCCGAGGCTGTTGTAGCCCCGGCTCTAAAATCGATCTGATCCATCTCCTGATTGGCGGACTGCCTGATTCTTACTTCCAAGAGGACTGTGGTACGATTTTTTTTGTCAAGGGTGCGTCCAGCTGTGAGTTCAGATCGGCTTGCTTGCGGAATGAAACGTTGCTCATGCCTCGACGTCGAAAATCCGGTGCAGTCGCAGCAGTTCAATCATCGCCTGGACCCCCGGTTGGACACGGAGAAGTTTGAAGCCAGGATTCGGTGTCGGCAGCAGTTTGTAAAGGCTTAGTAGTGCTCCGATGCCTGAACTATCCAGAAAAGTAACCTGACTCAAGTCCACCCAAACGTCATTAATCTTGGAAGTCCAAATCTTCTGACATTCTCTTTTAAACTCTCGCGCCGTAGACGCACCGAGACGAGCCACTTTGACAAAGATTTTGAGGGTAGTCCCATCGATTTCGGCACCGATCGTTTCCATTGTTGCTATCTTTAATATAATTACTATATTGAATGCAAACAAAAGTTGCTTTTTTTCTCAATGCCATGTCACGCTTCATACATAAAACTCCGGAGTTTGGAGGCGGTGCGCCATCAAAGAAGAACGACCGGAAAATCGGCAACCAAGACCACCACCCAAAACTGGTAGAATACTGGAGCAACGTCGCTACCACTTCCGGAAACCTGCGAATCCGGTTGCGGCGAACGATCAAGCTGGGGCTGTGGCGGGCGGTTGTCGGTGGCTCGCTGGCCCTCAAGCGTATCCTTGATCTGGTTATAGGCGGATGCGCGCTCGCTCTCTTATCGCCGGTTTTTCTGATTACTGCGATCCTGATCAAATGCGAAGATCGCGGTCCGATTTTTTTCAAGCAAACGCGCGTTGGGCTAAAGGGTCGCACATTTTCCATGTGGAAGTTCCGTTCTATGATCGTCAACGCGGATTCATCGAGGGACAAACTTTCGAGGCAAAATCAGACACCTGGCGGTGAGCTGTTCAGGCTGTTCAAATTGAAGGACGATCCGAGGATTACCAGGATCGGCAAATGGATCAGGAAGTTCTCAATCGACGAATTGCCCCAATTGGTGAATGTGATCCGCGGAGAAATGTCGCTTGTCGGGCCGCGTGCGGCGCTTCCGCGCGAGGTAACTGAATACAAAGTCGAGGAGCTTCAGCGCCTGAACCTAAAGCCGGGTCTGACCTGCCTTTGGCAGGTTGGCGGCCGCAGCAAGATCGATTTTACGGGACAGGTACGACTAGACATACAGTACATCCGTTCAGAGAGTCGTTGGCTGGACTTCAGACTGCTCTTGAAGACGATTCCGGCCGTCCTTTTGGGAACGGGAGCCTGTTGAAAACTTTGTCCTTGCTTGCCCCAGATTTCGCGGCGGTTGACTTGGTCTGGCGGCATCCGCTGCCGTTTGTCCTATGGCCGGTGGGCCACCAGCCTCTGATCGATCACTGGATCGACGAATCTGTTCGACAGGGCGCAGAGGAAATCCGGATCTACGTCGCCGATCGACCGGCCGAAATCCGACATCATCTTTCTGCGGCCGGATATTGGAGCCGGAGAGCGAAAGTTACCGCGATTCGCACTGAGGCCGATGCTCCTTCGGAAGCGATACTGATGGACCGACTACCCCAGGAGGACCGGCAGGAGATCCGAATTCCAGAGCCTCAAAGTCTTTTGTCCGGCTGGCTTGAGATGCAGCGGTTCTGGCTGACGCACCGCGAAGCGGCGTCGGTATCGGTCGACACAGAGGTCATGCCCGACGGTTGGCTCGGGCCTCATGTCCGCGTGCATTCCCGGGCGAGCTTGCATCCACCATTCTGGATCGGTAGCCGGACAGAGATTGGTGCAGGCTGTCGGGTTGGACCGTACGCGGTGGTCGGTGAAGGCAGTGTTCTGGATCATGACGTTGAAATAGAGAACGCTGTAGCGCTCCCGGGAACCTATCTAGGACCGAATACCCGGCTCAATGAGGCGATCGCGCAAGGTGGCATTCTGATGGACATACGCCGGGCCTGCCGCATCGATATCAACGAAGATTTCATTCTTGGCACAGTGGCCAGGCATCAAAGGCAAACCTCCGCGATGGGAAAGCTTAGTGCGCTCGGCCTCTGGGTACTCCTTGCTCCGTTCGCGAAATTCTGGCCGGGACAGAAGTGGACACCAAAAAAGATCATCAACTATCAAGGATTGAACCTGATGCTGGATGGCGGTAGCCGCGGCCCTCTCCTGCTGCGCCGTTGGCCGTGGCTCAAACAAGTAGCATTGGGAAATTTCTGCTGGTTTGGCATTCTCCCTCGCACCGGCGATGAGTGGGCTTACCTGTCTGGCGAGACGGCTGAGCGCCTGCGCAGCAGCCCTCCCGGGGTATTTTCTTGGGCCGACCTCCAAGGCTGCCACAACCCCTCTTCACCCGACGAATGGGTTCACGCCGCGTACCAGGTGCTCCAACCTGACGCGACGGTAAAGCATTTGTTGCAAAGACAAATTCTTCATCTGGCGCTTCTTCGACCGGAGATATGACCGCGGACATGTCCAACTCAGAAATGAGGGAGTGCCGGATAAAGCCGGATCTCCAACTTGTCGCCGCGACGCTGTCTGCGATGGAGGAATACTTTCAGGCACGCGGTCTGCAACCCAAGGCATGGTTCGAGTTAGAGCTTGCTGCAGCCGAGGCATTGAACAACGCCATCGAACATGGCTGCGTCGGTCACCCGGAAGTTGAAATTGCTTGCCGGTGGAAATGGACAGACGAGACCATTCAAATCGAAGTCACCGACGCCGGCAATTATCAACCACCGGGCGGTGATCCAAGGCTGCCGGATGATCCCCTGGCAGAGGAAGGCCGTGGGGCATTCTTGATTGCGCGGCTTGTGGACACTGTAGAGCACGCCCTTTCAGCCGAAGGGCACTTGATCCGACTAACGAAACGAGTCGCCTTAGCGGAAACGATGGGCGTCCGATCGAACGCGGTTGACCCGCCTTCTTGACCGGCCTGAGGCTTCTAGAGTTTGCTTCTAGGCGGACCCGTATCATCCGATCCTCTTTTGTCGCTATTGGTTGCGCTTTGTCCGCTCCCTGCGGTAAAACAGCCTCTTCGCGAAGCAAATCGAACGCGCTGTTTTACTAGCAGTATCGAGCTAGGTTTGCAGCTCTCTATACAAGCTCGTCTCCGGTCGGCGGTTGGAAAATAGTGACATATTTATCCATTTCCGCCTTGGGAATTTCAAAAGCGCCTTCAGGGAGGTTTCGATTTCGTTCTTCCAAACGGCGATATAATTCGGAATACGGAACATCCATATAATACAGTTTGAAATCTGCACCCAGCTCTTTCGCCCTGTTCCTGTAATCATCACGCTCAACACGCGCCCAACAGCCATAATCAAGTATTACATCGCCGCCCATTTCCAAGACATGTTTTGCAACGTCCCACATGATCTTTTCTATGCGCTGGTGTCTTTCATCGTGATGTTCGTGCCCGACATCATGACCAAACAGCTTCAAATGCCAAACATCAAGGGTCAGCAGGAGCGCATTTGTCTCCCCTGCAAGCTGACGGGCATAGGTTGTTTTTCCGCTGCCAGGTAATCCAATCATCAAATGTAGTGTCGCCATGTTCACCCGTCCATTTCAGACATCCTATCGGCCGCCTCTCAACGCAGGTGGTAACGTAGAAAACGCTGATGCCACGCCCTAGTTGTATCTTACCTCCCGCCCCAAACACAAGCCCGCTTGCTCGCAGCTGACTAACCTAGGGCCAATGCATGACCCGCGAAGCGGTCGATCATATAGGTGGCGATCGCCGCGGGCGAAACCGTGTTGAAGCGGATGTTTTGCTTGGCGAATTCCAAGGCGACACACTTGGTCAGCCCCTCGACGGCTTGCTTGGAGGCGACATAGATCGTGGCCTCGGCTGCGTCGACATGGCCAAAGGTGCTCGACGTGTCGACGATGGCCCCTCCGCCGCTTTTGAGCATGGTCGGCGATCTGGTGCTTCATCGCGCAGAGGACGCCCCAAACGTTAATGGCAAAAACCATTTTGAAGGGTCTTGTTGTGCTGCCCGACGTATATATTTTTTGATGCGTTGAGCATTAAAGAGCGGCTTTGCCGCCGTTGACGGGAATGGATGCGCCGCTGATGAAGGAGGCCTTCTCGGAGGCGACAAAGACAATGGTCTCGGCAATCTCCTCAGGGTGTCCGAGCCGCTTCAGCGGAACCCCGGCAGCAAAAGCTGCCTTGCGGTCGTCCGAGCCGCCGGCGAAGCGACTGAGCATTTCGGTTTCAATGGGGCCCGGAGCAACGATATTCACGCGGATTCCAAAGGGGGCACCTTCCAACGCAGCCGACTTGGTTAACCCTTCGACGGCATGCTTGCTCGCGACATAAAGAGACGCGCCGGGCGCGCCGATTCGTCCAAAGGTGGACGAGATATTAATGATGCTGCCGCTCTTCTGCTGCGACATCACGCGCAGCTCATGTTTCAGGCTGAGCAGGACGCCAAGGACGTTGGTATCAAACGTGGCGGCATAGGACTCGGGCGATTGTTCAGTAATCGGACCGGGCGTGCCTTCGGTCCCGGCGTTGTTGACGGCAATATCGAGCCGTCCGAACCGCGCCACCGCCCCGTCCACCAGCCGGCGTACATCGTCCTCGCGACGGACGTCCGTTTGGATGAATTCCGCTTCTGAGCCAAGCGCGCGGATCTCCTCCGCAAGCTTTGCACCTTCGGCCGCGCGGCGACCAGACACCACGAGCTTGGCTCCCTCTCGGGCAAAGACCAGCGCGGTGGCCCGGCCAATGCCGGTGATCGCTCCAGTGATGAGAACGACAGGGATGGTTGAGGAGGTACTCATATTAGCAGGGAATGGATAGTTGCGCTGCGGAGTGAATGCATTAGTCTGGAAAAGACCGTTAGTCTCTTAGATAAGCGACCAGCGGTCTCTTGTCAAGTCACTCCCGAATTCAATCATTCCCGCTCCCACCAGTTTCAGCCCTGTGTAAACGGCAACCGTGCCCACCAGTCCTGCGAGGGGAGCCCACCATGGCATCCGCAGAATATCCTAAACGGTAGGCAGTGGTTCAGATGCCCCTTCTTGTCCCCCATTACCTTGCCTTGAACCTCAAAAACCGACCGCGGTTAAAATAGTCAGTTCTCAGACAGGATTCGGAATTGGGGTGTCACCTTGTGCGGGGGTAGAACCAATTTCTTTCTCCGGTTCCGTTTCGGGCATAAACGAGGCAAAAAAGGCGAGTCCACCGACGGCGATCGCGGCCAAAGCAAGAAAACCTGTAGTGTATCCGAAAACCTGCACCACAAAGCCAGCGAAAACGTTGCTCGCTCCTGCGCCTAGGCCGGTCGACAAGGCAACCAGACCCTGAGCAAGGTTAAAGCGCCCGGTACTCCGCATCAGGTCGGCCGCAATAATGATTGAAATAACACCGAATATTCCCGCAGCCACGCCATCCAGCAGCTGGATAGCGACGACACCCCAGGGACTATCTGTCAACGTAAACAAGATCCCGCGGATGGGGAGGGTGACAAAGGCTACGAGAAAAATTGTCTTTCGTCCGACGCCTCGGCGCAGTGCCCAGCCGACTGTCGCAGCAACGCCGATCATCACCAATTGAGCAGCGATAATACAACCGCTTAGAGCGATAATATCGGCGCCAGGATGCTTCTTCGCCAGCACCTGACCAGCCATAGGCAACATCGCCGCGTTGCCAAGATGAAACAATACGACAGAAGCCAGAAAGATGATGAGTCCTCGTCTTTTGAACAGGTCCGAGATAGGTATCGCTGCGGCCTTTTTCGTCTTGTCGGCTTCAGTTAAAGAATCCTTATCCTCTCCTCCGCGCGCAATATCGTGATCGATTTCCTGAGGTCGAATTAAGGTAACCGCGGTGGCGCTCGCTAAAGCGAAAAGGCAAACGAGATAGAAGATCCATTGGTATCCGAACCGTTGACCGATCGTGCCTGCCAAAATGGCGGCGGCGAAATTACCTCCATGGTTAAAGCTCTCGTTCCGACTCACTCGAGCGGGGAATAGCTTTCTACCAACGATTCCAAGGCTTAAAGCAGCCAGAGCGGGGGGAATAACCGCCGAAGCAGCACCCAACGTAGCCTGAGCGGCCACGATGACCGGCAGCTTCGGCAGACAAACAACTAAGAGGCTGCCGAAGCCTACCATTATTCCGGAGATCACGACCAAAAGCCGCTTTGCGCGGACTGAGTCGACTAGCAAGCCGGCCGGAATTTGACAAATCGCCGCCGCGATAGAGCTAACGGCCATAGCAATTCCGATTTCACCCGATTGCCAATGCAGCCCTCCTTTCAGATAAATCGAGAGATAAGGGCCGACGCCATCTCTGACGTCGGCCATTAGAAAGTTGAGCGCATCCAGTCCCAGGATACTGGAACGAGAAGGTCCGGAGTTTGGTCGATCCATTTTCATGAGCGGCGCTGGGACTTGGAATTAATGTGCGTCTTTATAGGTAAGAAGTAGCCTTTCCTTCGCTTATCCCGCTGGCACCGTCATTGGACGGGGGCGTTCCCCAGGACCACCGCGTGATCTGTCGTCATTGCTGGTCACTGTTTGCATATGATCGGCGGATGAGCCGATGGAAGTCGCTTCTAAACTTCGCCCGTAAGTGTTGATGGTACCAAACCCAGCCGCCGCGAGCGGGGCTCCAACTTGGAAGAGATTAGCATACTGCGTCCCCACGTGAGGCGGAAAGTGGACAATCGTCCCATTGTCTAACACGGCGCCGTCAATCTCGCCCCTGGCGGCATGTGTGAGCACCTTGACGGTACCAGTTGCGCTCATTGATTGTCTCACCTCTTGACCGGGAGCTGGAGGCAGAGTTTGTGCTGATGGCGGAGTGTCTACCACTGACTGTTGGCTGGCCGGATTGGTGATCGTGGTGGCATGGATGGTGCCTTGGTTTTCAATAGATCCATCCACGCTGACTGAGTCTTGCAGCTTGACAGTCTGAACTAGCTGCTGACTCATGTGTGGAGCAAAGCGCACGATGGTGCCGTCACTCAGAAGGATTCCGTCAACCAGCCCGTCGGGATTCATCATGTATTGAGAGACCGTACCGCGAATGCTGGTCGGCTGGGTGGCACGATCAGGAGGCGCCGGCGGCACCGGTTGTAGCGCCCCAGGGAGTGGAGGTGCCACCGGCGGAGGTGGAGCAGATTGTTCGCCTGGTGCTGGCGGCGGCGCTGCTTCCTGGGCAAGCACAGGGACTATCATTCCAAAGCTTGTCACCGAAACCGCGAGTCCAGCCGCTATCATTCTGCGAGTCGCGAGGTTTAGTCTTGTCTGTAAATAGGTTTTCATTGCAGCAACTTTCTAAACAGATTCTGTGCCAAGAGGGGCGGCTTGAGCTCCCGAGAGAAGCCTCCCGAGATGAAGCGCGCTCTGGAGATTAACCGTCCGTTTAGAGGACACTTTACGTCGCATTAGCGGACAAGAGGCGGTATCCAATCTGAAAATCCAGGGGGGTGTCGTGATTTAGGACGCGCTGGTGTCATGAAATCGGTCAACTGCACCCGAGTTCATCCGGGTATCATCCTCGAGGAATCCCGATCGTGTCGGTTGGCACGAAGAATGTTCAATGAGTGGGATAGACAGTATTGCCGGGCGGCTCTGAACCAAAGCCCCGTCTGCCTGTTGGTCTTGTTCATTTTATGGAATTTGTCGCAAGAGAACCTTTCTTCGCAGTCTGCGCCATCACGGGGGCCGCGATCGTCGGACTCATTTTCCGTCCAATGCGTTTGCCGGAGGCCGTATGGGCTTGCCTGGGTGCTCTCGCGCTTTTCCTTCTCCACCTGATTTCCTGGGACCACGCGCTGCTGGCCGTATCGAAAGGCATTGATGTCTATCTATTCCTGTCCGGCATGATGCTGCTAGCCGAGCTTGCTCGATGGGAAGGAGTGTTCGATTGGTTAGCCGATTGGGCCGTACGCGCCGCTCACACATCCGCTTCGCGCCTCTTTTTATTAATCTTCTGCGTCGGCACGATTGTGACGGTCTTTCTATCTAATGATGCTACAGCCGTTGTCCTCACACCTGCCGTGTACGTCGCCGTGCGAAAGGCGAAAGTCGATGCTCTTCCGTACTTGTTAGCCTGCGCCTTTATTGCCAACGCTGCCAGTTTCGTTCTCCCGATCTCCAATCCTGCAAATATCGTGGTCTTTGATGGCCACCTTCCGCCTTTGCTTCCCTGGATGCGGACCTTTCTAATACCTTCGGTTGTGTCAATCGCCGCGACTTTCTTAGTTTTGCGGCTTGCCTCGCGGAAGCATCTTCGAGGGCAAGCGGCCGAAGCGGAGGATCCCGTTGCGCTTTCTGAGCCTGGGAAACTTGCAGCCTGGGGTTTGGTGATTGCGACTGTTATACTCCTGGCTGCTTCGATCACCGGGAATTCGCTCGGCCTGCCAACTTGCGTGGCAGCGGTCACAGCGATAATCCTCGTCGCGCTGAAAGATCGTCAAGCGCCGATCTCAGTGGTCCGAAAAGTCTCTTGGAGCGTGCTCCCGCTTGTCGCGGGCCTGTTTGTCATCGTCGAAGCTCTGAAAGATGCCGGAACGCTTCGGATCGCGCAAAGTGGTTTGGAAATAGTCGGCCATTGGCCTGTTCTTCGCGGAGATTTGACCGGGGCTTTCGGGGTCGCTTTAATTTCGAATTTGATGAACAATTTACCGGTCGGGCTCATTGGCGCCAACGCGCTGGAACTCGCACATATTTCTGGCGCCATGAAAAATGCCTTCCTGATTGGTGTGGATCTTGGACCCAATCTCTCTGTCACTGGATCATTGGCGACCATTCTATGGCTAATCACGTTGCGCAAAGAGGGTTTTCGGGTCACATCCTGGACCTTCTTGAAATTTGGTATCCTGGTGATGCCTCTTGCCTTGGTTGCCGCGGTGGCTGCCTTGGCCTTGTGTTCTTCGGCGCGTTAGCAAGGAAGTTTGTATGCGCTGTTTTCCTGAAGCTTCAAAACGGTGTGGCTGGGGCTCGCCAATCATTGGTCGATTCCGGCAGAGATCGCGGGCGGCAGGTCGGCTTGCTTGGCATTATCTTTGGCTTCTTCTCCTGATCGATGTTACAACATTTCATAAGGCGCGTGCGCAAGACACCGGAGGTCCTCGGCTACCGCCTGCTTCCTTCCAGACGACGGTTGTGCAGGGTGTCGTAGCTCAGTATCTGATGAATCCGGACGGCTTCATAGATGGACTGCTGCTTTCAAACAACACCATCATTCGTTTCCCACCGCATCTCGGCCAGGTCTTGACGCAAACCGTCAGTCCCCAGGATATTGTTCGAGTTGAAGGCTTTTTTGAAAGTTCCGGAACCTTCCACGCCTCATCTATCATCGATCTGCAAAGTCAGCGTTCGGTCGCCGATTATCCTCCTTCACCGGGGCACCCACCTGCGCCGCGTCCGGGTAGTCTACCTCGGCGGCCGCTCAGCGCGAACGGCACGATTCGAGTTCTCACTCAAGGAAAGCGGAGCGAGATCAATGGCGTGGTGCTCGCAGACGGGACAGTCGTACGCTTTGCACCCACCGTTGGGATGCAGTTTGCCGCTCTATTGCACGAAGGAAACCAGTTTGCGGCGACCGGCTACGGAACGAGTAATCAGTACGGACGCAGTTTTGAAGCTACGGCGATTGGCCCTTCGATCAATCAATTAGAAGCGATTGCTCCAGATCCTGGACCTAAGCCAAGACCGGAAATCGGGACATCGCTCCCACCATCAACCCCGTGATTTTCCAAGCGGATACGTCGGTTGCCGATGAGCCTCGTGAGCTCGAGACTTTGATGAAGTTCAACAGATGTTCAGATCCTTACGCAGCATATTGATTCTTCCCTGGCTCTTCGTCGCATTCGTGTGTTGCGCACTCACCTTTCAGTTGCTCAGTCTCCTGGAGTTAGGCATCGGCGGCGAAATCGGAAAAGCTAAAAATTCGGTAAAGGATTCCGGCGAACGGATCAAACAAGAACTTGGCCTTTATTTAACCGGCTTTTCTGAGGCGCCCGCCAACTTTGACGATTCCGATCGTCAACGTGAATTACGCCTTCTTTTGGACCTGGTGCTAGGACGATTCTACGGTATCGAGGGCGGTTTCTGGTCACCAGCGAGCCAGTTTATAGCTTACAGCTTTCCGACACATGACACCGTGAAGCGGGACGTCCCGAAGGACGAAGCAGACCGGATCGTCACCTTGAATAGACGTGCCCTTTCCACCCAGAAAGAAGAGACTGCTCAATTTGATTCCGCGGGTGAGGTGCTTCTCATTCACGCCATACCAGTGCGCTCAGACTTGGTCGTTTGGACGATGGGACGTGCGCACGTCGTGGCAGCCGCCGCATTTCAAAAACTAACGGGCGGATTTCTCCTGCTTTTGTTGTTTATGCTGGCGGCGGCAGCGTTGAACCTTTGGTACTTGCACCGGTGGGGGCGGCGGTTACTGCGGATTGCAGAACAACTGGGGCCGGCTCACTCAGACGCCAAGCTGCCAACAACAGGATTAAAAGAGCTGGACCGCTTAATCGTGGCGTTCAACCATCAAACCGAGAGCCTTTCTGAAGCCCAGCGTGCTTCCAGGGAGTTGTCGGTCGAATTAGCCAGAGCCGAGCGCCTCACGGCACTCGGGCGGATGTCCGCAGGCCTGGCCCATGAGATTCGAAACCCGATTGGGGCGATGCGGCTTCAGGCTGAAAACGCGTTGGCAAAAGACATAGTTGAAACTTATCAGAAGACCTGTCGAGGCATGCTGCAAAATATCAGCCGCCTCGATGACCTGTTAGAGCGACTTCTCGCCATTGTGCGATTGGATCGGTTGACGCTTACGCCCACGAAAATTCTGCCATGGCTCGAAGAATGCATTATGCCGTTCCGAAACGCCCCGGGAAATGTGGCAATAGACGTAGAAGCGCCAGAGTCGGAATGGTCATTTGACGAGCAGCAGTTATCGCGAGCCCTTCACAATTTGGTAGCCAACGCCGTTCAACACACGCCACCGAACGGTTGGGTGAAGGTCACGGCAAAGAAAGAGAACGGACAGTTGGAGATCGCAGTGGAAGATTCCGGATCAGGAGTACCAGAGGAGCTCAGGGAGAAGATTTTTGAGCCTTTTGTTTCATCCCGCTCAAACGGGAGCGGGCTTGGGCTGGCAATCGCCCGCGAAATCATCGAAGCCCACGGTGGAACTCTGCTCTGCGCCCCTGGCAGTATCGGCGCTCGATTCGAGATACGGATGCCTTGAAGTGAGCCCGGACATTCCCTTAGGTCGACTCCGGATCCGAGATTCCGTGCTCTTTGAGTTTTGCGTAGAGAAGCTGCCTGTGGATGTTGAGCAGGCGAGCCGCCTCAGCGCGATTGCCGTTGGTTTTTCTAAGCGTCTTTGTGAGCAAGAGTTTCTCGAATTGACTGACCGCAGAATGAAAATCCAATTCCAATAAATCCTCGATTTGAGTCTCGGAAGGGCGCTCCGACACCGTCATTTGCAGGTCGCCGGCGTTGATTACTCCACCGCGTACGGCCAGAGAGGAAGAACGAATAATGTTTTCCAATTCCCGCACGTTTCCAGGCCAGGAATACTCGGAAAGCAGCTTTGCGGCGGATGCGCCAAGCGACTTAGGAGGGGAAGTCGAGCGTTCTAAAAAAAGCTGCGCCAGTAAGAGTATGTCCTTCCCGCGCTCACGAAGGGGTGGGAGCCGAATATTCAATGCGTTCAGCCGGAAATAGAGATCCTGACGGAAGCTGCCATCCCGGATCTTTTTCCCGAGATCCTGATGGGTTGCGGCAAGGATCCGGATATTGACCTGGTAAGAAGATTGGCCGCCGACCGGGGTAATGACTTTGTCCTGGATCACGCGGAGAATTTTGGCCTGCATTTCCAGCGGCATATCACCAATCTCGTCGAGGAACAGTGTCCCTCTATCTGCTTCGCGAAATTTCCCGATGCGAGCTTGAAATGCTCCACTAAAGGCTCCTTTGGCATGTCCGAAG
>Ga0210390_10002905_pt1 | contig 14915 bp, 12 predicted proteins | sample IncBWH11OmetaG_FD_161050 | JGI IMG/M metagenome (GOLD analysis project Ga0210390, IMG submission 161050) | Forest soil microbial communities from Barre Woods Harvard Forest LTER site, Petersham, Massachusetts, United States - Inc-BW-H-11-O ...
CTAGCAAAAACACGCACCACGTCAGGTTAAATTTTGGACAGCGCGAGTGTCCTAGTTTGTCAGGGCGGGTGTCCTAGTTAGGACAACAACCAGCGCTGGGTCCTCTAGCCGGTCAAATTCCCCTCATTACCTATCCAGACTGCTTCATTTCGGCGCTGGGACCGTTATACCAGGCGCGCTCGTTCGTCAGAGCTAAGGGAGGCTCCTGTGGGAAGAAAGCCAGCCAAAGCCGAGTTCGATCCTCAAGCTTTTCTCGCCAAGGTGGGGGCGGGCAAAACGATTTTGGAAATTAAAAGGAATCAGCACGTCTTCGAGCAGGGAGACGTGGCGGGCACGGTTTTTTACATTCAAAAGGGCCGGGTCAAGCTCACGGTCCTATCCGAGCAGGGCAAGGAAGCGGTGGTCGGAATTTTAGAACCGGGCCAGTTCTTCGGCGAGGGCTGCCTCAATGGCCATTCATTGCGCATCGCGACCACGACGACGCTGGAAGAATGTGTGCTCACCTCAATCACCAAAGAGGCGATGATCGCCGCCCTTCGTTCCGAGCCGAAATTTTCCGAGCTGTTCATGACGTATCTCTTGACACGGAACAGCCGAATTGAAGAGGACCTGATCGACCAGCTTTTTAATTCAAGCGAGAGGCGGCTCGCCCGCCTTCTCATTCTGCTCGCGCATTTCGGAACGGAAGGCGTACCGCAGCCCATTCCGTTGGATATCAGCCAGGAAACATTGGCTGAGATGATTGGAACGACCCGATCTCGCGTGAGCTACTTTATGAACAAATTCCGGAAGCTTGGACTCATCAGCTACAATGGAAAGATAGAGATTCATAATTCGCTGTTAAGCGCCGTTTTGCATGAAAAGCCCGAGATAGAGCGGGATGATCCAACAAGCAAAGTCTAACCCACAGTTGCTCGAAGAGCAGATTTTCTCGGAGCGCTTCCATCTGCGATTTTTGCTATTGGGACTTTTCGGACATGCGGACCGCATTCAGCGATGTCCGATTTTGGGGGCGAAGCGGAAGTCGGACTTACGGGCCGTCAGGTCAGCTTTTTTGGACCCGAAGCGGACATTAGCCGTTTGCTTGCCGAATCGTTTCTCGCTCAGCGAGCATCCGCTGACGCGTTTCGCGCGCGGAGACGTGGACCACAACGATCCTGCGAATCCAATCGTCTCCGGATCTAGGCCGGCTTCTTCGCGTAAACCATGCACCAGCCCTGGGGCGAGATGTGGCCATTAGCAGACATGGAGCGGCCGCATACGTCGCCAAAAGAAAAGTCGCCCGAAGGCGGCTCTGAGTGTCCTGTTACGTCGCGGGAGAAGTCGGACCACAATGCGAGAGCTGCTTTGCCAAAAGAGCGTTCGAATTGGTGATTTGAGTTATTCATCCATAATCATGGGAATAACGTTGTTCAAAAAGACCAGAGGGAATCCTTATCGGCCAACGTGCGACACCCATGCATCTTTGTTTTGGGAAAGTGAGCCGCCGCTGACGTTCGCCCATATGCCGCTCCCAAGAAGCAGCAGAACGAGACTAAGTCCGAGTATTTGCTTCAATTAAAACTCCGTGCTGGACTCACAATCCCCATGTACCCAAAGTGTTCCTTGTGCCTGTTACCAGGAACAGTTGTTGTGGTTACTGCGCCACTGACAAACGTTGGCGTATCAATTTTAATCGCCAAGGCGGATACTTCGACTACCCAGGGCGTGAACAGGTAGGCGAGATTCTGACGCGCACGATCAACTCAGTATCGGGCAACGATTATGATCGCGACGACAATGAGCGCCGCGACCAGCGAAAGGGCGCGATCGAATGTTTTCGATCCGGCCTTTGCGATATCGTCGGGCGGAGGCATGGCCTACGTTGGCGCATGTAATTCACCCCGAAGCCATCGCGCAGTTTCAGGAGATTTCATCGGATCGATAAGTTCGACCGCGCGCTGTTGAACGTGAGCGCAAGCAGGGCAATCGAATGTCCGAATGTCAAAGCCAGAGGGACCGGGAGTGATGCGGGCCAGCATGGATCTTGTTTGGCACGCCGGGCAAAGTGGCCGCAGGATGATCATGGTGCTTCGCCTTGGATTACGCGGGAGCGTTACAGAACTCTCTGTCACCGGTAGATACCGATACGGGGGCGGTGATCGAACCACCATCGCACCGCCCATTGTCCGGCGATGTTCCGATTTGCTCATTTTCGAAAATTAATGTATTTGGCCGGGACTAAGCCTAATTAGGATCTGAAATGACGTTGTCGCAGCTCTCGCCGCGAAAACCTGCCCGGCCAGGCTATCGCCCGCGCCGCGAAGTTCGGCCGAATGCTTCGTCGGCGCCGTGCTTGTCTTGAAACGAGCATATTGATAACATATCCCGCAATGCGGGAGAGCAAGGTGGGGTCCACCCACGGTATCGAGCATCTGAAACGCCATTCCCGTCAAAACGATCCGCCGGAGCAGCCGGTCGAGCGACGAGGAAATTCCAGTGAACAAGCCAGTCGATCCGGGAAACGACGAGTTCGACGCAAAGGTATTTCTCGCCAAGGTCGGCACCGGCAAGACGATCCTCAATTTCCAAAAGAACCAGAACGTATTTAAACAGGGAGAACCCGCCGACACGGTGTTTTACATTCAAAAAGGTAGGGTCAAGCTTACCGTACTGTCAGAGCAAGGTAAGGAAGCAGTCGTCGCGATTCTGGAACCTGGCCAGTTCTTCGGCGAAGGCTGCATGAACGGTCACAAGTTACGGATTTCGACGACTACGGCGATGGAAGACAGTGTCGTCACCGCGATCACCAAGCCAGCTATGATAAAAGCCATTCACGACCAGCCGAAATTCTCGGAATTGTTCATGGCCTATCTCCTCACTCGGAACAGCCGGATCGAGGAGGACCTGATCGATCAGCTGTTCAATTCCAGTGAACGGCGGCTCGCGCGGCTGCTCTTGCTGCTCGCCAATTTTGGCAAGGAAGGCAGCCCACAGCCGATCAGTCCTAATATCAGTCAGGAAACGCTGGCCGAGATGGTCGGCACCACCCGATCCCGGGTCAGTCATTTCATGAACAAGTTCCGCAAGCTGGGCCTCATTAGTTACAACGGACATATCGAGGTTCACAGCTCTTTGCTCAACGCAGTCCTGCATGAGAAGCCTCTGCTTAAAGAACACAAATACAAATAGAAGCATCGATGATAGCGAAGGGGTGTGCCATCCTAAAATTACCCGCTGCCCCTGGCTCTCGGAACTAGATTCACTTTGGGGAATTGTTCCCGCATCTACGCCCCCGATCTGGCCGCTAACGGCGACTGAGAGCGTCGTGCTCTCGCCTGACCTTAGACGCGCAACACATGGCACAGTCCCCCATCGCCCATCCCGGTCACATTGAAATTGAACGGCCGCCATGCTCGAAATGCCACGGACCGATGACACTTACAGGTGTGGTTTCGGGGAAAGACGGTGTCGACATACGCACCTTTGAATGCAGCCTGTGCAATTGCAGCGAGAAGGTCACTGCCGCCTCCCAATTTCCATATCTGCGTGCGCAATTAAGATCGCTGAAGTCAATTTGCCGAAAATCCCGACGACCGCTGAAAGGTGGTGTTCGGCAATTCCCAACGATCTGCCAACGCCTGATCAATATTGACCAGCTGATTGGACTTCAAAAATCAATGCTGGCTCCCATCACCGCTACTTCAAGGGTACACCACCGGTGACAGAGAGTGTTGTGCTCCCGCCCAATTCCTAGGGAATGAGCATCATGCCCCAATCGCGGCAGATAATTTGTTCCAAGTGCCAATCCGAAATGTTCCTGGGACGCATCCAAGAAGGTCCGTCAGGTTATGACCTTCGGACCTTTGAATGTCCTCGTTGCTCGCATCAACTTAAGACGGCGGTGAAGCTCGGTGACCCCATGCAGTCCAAAGCGACAATGGCCTGGCTCCAAGGCCAATTGGTCGCGCCAAAGTAAGTCGCCACCGGGCGGTATCTTTTTGTTGGCGACGATCGAGTTGCCAAACCCTCACGGGCGGCTTTGTCGATCGAACATGGCTGCGTGCTGAGGCAGATCTAGGACGAGTATGGCGCGAAGCTGATACAGCCGATCTTGAGCCTGTTCACCGCGGTCAATGGCGGCTTGTTCGCAGGGTGAACTTGTAAGGGCCCATTCAGGTCAATTTGTCGAAAATCCGGCAAAGCGCAGAAAGATCGTGTTTAGCAAAGCTTCATTGCGCTTCGCGAGCTGATCAATATTGAACAGCGACGCGGAACGCTGAAACCTAACGTTGTCCTATCACCGCGCTCCGCCACGGGCATCTACCGGTGACAGAGAGTGTTGCGCTCCCGCCTCTTCGACGAGGGAAGCATCATGCAAAAATCCTATTTCTTGCCTGACAACGTCAACCTTTACATCCATCGCCCGGCGTGCCGGAAGTGCGATACTCACATGATGCTCGCTCGCATCATGCCCGCACGCATGGGTTTCGACCTCCAAACCTTTGAGTGCCCTAACTGCGAACACGTTCTCGAGGTGATGGTTGAGACCGACGCATTCGGAATGTCATCTATGGCCGGCAGAGGTGGAGATCATGGAACAGGAAACCCAACATCCACCTGATAGTCGCGTTTGGGATGACCGGGCGACGGAGGTTATCGCGGAAGCCCGCAAGATGCCGCTCGGAGAACGGCGACGTGCTGCACTCAGGGAAGCGGGGCGACTGCGTATTGCTGCCGAGCTGAACCGATGGCTGGCAACTAAGTAAAGCGTGATCGGTCAGGCAGCGATGCTCGGCTTGGCAATGACCGTGATGATCCAGCGCGTCGGGTTGCTGGACTTAACTTCCATGACCGAATGGACCAACCCCGTGACGAGCGATCCCTCAACCGTCAAGGATGTCATTTGGCTGCGATGTTGGTCATAACGGCAGCGTCTCGCGACTTTTGGATCAATCGTCTCGAATGTTTTCATATGGACCAAGCCGCTGCACCCGAAACGGTTCCGCGACGCCATACTTGAGAGCGCCGATCGATGAAGTTCTGACAATCGGCCCGCAACATCGGCTGCTTGATTAACCTCTTTGGTGACCAGGCAGACCTCCACCCGGAACGGCCGGCGCCAGCGAAGGTTTTGGCCATCACGAAGTGGACTCCTAGACGCGTGCTCCAGACAATTGGGTTGATTGGTGGCGTCCTCATAAGACGTCATTGTCCTTTTGGGGAGTGCTCTCTTGCGTTGGCGCACACAACTATATCTCGCTCCCAAACTGTTCAGCTCGGCTAATGCAGCAGGCTCGTGTTCTTTAGGCCACCGACACGTCGAGAAGCGGTATTGGCATTCCGGTGACCTCGATTTTCCCATGCTGGAGCAGCTCCATGGCGCGCACCGCATTCACCGGACGGCTGAAATAATATCCTTGGGCATACGCGCAGCCGGCGGAGAGGAGAAAGCTCGCCTGAGCCTCGGTCTCCACGCCTTCGGCTATGACCCCAATACCAAGCTCCTTTGCAAGGCGAATAGCGGCGCGCACCACTGTGGCATTGCGAGAATCAGTTGTGACCCGGAAGACGAGCTCTTGCGCGATTTTCAGCCGGTCGACCGGGTAGATCGTAAGATATTTCAGAGAGGAATAACCGGTTCCAAAATCGTCGATTGCGATTCTGACTCCGAGCTGCCTAAGGCGCTCGAACGTGTCGCCCTGCTTCTTCGTGATCTCCATCAAGACAGTTTCCGTAAGCTCGACTTCGACGTTGCCAGGCGTAATGTCCCACCTTGCGAGACTGGCGGCAATTTCAAGTGGCAGGTCTGGCGCCCGTTTGAATTGGACGCCGGAAACATTCACCGCGAGAATTTCCGGCGCGATTCCCTGATCGCGCCACCGCTTGAGCTGGCGGCAGGCCCCCTCGAACACCCAATGTCCGAGAGGGACAATTGCCCCTGTCCGCTCCGCGATCGGGATGAAAATGGAGGGCATAATGAGGCCGCGCGTCGGATGGCTCCAGCGAACCAGTGTCTCTAGTCCGACGATCCTACCCGAGCTGATTTCTACTAGCGGCTGATAGTAGAGTTCGAGTTCGGTACCGCCGATCGCAAGGCGCAATTCCTCAGCAAGCGTGACGCGCAGATTTACCTCTTGGTCGAGCTCTCCGGTATGGAAGCGGAAGCAGTTGCGTCCGTCGGCTTTGGCGCGATAAAGCGCCAGATCGGCTTGTATCATCATGGCGGCGGGTCCCTCCACTTCGGCCGAGAAGGGTGAGATTCCAATACTCGCGGTGATGCGAACCTCATGCCCTTGGACCTCGAACGGAGCGGCAATACTTGTCCCAACCCTAGCCGCGAGCGTTGCTGCGGCCACGGGATCACTTAAGTCCGCCTGCAATATCGCAAACTCGTCGCCACCAAAGCGTGCAACGAGGTCGGTCGGTCTGACGGTATTCCTGAGTCGCTGTACGACCTGTCGGAGGAGAGCATCGCCAATTGCGTGACCCAGCGTATCGTTGACGTCCTTGAAATCGTCGAGATCGACGAAAAGGACGGCGAACGGGCTGGCGCTGCGCTTGCTGGCGGCGAAGGCCATGTTCAGCCGCTCCAGAAAGGCGCGTCGGTTCGCGAGATTCGTGAGCGGGTCCGTCAACGCGAGAACCTCGACCCGGCGGGCATAGCGTCCCGAAGCCCACAGATAAGCAACGACGACCCCGCTGACCAACAGGCCGGCGGTCAGAATTATCCAGGCGCGGTCATGGCCGATGCCGAACTTCCCGCTTGGGGCCGGTATGGCCACGAGTGTCCAGCTGGCATCGCCGGCTCGCAGCGCGCCGGACCAGTGTGTCCCTGCCATGAGAACCGCCTGCGCCGCGGGCCGGGGTGGCGCGACCTGCAAGCGCGAGGCGTAGATATAGACCGGCGATGCGGTCGGGCCGGCGGAGGGCGAGAACAGAAACAAGTCAAGGCCTGTCGGCTCTGGCGCGGCGGCCAAGATGGTCTCGATCATCACCGATGTCTGAAACGCGCCCTGGACGAAGCCAGTCAGATTGCGTTGGCGTTCCTCCTCGGTGTCGGAAGGTAGATCTTGTCGATAGATCGGCAGCAAGACGAAAAAGCCCAATCGATCGCCATCGCCGGTGTGGAGTGTGAAGTCCGCGAACGTGGCCGGCTGGTTGTTCCGCCAGGCGCGATCGAGCGTTTCCCGGCGCTTCGGCTCGGACGCGAGATCGATGCCGAATACCGGAGACGTCTTTGGTTTTTCGGTCGAGTAGAATATCGGGAAATACTCATCTCGTTCTGGAGATGGAGCCAAGCTTCCATCGGGACCGACGGCCTTGATGTGATAGCCTGGCACGCCATCGTCGATTGCGGAGCGTTCGCGCGCCGCGCGCTCCGCGTGCGATACGCGTGGGATCCAGCTGACGCTCTGGATGGCTGTCTGGTCGCGCAGGGTCCGCTCCGCGAAGATCTCGAACTGTTTCCGGCTGACCTCTTCACGCGACGACTCAAACAGGGCGCGCAAGGCGACAAGTTTGCTCAAATATTGGTTGATTCCGTTCTGCAGAATCCCGGATTGGTTCTCGGCGGCGGACTGGAACTCCCGTATCGCAACCCGATCCTCCCATTGCGAAACAAACAACCCGCCGCCGATCGAAAGAGCCACGCCGATGGCGGAAGCCGTAAGCATTGGCAGGAAGTGCTTTGACTGGCCCCATAACTCCCTTCCGAACATCTTCGGAGGTCGAAAAACCGCGGGCAACTCAAGGAGAAACATGTGGCCTCGAACCAAAGATGCGAATGATCTTGAGTTAAGGCTTCAGGCGACCAATCAGCTGGTTAAATGCCCTGCGGAGTAATTAGCTGGTTAACCAGCGGTAAACGGAATCGCTCCAACCATGCCGCTAAACTGAGCTTCGCGAAAACGCCACTCATCGGGTGAAATCCTGTCCAGCCTGCTAGTTGAAGCTGCATGCAAGTAGGGGGGAGCGTGCCATCGGGAATAGTAGCGCGGTGTTTCACCGGATTCCCCGCTTGAACCGGTTGCCAACCTGCGCGCGCCCACTATCACGTCAGACCAGCATTGCAGGTCCGTTCCGGGTCATTCGCTACCTTTCGACCGTGGCCATCCACTTCCGGTCCAGCCCGGTGAACGGACATTCTCGGAAGCCGCGGCATTCCCCAAAGCGCCAATAGGCGACATTGCTATTCGATCACTTCCTCGGCGCGGGCAAGTAGGGAGTGCGGCGTCGAGACCAAACGCCAATCGCAAAAAAAGGTCACTGTAAAACAGAATTTAATCGTCCTTGGCGGCCTGCGAAACCCAAATCGGGATTATGCCGGGATGTAGCACCGCAATCCCGAGAGCGGTACTCAATCCGCGAGGGAAGCCAAGAAATTCGGCATGGCCTCAAAGAACTCGCGGGCGAAGCCGGGTTTAGCAGGGAAAAATACAAACCCGATCGCCGCAACGAGGCGCCGTTACAAATCGAAAGGCCCATTCGATGACAGATCTGCCTGACGTGCCAATGAATACTCGCGACGAACTCCTCCTCTGGCACGCTCTTCATCGTCTTGAAGTGACATATTGGTACGACGTTGACGTCAACGATGGGCGCACTGCCCATGAATTTTTTACCCCGGACGGCGTGAAGATGGTGGGTCACAACCGGTTTGAAGGGCGTGAACGGATCCGAGCATTTTATGAGTGGCGTGCTCGTCAAAGCGCCACGGAAGCAGTGCGTCAACTGGGGATTAGCGGCGTGAGAGCTGTGCGTCACCTGGTCACCAATCTATATGTAGCTTCAAGCAGCGAACGCTGCGCGACCGTGCTGGGTATGGTCGTTTTCTATGGTGGTCCATCGAAGCGCCAATCAAATCCCCCCATGGTGGCAGATTTGATCAATGAGTGCGTATTGAACAAAGACAACGTGTGGCGGTTCAAATCGCACACACTCCGGCCGGTATTCATGAGCAAAGCAACGCCTCCGGAAATGCAGATCGATCCCAATTTCCTGATGCGCACGTGAGCCAACCGCTCGATCATCGCGGCGACCGATCCGGCCACACCGCCGCACCACATTTTTCCTTGAATCGACACCCCCTATATCCTTTTGTTTAAGCATGATTTTTTCGGAAAAACCGTGCCCACTCTTCCGGACTATGCGCGGGTGTGGCTCAAAAGGCTCACCATGCCGGCGAATGCGCATTGGTCATTGCCGCGGAAACTGACCTTCGCTACCCTGACAACGCCACACCGTTTCGTGGAGTGAATGCAACTGCCACTGGCGGATTGCGTCATGAGAATTGATTTCAGGACCATGAGGATTGCGGGCCCGATTTGCGGCTTCTTGGCTGCTATCGCTCCAATCGATACCGCTTGGTCCCAATGCATTGCTGTGCAGGAGGTTTCTTCCCCCACGGGCGGCAGCGCGGGGTGGCTGGTCAACGGACAACCCGCGACTCCCGCGCAGGTAAAACAATGTCAGCAATGCAATAAAAGCGGCGGTGCAGGGTCAGCGTGTGCGCAATTTAAAGCGTCAGCCCAGGCACTAATCGCAGAACGATCCGAGGAAAAAAATTGTGCTGGTGCTACCGGTGAATCGTCGGCGGCATGTGCGAAAGCCAGAAAAGCGGCAAATAACGCAAAAAACAAAGAGGCTGAACAAAAACAACAAGCGTCCGGAAAAAAGAGTACCTCGACTTTCAACACGGGAAACACCATCCAGGCAAAGCCTCTAACGCCCACCGGAAAGCCGAAGCAATAAGATGTTCGAACGGGCAAAACGAGCTCAAAGTGTCGCGCAGGTGCTTTGGGCAGCGTCAGCCTTGCTCGTTGCAATGCCGTCGTCCGTGTTTGCCCAGGAACAGACCACACAACAACTGCCGATACCGACGGGCCAGACGCAGACTCAATCCGACGACAAGCGCTGGGCGGTCACATTCGACAGCGATGTGAGATATTTTTCCACCAAGGTGACAACCCCCGGCCAGCCGACCGTTGGCTCCGACGTCACATATGTTCCGATGGGCTTCGGCGTGGTTGGAACACCGAACGACGACTGGAAACTGGAATTCGGAATCCGGGGCGGCCAGCAGCACATCGTTACGTTTCAAGGCAATACAGGCAATCCCAATCCGTTGCCCGCTCCGTTGGCAGGCGTTGCCAACTCAACTTATTCCGGTTGGGTCGACACGACGGTGTCGAGCACGGTCACATATCTGGCTATAAGCGGAATGCAGCCATTTATTTCAATGAGTACGAATATTCCGACTGGCCATAGTCTTGTGACCGGCGCGCCGGGAGCAAATCCTTCCGACCCTGACATCACTCAAATCGCCGGATTTGGTGTGGGCTGGAATTTCGGTCCGACCATCGGCGTGAATATCCCGATCACACCGAACCTTTTGTACACAATCAGCCTTGGTTATACCCAGCGCAATCCATTTACCCGGGTGGGGCCTGACGTCGCTGCCGGTGCGGGCTTTAGCGCGATCCAGACCCTTTTTCCCGGCAACGATACGACGCTTACTTCTGCACTCGGATATCAGTCCGGGCCGTGGTCGCTTCAGCTATCGGCTGCGATTACAGGTGAAACGACGACCATGGTTGACAGTCGCAATCTTTATCAGGCGGGCGACAGCTATCAAGTTTCGGCTGCTGCGGGCTACGCCTGGAATGATGCCTGGTCGTCGAAGCTCACCGCAAATTTTGCACACATCGATCTAAATCAAAATCTGAATAACATTGCCGTCAGCAATCCAGGAAAGAACAACTACACGCTTTCCCTTGAGACATTCAATACCAATAACAATGTTACGAGCGCGACCTTCGATACGACCTATAAGGTGGGTGATCTCCGCCTTGGGCCCAGCGCAAGTTTCATGTTCCGCGAACACAACGGTTATGACATGCAGACCGCGCTATTTGTGCCGGCGAAAACGGTTTGGTTCGCAGGGGGCGTATTCGAATACGCTGTGGCCAAGCAATTCTCGGTCAATGGACGGGCACAGTATATCTGGGGATCGATAGATTCAACGGCGCTGCCACCCGCGCCGGTCATGAATATCACCGGGTGGGTTTATTCGATCGGTGCGAAAGCGCAGTTCTAGGGAGTCGCCCATGCGAACCGTTGCACTGGTATTCATGGTTGGCGCGACATTGTCTGTCGCCGCTGCGGCTGTTGCAGAAGCCCAAGTTCATTGTTTCGAAGGAAAGACAGCGTCAGGCGAATGCGTAAACCCGAGGTTGGGTTCGGTCATGCGCAAGCAAGCCATCATCCTCTCTCAACCGAAAATCTCGGATACGACGCCGCTTAACCTTCCAAGCGAGGATGCGTTCTATCCCAGGCTCCAGGATCGTTTTGAAAACAGGGTCTTTTTCGGTTGGCCCCCTTTAAAGCCCGGAGGTTCCTAAGCGCCTAAGTTGCACCCCGTCAAAGAGGGTGACGATTGATTGCCCATCGGCATGACACCCTTTGGAAGGGGACAATGATTTCGATGCCACGACGTAATTCGTGGCGCTCATGCTGACGTTTTAGGAGCGAGGCTCCAGGCGGACGTTACATTTTAATCGGCATCGTGGAGCCGATCGAGGATCGCATGAACAGTGCGGATGAATTCTCTACCGGTACCTCAACCAAGGGAGCGCAACGCCATGACACACGAGCCATCTCGCATTGGGAAGTCGCGGCAATCTGGTTTTGTCGGAAATGAGAAAATCGCAAGCAGTATGTTGCTTGCGGCCGTTTCGATCCTGAGCGTTTCGCTTGGCGTTACGGCGTCGCAGTCCGCGGTTACGGTAGCCGGGGGCAGCTCAACACGCGACTTGAGCGTCAAGCTTGCGGAAACGAAGACGACGGTTCACACCAATGAGTTGAAGATGAATCCCCCCGTAAGCCAGAAGCCTGTGAGCAAAGGTATGGAATATGGAAAACGCCCCGTAGATTTTTCCCCGCCCCCTCCACCGGGCCCGCAAGAGAAGCCGAAGAGATAGCAACGCGATCGGACACTAGACGTCAGAAAGGACAGAATGGCGCTCGCCCTGAATTAGGCGTCGATGGTTGCCATCCGAGTCTTCATCGCTCTTTAGCTTGATCCAGTCCGGCCGGGTTCTCCTGAACCGCTGGTGCATTTGAAGGGAGGGATTCCCGTCATGACAAGTCCCATTCGGAAAGCGAAAGTGGCGATCGGCGCCGGCGGTGATGTCGGCCGGCGGCGTAACATCAAATCGCTGATCGTCATTCTGCTTGGCGGGATCTTCTTTGCGGGTCCTGCATTGGCTCAAGCCGAACGTGAGCATGTCGAGGAGACACAAGGAGTCCAGCAGAAGCGTGAGGAAACACCTGCAGTCCAGCAGAAGCTTAACCCGGGCGAAGTCATCCAAGCCGTAGAAACCGTGGAAGCCAATGAAGCAATAACGAAAGATCAGCAGAATCTTGACCAAGCCAAGAAGGATTTCGGCGAAAACTCGCTGGAGTACCAGGCCGCCGCAGCCCAATTGAAGGTCGACCAGGACACGCAGGCCGCCCAGCAGCAGGGCGTTAAAGTTCAGGCGGATCAACAGGAACTGGCCGCGGCCAAAACAAAGGTCAAGTCCGACGAGGAGGCGCTTGCCGACGCCAAGAAGAAATACGGTATCAGCTCCCCGCAGTACCAGAATGCGCTGAAGCAGCTCGATGCCGACAAGGCCACCGCGGTATCGGTTTCAAGCCAGTTGCAGCAGGATGAGCAGAAGGCAGCAACGCTGGCGACGGCCGTCGCCCAGGATCAACAAAAGGCCCAGACGCTCAAGACGGCTGTTTCCCTCGACATAGGCGAAGCGGCAAAAGCCAATCAGACAACAGGGCGAGATCAGCAGGCGCTTGACCAGGCCAAGAAGGATTTCGGCGAAAACTCGCTGGAGTACCAGGCCGCCGCAGCCCAGTTGAAGGCCGATCAGGACAAGCAGGCCGCCCAGCAACAAGGCGTGATCGTCAAGGCCGACCAGCAGGAACTGGCTGCGGCCAATACCAAGGTCAAGTCCGACGAGCAGAAGCTTGCCGAAGCCAAGAAGGAATACGGGGTCAACTCACCGCAGTACCAGAATGCTCTGAAGCAGCTCAACGCCGACAAGACGACCGCGGCGTCGATGTCTAGCCAATTGCAGCAGGATGAGCAGAAGGCGACGACGCTGACGACGGCCGTCTCGCAAGACGAACAGAAGGCCCAGACGCTCAAGACTGCTGTTTCGCTGGACATAGGCGAAGCGGCAAAAGCCAATCAGACAACAGGGCGAGACCAACAGAATCTTGACCAGGCCAAGAAGGATTTCGGCGAAAATTCGCTGGAGTACCAAGCGGCCGCGGCCCAATTGAAGGCCGACCAGGACAAGCAGGCCGCCCAGCAGCAGGGCGTGATCGTCAAGGCCGACGAGCAGGAACTGGCCGCGGACAAGGCCAAGGTCAAGTCCGACGAGGAGGCACTCGCCGAAGCCAAGAAGAAATATGGAGTCAACTCTCCGCAGTACCAAAGCGCGCTGAACCAACTCGACACCGACAAGGCGACCGCGGCATCGCTGTCAAACCAATTGCAACAGGATCAGCAGAAGGCGACCGCTTTGACGACGGCCGTCTCCCTGGATGAACAGAAGGCCCAGACGCTCAAGACCGCCGTTTCGCTGGACATCGGCGAAGCGGCAAAAGCCAATCAGGAAATAGCGAGAGATCAGCAGAAGCTTGACGAAGCCAAGAAGGAGTTCGGTGTCGACTCGCCACAGTACAAGGCGGCCGAGGCCCAATTGAAGGCCGATCAAGACAAGCAGGCCGCCCAGCAGCAAGCAGTGATCGAGAGGGCTCAGAATCAGGAACTTGCTGCCGATAATGCCAAGGTCAAGTCCGACGAAGATGCGCTTGCCGACGCCAAGGCGAAATACGGCGTCAACTCTCCGCAATATCAAAACGCGCTGCAAAAGCTCGATACCGACAAGGCGGCTGTGGCGACGCTGTCCAGCCAAATGCAGCCGGAAAGAGCAGCGATCCTCAGCACGAGCACGGCGATCGCCGTCGAGGGGCTAGAGTCGAACTTAAAACCAGAACCGAGACAGATCGAGCCGAAAGGACTGCTACAGATCGAGTCGAAGGGCTTGCGCGAAAACAAGGAAGACCGCAACGAGGTTCGTAACAAGGAAGAACATCATCGAGACGTCGTGAGAACCCAAACCAATTCCTCTGACTCAAAGGCGAACACCAGGCTAACGACGACAAAAACGGCGACCACGGTGATTCAGCCGAAAGTTACGCCGATGCCCAAGACGCCGCAAATTGCGCCGATGACAATGACCAAGAAAAAATGAACGACGGACTCCTGCAGACCGAACGTCCAACTACTCATTTGAGGATCAGGAGCACATCATGACACGGATCTCGACATTATTTGTTACGGGCATGTTCGCCGTGCTTGCGTTGTTGGTCGGTATTGCAGGCGCGGCGCAGATAGGAAGCCAAACGAACGCGCAGATTCATAATCCCCCGGCGACGCCGCATAACTTCGATATTGAGCAGAAGCGCAACGCGGCCGCAAAAACGCCGACGAACCAGCCAAAAGGCCAAAAAACCATTAGCTGGAAACCGAAAGCAATCAAGACCGGGACCGGCCAGTGAGCGCCGGCAAGACCCGTCCTAATTTCTTTTTGGCTGTTGTTGTGGCGGTTTTTTCGGGGGAGGCGTCGGCTGATGCGGTCCCTGGTACTGGAGGCTCTTTTTCGGCCCGTTCGTATTGCCAATTTGGTCGGCAAAACTCGCAGATGCAAACAGTATGAGTGAACTCACAACCAAAAGAGAGACAAGCAATTTGCGCATGGAATTCTCGCATTGGTTAAATCGTCGATCGCCGGATGGACCGATCATCCTTACAAGCCAAGTCTGGTCCCATTCGCCTTAGCCGGCAATACTCATCGCAATAGCGCCGGGCC
>Ga0210390_10002908_pt1 | contig 14909 bp, 7 predicted proteins | sample IncBWH11OmetaG_FD_161050 | JGI IMG/M metagenome (GOLD analysis project Ga0210390, IMG submission 161050) | Forest soil microbial communities from Barre Woods Harvard Forest LTER site, Petersham, Massachusetts, United States - Inc-BW-H-11-O ...
ATTGCTCACCATCGACAACCAGGTGGATCAGACCACGGGAACGGTCCGGTTCAAAGCCAGCTTCCCGAATGAGGACGACACGCTTTTTCCCAACCAGTTCGTAAACGCGCGCCTGTTGCTGGATACCAAACGCAGTGTGGTGATTGTTCCCGCGGCGGCCATCCAGCGCAGCCCGGATTCCATGTACGTTTACGCGGTGAAATCCGACAACACCGTGGAAGTGCGAAACATCGTGTCGAGCTTGACCGAAGGCGACCAATCCGCCGTGGACAAAGGTCTCTCGCCTGGCGACACCGTAGTTATCGATGGCGTCGATAAGCTGCAGCCTGGGGCAAAAGTTACGGTGGGGGGAAACCCCGCTCCGAAAAAGACACCCGGAGCAAATCCCAGCGGAGCAAGCCAAACGGGAGCAACCAAAAAAGGTTAGCGCATGAGCCCGTCACGCCCGTTCATCGAGCGTCCAGTTGCGACCGCTCTGCTGATGGTGGGGCTTCTGTTGGTGGGTGGCGTAGCCTACCGCGAGTTGCCTGTCTCGGCCCTCCCGGAAGTTGATTACCCCACCATTCAAGTGCTGACGTATTACCCGGGTGCGAGTCCCGAGGTAATGGCATCCTCCGTCACCGCGCCGCTGGAGCGCCAGTTCGGAGAGGTGCCCGGCTTGAACCAGATGACCTCCATCAGTTCGGCCGGAAGCTCCATCGTCACGATGCAATTCGTGCTGAGCTTGAACATCGACGTGGCGGAGCAGGAAGTGCAAGCGGCCATCAATGCCGCCTCGAATTTCCTGCCAACCAATCTTCCGAATCCACCCATTTATAGCAAGATCAATCCGGCCGACGCGCCGATTATGACCTTGGCGCTGACTTCGAACACTCTGCCGTTGGCCAGAGTGGAGGACTTGGCCGATACGCGATTAGCGCAGAAAATTTCGCAGTTGTCAGGCGTGGGCCTGGTAAGCATCAGCGGCGGACAGAAGCCGGCAGTGCGAATTCAAGCGAATCCAACTGCTCTGTCGTCCTACAAGCTGAACCTGGAGGATCTACGAAGCGCGGTAGCGTCCGCCAGCGTGAATCTGGCCAAAGGCAATTTCGACGGCAAGCTGCAGGATTACACTATTGGCGCGAACGATCAATTGCTCACCAGCGCGGATTACCGGCCTTTGGTGGTCGCGTATCGCAACGGTGCGCCGGTGGTGCTTTCGGACATCGCCACCGTTATCGATGGCGCTGAGAATGTCCGGCAAGCCGCTTGGATGAACCTGAACCCGGCCGTGATCTTGAACATCCAGCGCCAGCCCGGCGCCAACATCATCGCCGTGGTGGATCGCATCACCAAGTTGCTGCCGCAGCTCCGTGCCTCGTTGCCCGCCTCCGTGGATGTCGCCGTCTTGACCAACCGCACCACCACCATTCGCGCTTCCGTCAGCGACGTTGAGTTTGAGCTAATGCTCACCATCGCGCTGGTGGTCATGGTGATCTTCCTGTTCCTCCGGACCCTCGCCGCTACTGTAATTCCCAGCGTCGCAGTTCCCTTGTCGCTGGTGGGAACGTTCGGCGTGATGTATCTGCTCAACTTCAGCCTCAACAACCTTACCCTGATGGCCCTGACCATCTCCACCGGCTTCGTGGTGGACGACGCGATTGTGATGATCGAAAACATCGCGCGTTATATCGAAGCGGGCGAACCGGCGATGCAGGCTGCTCTCAAGGGCGCCGAACAGATCGGTTTCACCATTCTGTCGCTAACCGTTTCGTTGATCGCAGTGCTGATACCGCTGCTGTTCATGGGCGACGTGGTGGGTCGCCTGTTTCGCGAGTTCGCCATTACGCTGAGCGCTACCATCCTGATCTCCGCGGTGGTCTCGCTCACCTTGACGCCCATGATGTGCTCGCGGCTGCTGCATCACAAACCGGAATCCCAGCAGAGCTGGTTCTATCGCAAGTCGGAGCATGTTTTTGAATCCATCATCGCCTTCTATGGCCGGACGCTCGGATGGGTTCTCCAGCATCAGGGCGAAACTCTTTTCGTAGCACTCGCCACGCTGGTTTTGACCGGCTATTTGTACTACATCATTCCCAAAGGCTTCTTCCCGGTGCAAGACACCGGCGTGATTCTGGGGATCACGGAAGCTCCGCAATCGGTATCTTTCGGCTCCATGGCGGAGCGGCAACAGGAATTGACCAAAATCATCCTCAAGGATCCGGCCGTAGAAAGCTTGTCTTCCTTTATTGGTATCGATGGCACTAACACCACCGTAAACAGCGGACGCATTCTGGTGAACCTCAGACCCATCGAAGACAGGGGCATCACCGCAACGGACATTATCCGCAATCTGCAGCCCCAACTTGCGGCCGTGGAAGGCATCACGCTATACATGCAGCCCGTCCAGGATCTGACTGTCGAAGATCGCGTCAGCCGAACGCAGTTTCAGTACAGCCTGGAAGACCCCGACGTCAGAGAACTGAACGAGTGGGTGCCGCGCTTCTTAGCCAAGCTGCAAGCCGAGCCGGAGCTGCGCGACGTGGCCAGCGATCAGCAGAACGGAGGATTGCAGGCGCGCCTGGTGATTGACCGCGCCACGTCCTCCCGAATGGGCATCACTCCGCAGATGATCGACGACACGCTCTACGACGCGTTCGGCCAGCGTCAGATCGCGATCATGTTCACCGAATTGAACCAGTATCGCGTGGTGATGGAAGTGAAGCCCAGCTTCCAGGTGGGCCCGGACGCTCTGAAGGACATCTACATTCGCTCCGCCTTGAACGGCGAAGTCCCGCTCAGCGCTCTCACGCATTTTGAGCAGGGCACCACGGCGCTGGCCGTAAATCATCAGGGCCAGTTTCCAGCGGTCACGGTTTCTTTCAATCTGGCGCCCAAGAAATCGTTGGGAGACGCGGTAAGCGCGGTGGATCGGGTGCAAAAACAGTTGAGTATGCCGGCCAGCATCGAGCAAGGCTTCCAGGGAACTGCGCTGGCCTTCCAGGCTTCTTTGACCAATACGCCGATTCTGATTCTGGCCGCGGTTGTGACCGTGTATATCGTGCTGGGCGTTCTTTACGAGAGCTACATTCATCCTTTGACCATCCTTTCCACGCTGCCCTCCGCCGCCGTCGGCGCTCTTCTGGCGCTGATGTTGACCGGCCAGGATTTCAGCGTGATCGCGCTGATAGGCATCATCCTGTTGATTGGCATCGTGGAAAAGAACGCGATCATGATGATCGATTTCGCTCTGGAGGCCGAACGCAAGGAACGCAAAGAACCTCTGGAGGCCATCTATCAAGCCAGCCTGCTGCGTTTCCGGCCTATTATCATGACCACGCTCGCGGCGTTGTTGGGCGGCGTCCCACTGGCCCTGGGCACCGGCACCGGAGCGGAATTGCGGCGGCCGCTGGGGATCGCTATCGTGGGCGGCCTGATCTTCAGTCAATTGCTGACGCTGTACACCACGCCCGTGATTTATCTGGCGTTCGATCGCATAGCCCGCCGTTTCCGGCGCCGCGAGGTGGAGGCATGATGTGGCCTTCAACCCAACTTGGCAGGCGGAAGCGCCTGCCCCACTCCTGCATGACAATGTGGTGCAGGTCAATGTGGTGCAGATCAATGTGGTGCAGATCAATGTGGTGCATGACAACGTGGGGCATGACAACGTGGGGCAGACGCTTTCGTCTGCCAACCGATCTCTTATGAGCATCTCCACGCCGTTCATCAACCGTCCGGTCGCCACCACGTTGCTCACCACCGCGCTCGCTCTGGCTGGCGCTATCGCCTACACCTTCCTGCCCGTTTCCCCAATTCCCCAAGTTGAATTTCCAACCATATCCGTCCAGGCCGCGCTGCCCGGAGCGAGCCCCGAGACCATGGCCTCTTCCATCGCCACGCCGCTGGAGCGCCAGTTCGGAAGAATCGCGGCCATCACCGAGATGACCTCCACCAGTTATCTCGGCAGCACCAGCATCACTATGCAGTTCGATCTCAACCGCAATATCGATGCTGCGGCGCGCGATGTGCAAGCGGCCATAAACGCGGCGCGTGGACAACTGCCCACCAATCTCCCCACCGCTCCCACCTACCGCAAAGTGAATCCGGCCGACGCGCCCATTTTGTTCCTGGCGCTTACCTCCGACACCATCGATACCGCGCGGCTATACGATTACGCTTCCTCCATTCTTCAGCAGAAGCTTTCTCAGGTGAGCGGGGTCGGGCAAGTATTTGTGGGCGGCGGAGCTTTGCCCGCGGTTCGGGTGGACGTGAACCCCACTGTGCTCAATAACTACGGCCTCAACCTGGAAGATGTCCGCGCCATGCTTGGTTCGGCGAACGCCAATCGGCCCAAGGGTGAGCTGGCCATTCAGCATCGCCTGTGGGAGCTGAGCACCACCGATCAACTGCTGAAAGCCGACGACTACAAGCCGCTGCTGGTGGCTTACAAGAACGGCGGAGCCGTGGTGCTTGCCGATATCGCCAACGTCACCGATTCAGTGGAAGATATTCGAGTGGCCGGCATCGCCAACGGCAAGCCAGCCATTTTGGTGATTATCTTCCGCCAGCCGGGCGCCAACATCATTGCCACCGTCGATCGTGTCCGCTCTTTGCTGCCGCAGTTGAAAGCCGCCATCCCGGCGGCCATCGATCTCTCCGTGGTTCTGGACCGCAGCATCACCATTCGCGCTTCCGTGGAAGATGTGCAATACACGTTGATGATCTCGGTGGGCCTGGTCATCATGGTGGTTTTTCTGTTTCTCCGCAGCGTGCGGACCACCATAATCCCGAGCGTCGCCGTGCCAGTGTCGCTGGTCGGCACTTTCGCAGTCATGTATTTGATGGGCTACAGCGTGGACAACCTGTCCCTGATGGCGCTCACCATCGCCACCGGGTTCGTGGTGGACGATGCCATCGTGGTTATCGAAAACATAACGCGTTATCTCGAACAAGGCCTGAAACCAATGCAGGCCGCGCTGCGAGGGGCGCAGGAAATCGGCTTCACGGTGCTTTCCATCAGCATGTCGCTGGTAGCGGTCTTCATTCCAATTCTGATGATGGGCGGCATCGTGGGGCGTCTGTTCCGCGAGTTCGCCGTGACGCTTTCGGTGGCTATTGTTATCTCGCTGGCGGTGTCGCTCACCACCACTCCCATGATGTGCGCTAAATTGCTCCGGAGCCACGATCGGGAACAGCACGGCCGCATCTACCGCTTGAACGAATGGGTTTTCAATAAGATTTTGCGCGGTTACGAGATTTCGTTGCGTTGGGTGCTGCGGCACCAGCCGCTGATGCTGCTCGTTACGCTCTCCACCATTGCGCTCACCATCCATTTGTACATTGTCATTCCGAAGGGATTTTTCCCGCAGCAGGACACCGGCAGGTTGTCCGGCCAAATTATGGCTGATCAAGCCACCTCGTTCCAGGCCATGCAAAACCGTTTGCTCCAAATTGTAAATGTGGTGATGCGTGACCCGGCCGTGGACAGTCTCAACGCGTACACCGGAGGTTCCGGCGGTTTCAGCCGCGGCATCAATACCGGAACCATGTTTGTGACGCTGAAAGGGCTAAAAGAGCGCAACAATATGACCGCGGACCAGGTGATCGCGCGCTTACGCGGGCAAACCGCTCGAATTCCCGGCGCCACGCTCTACCTGCAGCCGGTGCAGGACCTACGCATCGGCGGACGTGGCAGCGCGGCCCAATATCAATTTACTTTGCAGAGCGACAGCGTGCAGGATCTCAATCATTGGGCGCCGATAATGGAGAGTAAGCTGCGGGGGCTGCCCGAAATCATCGACCTGAATTCCGATCAGCAGAACAAGGGCCTGGAAACTTCGCTGGTGATCGATCGCCCGACGGCCGCGCGGCTGGGGATTTCCGCCCAACTGATCGACGACACCCTTTACGACGCGTTTGGCCAGCGCCAGGTCTCCACCATGTATCAGCCGCTCAATCAGTATCACGTGGTGATGGAAGCTTCCGAGCGCTTCTGGCAAAACCCGGAGGGGTTGAGGCAACTTTACGTACGTGGAAATAATGGGGCGCAGGTCCCGCTCAGCGCATTCACGCATTTTGCATCCGACACGGCTCCGCTATCCATAAATCATCAAGGACAGTTCCCCTCCGTGACGTTCTCCTTCAACCTTCCTGTAGGAGTGGCTCTTGGAAACGCGGTGACCGCCATTGCGGAGACTGAGGGCGAGGTCAATCTACCGGCGAATATCCATGGCAGCTTCATGGGAACGGCGCAAGCCTATCAACAATCGCTCGCCAATGAACCCATCCTCATCGCCGCCGCGCTGGTGGCTGTATATATCGTTCTGGGCGTGCTGTATGAAAGCCTGATTCATCCCATAACAATTCTTTCTACTCTTCCATCCGCGGGAGTGGGCGCACTTTTGGCGCTGCTGATGCTGCACATCGAGCTGTCCGTGATCGCGCTTATCGGCATAATCCTGCTGATTGGAATCGTCAAGAAAAATGCCATCATGATGATCGACTTCGCGCTGGAGGCCGAGCGCAAGGAAAACAAGAGTCCGGAGGAATCCATTTATCAGGCTTGCGTGCTTCGCTTCCGGCCCATCACCATGACTACCATGGCCGCGTTGTTGGGCGGCCTTCCCTTGGCCATCGGTGGAGGCGTGGGCTCCGAGCTGCGCCGGCCGCTGGGAATTTCTATTGTCGGCGGCCTGATTTTCAGCCAGATGCTCACCCTCTATACCACGCCGGTGGTCTATTTGTATCTGGACCGCATGCGGCTGCGCGCCGCACGGTTCCGCGCCAAGCTACTCGGAAAGCCGGCGCCCGTGGAATCAGGAGCATGAGGAGCATCCGATGCGCTTAAAAATCATACGCGGCATTCTTCTGGGCCTGACCTTCTTCACGGCGTCTTGCATGGTGGGTCCGAAATATAGCACGCCGCCATCGACGCCCACTCCGCCCGCGTTCAAAGAGCAGCCGCCGCCCGAATTCAAGGACGCTAATATCTGGAAGCCAGGTGAACCGCGCGATGACAAACTGAAGGGAAATTGGTGGGAAGTTTATAAAGATTCGCAATTGAACTCGCTCGAGGAGCAAGTGCGGGTTTCGAATCTGAATATCGTCCAAGCCGAGGCGCAATTCCGGGAAGCCCGTGCGGCAGTAAGGATAGCCCGCGCGGATCTTTTCCCTACTGTTACCGGAGGCGCTTCCATTACGCGAGCGCATGTCACGGCCAACCGCGCCGGCTCGGCCGCCCCCGCTACTTCTACAGCCGGTGGAACCCCGATAGCACTCTCTCCGGGTACTGCCAACGATTTCCAGATACCATTCGACGCGACATATGAGATTGATGCGTGGGGCCGCATCCGGAACAATATTGCGGCCAACGTTCGAACCGCGCAAGCCAGCGCCGCCGATCTCGAAACCATGCGGCTGACCATGCACGCCGAATTGGCCACCGATTATTTTCAACTGCGCGGCCTGGATGCCGAAAAGCAGCTTCTCGATTCCACCGTGGTCGCTTACCAGAAAGCTCTCGACCTTACCAACTTCCGCCACAATCAGGGCATCGCTTCAGGTGTGGATGTGGAGCAGGCGCGGACGCAGCTCGAGACCACGCGCGCACAGTCGGTGGATGTAGGCGTCCAACGCACGCAACTGGAGCACGCCATCGCGGTACTCACCGGCAAACCTCCATCAGAGCTCAACCTCGAACAATCGCCTCTCAAATCGTTGCCTCCACCCGTCCCCATCGCTCTCCCTTCCGAACTTCTGGAGCGGCGCCCCGATATCGCCAGCGCCGAACGGCACGTGGCATCCGCGAATGCTTCCATTGGAATCGCAATGGCGGCTTTTTATCCCACCATTTCATTGAGCGGCGAGGCGGGCCTCGAGAGCGCCGCGCTTACCACCTTGATCCAGTGGCCCAGCCGTATTTGGTCGCTAGGCGCGTCCCTTGTTCAAACCTTATACGATGCCGGACGGCGCCGCTCCATGACGGATCAAGCCATAGCCACCTACGATGCTACGGTCGCGGCCTACCGCTTGAGCGTGCTCACCGCGTTCCAGGATGTGGAGGACAATCTAGCGGCTCTGCGTGTTCTCGAGGAAGAAGCCAGGATCCAGGCCACCGCGGTGAAAAGCGCGGAACGGTCGCTGGAGCTAGCCAACAACCGTTATGTAGGCGGCATCACCACGTATCTCGAGGTCATCACGGCCCAGAGCGTCGCCCTGACAAATGAAACCACCGCCGTGAATTTATTATCCAGAAGAATGACCTCGAGTGTAGCTTTGATCAAAGCCCTGGGTGGTGGATGGGACATTTCCAGCCTTCCTTCCGCTACCGATTTGCTGGCCAAGACCCCGCCCGAGCCCGTGCCGGGTGATGCCACTAAGTCTTCCGAAAAGCCCAAGCAATAACACTTCAGCAACTGACATAATGAGAGGCCTATGTCATCCGTAGCCCGTCAATTCAAGCTTGCCGCGCGTCCCGTGGGGATGCCGAAGGAATCCGACTTTGCACTGGTCGAAACACCCATGCCCACTCCCGGTGATGGCCAGGTGTTGGTCAGGACCAGCTTTCTATCTGTCGATCCCTACATGCGCGGACGCATCACCGGAGTCAGATCCTATGCCGACCCGGTACTCGTCGGCGATGTAATGGTGGGCGGCGCGGTGGGACAAGTTGTCGAATCGCGCCACTCGGGATTCGCGGCCGGGGATTTTGTTGTCGGGTATTGGGGATGGCGGGACTATGCTTCGGTGGACGGAAAGACTCTGCTGAAGCTCAACCCAAGTCTGGCTCCGGTGTCGACAGCACTGGGCGTGCTGGGAATGCCCGGCATGACGGCCTATTTCGGATTCCTCGAAATTTGCAAGCCGCAGCCGGGTGAAGTTGTGGTGGTCTCAGGCGCGGCCGGAGCGGTGGGGTCGCTAGTGGGGCAGATCGCAAAGATCAAAGGCTGCCGCGTCATTGGAATCGCTGGCGGGGATGACAAGGTACATTGGCTGGTGAATGATTTGGGTTGTGATGCTGCGTTCAATTACAAATCCTGTTCGGATTTCGCGGCGAAGCTGAAGGAGATCTGCCCGGTAGGAATCGATTGTTATTTCGACAATGTGGGTGGTGCAATCACCGATGCCGTATTTCCGCTGCTGAACGTGTTTGGACGCGTCTCCGTGTGCGGCCAGATTTCCATGTACAACTTGGAAAAACCGGAGCCCGGTCCGCGGCTGCTGCCTTTTACCCTGGTGAAGCAACTAAGAGTTGAAGGCTTCATCGTCACGCGCTGGCAGAGCCGCTGGGGCGAAGGAATCACGCAAATGGCGCAATGGCTGAAGGAAGGCAAAATCCAGCATCGCGAGCAGATCGTGGACGGATTCGAAAACACGGTGAAGGCGTTCATCGGAATGCTGCAGGGCGAGAATACGGGCAAGATGCTGGTGAAGGTGTAGCTATGACAGAAATGAAATTGAGCCTGACACTCCCGGCTCTATTGATATTCTTTTCGGCCCTGCACGCTCAGACCAGCGACCCTCTGCAGAAGTTGAATTTCCTGCTGGGCGAATGGACCGGCGTCGCCGGTGAGAACGACACGCCGCAGGGAGCAGGTCAGGGATCGTTCTCTTTCGCGCCGGAATTGAAGCAGAAGATCATCGTGCGGCGCAACAGCGCCAATTACGCTTCCGGCGCTCAGCATGACGACCTGATGGTGATATATGCCGATGCCGCGGACTCCACCCCGCGCGCCATTTATTTCGATACAGAAGGCCACGTGATCCGATACACGTTGGCGTTTCCGGCGCCGAATCGCGTAGTTTTTGAATCCGACGTGGCGCAACCCGGGCCGAGATTTCGACTAACGTACTGGATGGAAGGCGGGGCACTTGATGGCCGATTCGAAATCGCAGCGCCAGGGAGTGAATACAAGCCCTACTTGAACTGGACCTCGAAGAAACGCTAATGGGCGGGCGTTGAATCGCCTTCCCAATCATGCTTCAATAATAGTTACACTCCTTCCCGAGTTACTGGAGGTCAATCCGAATTGAATCAGGCAATACTCGCCCTGGAGGACGGGACGGTCTTCGAGGGCAAGAGCTTTGGTGCGCACAAAGATAAGCTAGGCGAAGTTGTCTTCAACACAGCCATTACCGGCTATCAGGAAATCTTCACCGATCCGTCCTATTCCGGGCAGATCGTGGTGCTCACGAATCCGCAAATCGGCAATTACGGCGCGAACACGGAAGACCTGGAAGCGGCGCGGCCTTACATTGAAGGGTTGATCGTACGCGAGTTCTCGTCCATCGCGAGCAACTGGCGCTCGGAAGAGAACGCCGAACAGTTTCTGGCCGAAAACGGCGTACCAGTGGCTGCGGAAATCGATACTCGCGCGCTGGTCCGGCATTTGCGCACGCGTGGCGTGATGCGCGGCATCCTGGCCGTCGGCGACAGCGACCGGGCGGAGTTGATAGAACGCGCCCGGCGATCGCCATCCATGACCGGGCTTGATCTGGCCACGCGCGTTTCCACTTCGGCGAACTACGCCTGGGACAAGCCGGTGGAACGCTGCTCGCCATCGGAGCCAGTGCCTGCTCAGGTGGCGCCATGGTGTAATGTAGTGGCCTACGATTACGGGATCAAGCGCAACATCTTGCGACGCTTAGTGCAGGTGGGCGCACGGGTGACGGTGGTGCCGGCGTTGACCTCCGCCGACGACGTATTGGCGCTCAAGCCTGACGGCGTGTTTCTTTCAAACGGGCCGGGCGATCCGGAGCCGCTGCAGTATCAGGCGGAGCAGGTTCGAAAGCTGATCGGCAAGAAACCAATATTCGGCATATGCCTGGGACACCAGATTCTCGGCCTGGCGCTGGGTGGAAAGACCTACAAACTGAAGTTCGGGCATCGCGGGGCGAATCACCCGGTGTTGAATCAGTTGACGCAGAAGGTGGAGATCACTTCGCACAATCACGGATTCGCCGTGGATCCCGATTCGTTGAACCAAAGCGAATTGGAATTGACGCACATCAATCTGAACGACCAGACGCTGGAAGGTTTCAGGCATCGCCGCGAACCGGTGTTTTGCGTGCAATACCATCCTGAGGCGGCGCCGGGGCCGCATGATTCGCATTATTTGTTTGATGACTTCATGACGATGATCAAAGACTATGGCCGCAAATGAACGCGCATGCACGCGAATGAAAACATCTCTTATTTGCGTTCATTTGCGTTCATTCGCGGCTACTAACTAATGCCTCGACGCACAGACATTCATCGAATCCTGGTTATAGGCTCCGGCCAGCTCGTGTTTGGGCATGCTTGTGAGTTTGATTATTCCGGGGCGCAGGCTTGCAAGGCGCTTCGCGCGGATGGGTTTGAAGTGGTGCTGATTAATTCCAATCCGGCCACTATCATGACCGATCCTAACCTGGCGGATCGAACCTACGTTGAGCCGCTTACCGTGGCGTTCGCGGAAGAAGTCATCCGGAAGGAGCGTCCCGATGCGCTGCTGTCCACCGTGGGGGGCCAGACCGGGCTGAATCTTTCGGTGGATTTGGCTGAAGCGGGCGTGTTGGACAAGTATCGGGTTGAGCTGATCGGTGCGAAGCTGGAATCCATTAAGAAAGCTGAGGACCGGCTGCTGTTCAAGGACGCGATGCGCAAGATCGGCCTCGACACGCCGCAATCGCAACTGGTGAACAATGTGGATTCGGGCATCGCGTTCGCCAATCGCATCGGGTATCCGGTAATTTTGCGCGCCAGCTTCACGCTGGGCGGATCGGGCGGCGGCATCGCCTACAATCGCGAGGATCTGTACGACATTCTGGAGCGGGGCCTGGATCTTTCGCCGGTGCATGAGGTGCTGATCGAAGAAAGCGTGCTGGGATGGAAGGAATTTGAGCTGGAGGTGATGCGCGACCTGGCGGACAACGCCATCATCGTCTGCTCCATCGAAAATTTCGATCCCATGGGGGTCCACACTGGCGATTCCATTACGGTGGCGCCGGCGCAAACGCTGACCGATCGCGAATATCAGATGATGCGCGACGCCTCGCTGCGGTGCCTGCGCGAGATCGGTGTGGACACGGGCGGATCGAACGTTCAGTTTGCAGTGAATCCGCAAGATGGCCGCATGGTGATTGTAGAAATGAACCCGCGAGTTTCGCGGAGTTCGGCGCTGGCTTCCAAAGCTACCGGCTTTCCCATCGCGAAGATTGCCGCGAAACTGGCGGTCGGCTATCGGCTGGACGAAATCAAGAACGATATAACCAAGGTGACCCCGGCGTGCTTCGAGCCCACGTTGGATTACGTGGTGGTGAAGATTCCACGCTGGCAGTTCGAAAAATTTCCGGGCGCCGAAGCTGTTCTGGGCACGCAGATGAAATCGGTGGGCGAAGTGATGGCCATCGGCCGGACTTTTCGACAAGCTCTGGCCAAGGGCATACGCAGTCTCGAAACTGGAAAGCCCGTGGCTTCCGAAGTTTTCGATCGGGACCTGATCCGGCAACGGTTGATCACTCCGAATCCCGAACGGCTGGGGTATGTCCTGTTCGCTCTGGAGCAGGGTTGGACAGTGGAGCAGATCCACGAGATTACGGCCATTGATCCATGGTTTCTGAAACAGCTCCGGGAGATGGTGGATCTCGAAGCAGGCCTCGGAAAAGAGCAATTGAAATCGATCTCCAAAGAGCGGTTGCTCAATGCCAAGCGCGAAGGAATGTCCGATACGCGGCTTAGCCTGTTATGGAACTGCAGCTCTCAGGACGTGCGCGCGCGGAGGAAAGAAATGGGAATCGCCGCGGTGTTCAATCGGGTGGACACCTGCGCGGCCGAGTTCGAAAGTTTCACGCCGTACTTGTATTCGAGCTATGAATCCGAGAACGAATCGGCTCCCTCAGATCGCAAAAAGGTGATGATTCTGGGCAGCGGCCCCAACCGCATCGGGCAGGGAATTGAATTCGATTATTGCTGTTGCCACGCTTCGTTCGCGCTTCAGGAATTCGGTTACGAATCGATTATGGTGAACTGCAATCCCGAGACCGTCTCCACCGATTACGACACCAGCGACCGGTTGTACTTTGAGCCGCTCACGCGCGAGGAAGTGCTGAATATTTACGACGTGGAAAAACCGGACGGCGTGATTGTCCAATTTGGAGGACAGACTCCGCTGAATCTGGCGCTGCCGCTGAAGGCGGCGGGCGTGCCGATTATCGGGACCGATCCGGCGGACATCGATCTGGCGGAGGATCGCAAGCTGTTCGGAAAATTGCTGGACGATCTGGCCATCCCCTCGCCGCCGAATGGAACGGCAACCAGCGCCGAGGAGGCCTGCGCGGTGGCACGCCGGCTTGGTTATCCGGTTCTGGTTCGTCCCAGCTACGTGCTGGGCGGGCGGGCCATGGTGATCGCTTATGACGAGGAAACGGTTCGCCGGTATATGCGGGAGGCGGTGGTCTTCTCGCAAGACCGGCCGGTGCTGATCGACCGCTTTCTGGAGGATGCTACGGAAGTGGATGTGGATGCGCTGGCCGATAGCGACGGCTCGGTTCTGATAGCCGGCATCATGGAACATATCGAGGAAGCCGGCGTGCATTCCGGCGACAGCTCTTGCGTGCTGCCTCCGCAAGGCCTTTCAAGCGCCGTGCTGGAGACGATCCAAAGCTATACAGCCAAGCTGGCGCGGGCGCTGCGGGTGATCGGGCTGATGAATGTGCAATACGCGATCAAAGGCGGCGAGGTGTACGTGCTGGAGGTGAATCCGCGGGCATCGCGCACCGTCCCCTACGTGAGCAAAGCTACCGGTGTACCGCTGCCTAAAATTGCCGTGGGCCTGATGCTGGGCAAGAAGCTGGGAGATTTTTCCGGATTGACCGGCGGGCGCACTTCCGGAGTGCTGCCGGTTCCGCAATGTTTCGTGAAGTCTCCGGTTTTTCCATTCGGCAAGTTCCCTGGCGTAGATCCGGCGCTAGGGCCGGAGATGCGATCCACAGGCGAGGTGATGGGCGTGGGCGAAAATTTCGGTGAAGCATTCGGCAAAGCTCAGCTCGCCGCTGGGACTCCCTTGCCGGACAGCGGAACTGTATTTATCAGCGTCAACAATCGCGATAAGGCTGGGGCAGTGGAAGTGGCCGCGCGGTTCGCTGAATTCGGTTTCCAGATTGCAGCTACGCGAGGTACCGCGGCGGTGTTGAAAGCGGCCGGGCTAACGGTGAAGACGATTTTCAAAGTGAACGAGGGGCGCCCCAACGCGGTGGATCTGCTCAAAGCCGGCTCGTTGCAGTTGATCATCTACACGACAACGGGAGGGCACAGCTTCACCGATGAGCAAGCCATCCGGCGCAGCGCCGTGGCCTACCGGATTCCGTGCATCACCACCATGAGCGGCGCGAAGGCCGCCGCGGAAGCGATAGCCTCGCGCAGAGCGGCGCCGATCCGGGTTTGGAGCCTGCAGGAGATCCACGGGCGCGCGGCTGGGGGCTTGGGGCTGGGGGCTGGGTAGGGCCGGTAGTGGCGTCAAAATCGCGCGGTTCCGAAACATTCTTGCCCGCGAATGTCAGTTGGCAGATGGGTTACTATGAACGATTGCAGTTTTAGAGGAGTAAATGCAATCTAAAAAACCAAGTGCGCCCGCACACGTTTCTCCGAGCGACCGTCGGCTCGACCTGGCACGAGCCCGCAAGAAAGCGCGTGTCTCGCTGGAGGACATCGCCGAAGAAACGAAGATCAGTCTCCGTTTTCTTCGGGCAATTGAAGATGAGGAATTCGAGAAGCTGCCGGGTGGCATCTTCAGCACCAGTTATCTGCGGCAATACGCCACTGCCATCGGCTACGACGAAGCAGCATTGCTGGCGTATTACGACCATAAGATGAACCCGCCCGCTGCTGGAGTGAAAGCCCGGCAGGATTCGAGCGGGAGTCAAAAATTTCTAGACCGGTGGCTGAAGGTTCC
>Ga0210390_10002912_pt1 | contig 14898 bp, 13 predicted proteins | sample IncBWH11OmetaG_FD_161050 | JGI IMG/M metagenome (GOLD analysis project Ga0210390, IMG submission 161050) | Forest soil microbial communities from Barre Woods Harvard Forest LTER site, Petersham, Massachusetts, United States - Inc-BW-H-11-O ...
CCGAGACCTCTTTGCGGTAGCGCGCGTACGGATTCGCGAGCCCGTGCCGCGCGTTCTTCACCTTGACCTGAGCGAAGTCTTCCTCCGTGGCACCGAAGCGATCCATCCGCCGCCGCGCGTAGAGAGCGAAGTACGTCGGATTGGTCGCACCCAGGAGGTGGAAGCGAAGCCAGTCGGGATCGTCTTTGCGTTCGCCTCCGACCGGCGCGAAGAAGCCCTTCGGCGTGGTGTCCGCACCGACCACGAGGGCGACCTCGCACAGTCCGGCGAGAATCTGCGCCCGTGCGTTGGCAATCGCGACCGCGCCGGAGGCACACGCCGCATAGACACTCGACACGCGTGCCCCCGTCCACCCGAGCGCCTGAGCGAACGTGGCGCCGGAGATGAAGCCGGGATACCCGTTGCGGATCGTGTCCGCTCCCGACACGAATTGCATGTCACGCCAGGTCAGACCAGCGTCGTCCAGGGCGTCACGTGCCGCGGCCAACCCGTATTCCACGAAGGGCCGGCCCCATTTGCCCCACTCGTGCATGCCCGCACCCAGGACGGCCACCCGCTTGTCGTCGGCCATGGATCAGCCCTTCCCGCCCGAAGGCGCTCCCGCCAGCGGCCGCCACTTCCAGACCAGGTAGTCGCAGCCGTCCTCGGAGTACAAGGTGTCGATAACCAGCTCGACCTCGTCGCCCACGGCGAGGTCCTCGACGCTGACTCCGGGGACGACCTGCCCCATGACCACGAGCTTCTCGTCCGCCAGCTCCACGGCTGCCAGGCAGAAGGGCACATAGGGATCGGCCGCCACGTAGGGCGGCGGCGGCTGGTACCGGGCGTCGGTGTACGACCAGATCCGGCCGCGGCGCGAGAGCTCGACCGACTCGAACGATGTCGACGAGCAGTCGGGGTTCTTGCAGAAGCTCGTCTCGGCGGGGAAGGCGAACGTACCGCATGCCTCGCAACGGGACCCGAGGAGCGCCGGGTCCCGTCCGTCCTCGCCGGTGGTGAACCAGCCTTCGACGGCCGGCGCACGAGTGCCCGCCATCAACCGAGCCGCTCGATGATCGTCGCGTTGGCCTGCCCGCCACCCTCGCACATCGTCTGCAGCCCGTAGCGACCACCTGTCCGCTCGAGCTCGTTCAACAACGTCGCCATGAGCCGTGCCCCCGAGCACCCGGTCGGATGTCCGATCGCGATCGCACCGCCGTTGACGTTCACCTTGGACATATCGGGGTGGTACTCGCGCTCCCAGGCCAGCACGACCGACGCGAACGCCTCGTTGATCTCCACGAGGTCGATCTCCTCGAGCTTGAGCTTCGCCTTCGACAGCACCAACTCGGTTGCGGGTATCGGCGCGGTCAGCATGATCTGCGGGTCGTTGGCTGCGACGGCGAACGTGTGAAAGCGGGCCCGGGGCGTCAGACCGAGAGAGGTCGCCCGCTCCTCGCTCATGATCAGCACGGCCGCCGCGCCATCCGATATCTGCGACGAGGTCCCCGCAGTCACCGTGCCGGTCTCGGAGAAGGCACCCTTCAGCGCGGCAAGCTTTTCGATCGACGTGTCCCGCCGCACTCCCTCGTCGGCCGAGAGCAACCCACTCACATCGGCCGCCCCCGGCACGTCGGGATGGACCCTCGCCTCGAGCGGCACGATCTCGTTGGCGAAGCGACCCTCGTCGGTCGCCCGAGCCGCACGTTGGTGTGACTGCAGCGCCAGCGCGTCCATCTCCTCGCGCGACACCTTCCACCGACGGGCGATCTCCTCCGCGCACTCGCCCTGGTGAATGAGCTCGAAGCGCTCCAAGTACAACGGACCGTAGGCCTCGCCCGGCCCCGGGTCCGTGGTCGAACCGATCGGCACCCGGCTCATCGACTCCACGCCGGCGCCGATGGCGACGTCCATCGCGCCCGCCATGACCGCCTGAGCGGCGAAGTGGATTGCCTGTTGGGCGGAGCCGCATTGACGGTCGACCGTGGTGCCGGGAACGGATTCGGGAAAACCTGCCGCCATGGCGGCATTCCGGGCGATGTTCATCGCCTGTTCGCCCACCGTCATCGTGCAGCCCATGACCACGTCCTCGACGAGCGACGGATCCAGGTCGTTGCGCTGCAGGAGGGCGGCCAGCGGCTGGGCGGCCAGGTCGGTGGCGTGCCACCCGGAGAGGCGACCGCCCCGGCGTCCGACCGGAGTACGTACGGCATCGACGATCACGGCGTTGGGCATGGTGGCCAATTCTGACGCCGAATCAGATTTAGTGCCAGACGACGGGCGGAGCCCGATTTGCCCCGGGTTCGGCCAACATTGAGACCCATGCGCAGACGCCTTGCCGCCCTCTTCGTCTGCGCCCTCACAATCGCGGCCCTCACGGGGTCCACCAGCGCCAGCCCCCCGACACCCAAGGCAGCCCCGCCCGGGTCGGCGCTCGCCCCGACTCTCACCGCCGGCCAGCACGCCACGGTGACGTACTGCAACCACGAGCGGGCCCGCATCACGGAGCCGGCCACCCTGCACGGACCGGCCCCCGCGGCGGTCTATGTCCACGGCGGCTCCTGGATCTCGGGCAACTACAACAGCGGTGGCTTCCTCATCAAGACCATCGGCCCGGCGCTGGCCGCAAAAGGCTTCGTCGTCGTCAGCCTCGACTACCGGCTCGGGCCTGAGGCCCGCTGGCCCGACCAGATCGTGGACGTCAAGTGCGCCGTCCGCTACCTCCGCGCGTACGCCACCCATCTGCACATCGACCCGAACGAAATCGGCGCCTGGGGGCAGAGCGCCGGCGGCCACCTCGTCGCGCTGCTCGGCACCGCGGCCACGACCGCTGGATGGGACATAGGCGCCTACACCAACGAGTCGAGCAAGGTCGAGGCCGTCGTGGACATGGCTGGACCGAGCGACCTCCTCACGCTGGGCCACCAGGGCTACAGCTCTGCCGTCACCAAGAACTTCGTCCGTCTGCTCGGACCGGTTCCACACTCGGCGCTGGCTGCGGACATGCTCGCCGCCAGCCCCGTGACCTACGTCGCGCCGGGCGACCCACCGTTCTTCCTCCTGCACTCGTCCGACGACGAGATCGTCTATCTCCAGCAGTCGCAGGAGTTGTCCTGGGACCTCGGAGCGAACGACGTGCCCAACCAGCTCCTGATCGTGGACGGGGGCGGCCACGGGTTCGACAACCCCGGCGAGCAACCCACCGAGGCCGGCATCACCCAGGCGGTCGCCGACTTCTTCATTCGAACGCTGGTCCAGCACAGACCGATCGCCGACACGACCGAGGGCAGCCTCGCACCCGGAGCCACCGCCAACACCGGCAACACCGCCAACACCGCCAACACCGGCATCAACAACTGAACCGTTGGCGCCACAGCGGGATGCTGTGGAAGATTCCGTAGCCCCATGGACCTCACGTTCAGCCCCGAGCACGAGGCCTTCCGTGCTGAAGCCAGAGCCTGGTTGAACGAGCACGTCCCTGCTGACCCCCTTCCCTCGTTCGATACGAAGGAAGGCTTCGAGGCCCACCGTCGGTGGGAACGAGAAATGTACGAAGACCGGTGGTCCGTCGTCAGCTGGCCCACCGAGTACGGCGGCCGCGACCTCGGCATCTTCGAATGGTTGATCTTCGAGGAGGAGTACTACGGCGCCCGCGCCCCCAAGCGCGTCAGCCAGAACGGCATCTTCCTGCTCGCCCCCACCATGCTCGAGTACGGCACGGACGCCCAGAAACGACGTTTCCTTCCGCCCATGGCCGCCGCCGACGAGATCTGGTGTCAAGGCTGGTCCGAGCCCGACGCCGGCAGCGACCTGGCCGGCATCCGCAGCCGTGCCGCCCGCAACGAAGCGGGCGACGGCTGGATACTCAACGGCCAGAAGACATGGGCGAGCCGCGGCGCCTTCGCCGAATGGTGCTTCGGCATCTTCCGCACGGATCCCGACGCCGAGCGCCACCGTGGCCTGACGTACTTCCTCATCGCCATGGACTCGCCCGGTGTCACCGTGCGCCCGATCCCCCAACTCGATGGCGAAACCGGCTTCGCCGAGATCTTCTTGGACAACGTCGAGGTCCCCGAGGACCAGGTACTCGGCGAGGTCGGCGGCGGCTGGTCCGTCGCCATGGCCACGGCCGGCTCCGAGCGCGGACTCTCGCTCCGCAGTCCGGCCCGCTACACCGAGGTGTCCGACCGCCTCGTTCAGCTCTACGCCTCGCGCGGCGGCCCACCCGCTTCCGCCGACGCGGTCGCCCTTGCGCACATGCACGCCGAGGCGTACAAGCTGCACACGTACTGGACCGCGAGCAAGGTGTCCCGCGGTCACGCCGTCGGCGCCGAGGCGAGCGCCAACAAGATCTTCTGGTCCGAGACCGACGTCGCCATCCACACCGCCGCGCTCGACCTGCTCGGACCCGACGCCGAGCTCCTCACCGCCGGCGCACCCGGCGAATGGCTCGACGGCTATCTCTTCTCGCTCGCCGGCCCCATCTACGCCGGCACCAACGAGATCCAGCGCAACGTGGTCGCCGAGCGCCTCCTCGGACTCCCGCGGGCCTGATCGTGGACTTCTCCTTCTCCGACGATCAGGAGGCCCTGCGCCGCGGCGTTCGCACCGTGCTCGATGCCGAGTGCGACGCCGACGCGCTGCGCACCTTCGAACTCGCCGACGAGGCCGGGCGGGCCGAGCTGTCCGCCAACCGCTGGACGATCCTTGCCGAGCTCGGTGCACCCTCACTCGTCGTTCCGACTTCGTCCAACGGGCTGGGCCTCGACGACGTCGACCTGGTCGGCGTGCTTGAGGAAGCCGGATACGCCTGTCTGCCCGAACCACTCCTCGAGACGGCTGCCCTGGCCGCGCCAACCCTTGCGGCACTGCTTCCGGAACCCGCAGCGGCGGCGGCTCTGAAAGCACTCGTCGAAGACGACGCCATGTTCGCGGTGGGAGGCATCGACGTGGCGCACGGCGGGGTCACGTCGCCGAGCGAGGTGTCCGCCGACGGGATGCTGCGCACGCCGCGCGTCGTGGGCGCCCGTGACGCCGCGATCCTTCTGCTCGCCTGCCGTGACGACGAGTCCGGATGGCAGCTCCATGCTGTCCCGGCAGCATCGTGCACGGCGGAATCGACGCCCGCGCTCACCGCGACCCGCGATGTGTCGACCGTGCACTGGCCACTCGCCTCCGACACGTTGTTGGCCTACGGGGTGGCCGCCGAAGCAGCGGTGACACTCCTGGCCGACCGCGCTGCGGCCGCGACGGCTGCTCTTCTCGTCGGCCTGGCCGATCGCATGCTTTCGATGGCAGCGGCCTATGCCAAGGAGCGGCACCAGTTCGGCAAGCCGATCGGGAGCTTCCAGGCGGTGAAGCACCACCTTGCCAACGCGCGGGTCGCATTGGAATTCGCGCGTCCCGCCACGTATCGCGCCGCCTGGTCTCTCGCCACGGCGCAACCTTCGCTCTCACACGACTCGTCCATGGCCAAGGCGATGGCTTCGGACGCCGCCGACCTCGCCGCCCGCATCGCCCTACAGGTCCACGGCGCCATCGGCTACACCTGGGAATGCGACCTCCACTTCTTCATGAAGCGGACGTGGGCGCTCTCACGTGCGTGGGGTGACGCCGCCACGCACAGGAGACTTGTGCTGTCGCATGCGCTCGCCGCACAGCGGGCCGCCGGCTAGGACGCACCCACCGGGTCCAACAGGCCCCGAATGGCAATGTCCGATTCCCGCCAGTAATCGTCACAACCACGTGCCACGCTGGCACCCGTGATCGAGGACCCGGGACGCTGCTACGAGGCGGCAAAGAGCAAGGACGCACGCTTCGACGGGGTGTTCTTCTGCGCCGTGACCTCGACCGGCATCTATTGCCGGCCCAGCTGCCCGGCCCGCACCCCGAAGCGGGAGAACATGCGCTTCTACCCCACGGCCGCGGCCGCCCAGCAGGCGGGCTTCAGGGCCTGCCTGCGCTGTAGGCCCGACGCCACTCCCGGCTCGCCGGAATGGAACATCCGGGCCGATGTCGTGGCCCGAGCGATGCGGCTCATCCGTGACGGCATCGTGGACCTCGAAGGCGTCGAAGGCCTGGCCACCAGACTTGGGTACAGCACGCGCCAACTCAATCGCCTCGTGACCGCCGAAGTCGGTACCGGACCCCGCGCCCTCGCCCGGGCGCAGCGCAGCCAGACGGCACGCGTGCTGCTCGAGACGACGGACCTCCCCATCGCGCATATCGCCTTCGCCGCCGGATTCGCCAGTGTTCGCCAATGCAACGACACGATCCGCCAGATCTTCGCCGACACACCGAGTGGCCTGCGGACGAGGGCGGCGAAGTCGACGCAGGCGAGGCAAGATCGAGAACACGCGGCGCCCCAAGCCGTTCATCTGCGACTTCCCTGCCGGCGGCCATTCAACCCGTCCTCGGTGCTCGACTTCCTCGGCCTCCGCGCTCTCCCCGGTGTGGAGTGCCTCGACGGCGCTTCGTACCGACGCTCCCTGCGCCTTCCCCATGGCCACGCGGTCGTCACCTTGGAAGCGCCGAAGCTCGCACTGGATGCTCAAAACGGCGGTCCCGCCTACGTCTCGGCCGACCTCGTGCTGTCGGACCTGCGCGATCTGACCACGGCCGTGGCGCGCTGCCGACAGCTCCTGGACCTCGACGCCGACCCGGTCGCTGTCTGCGAGGCGCTGCAGAACGAACCGTTGATCGGTTCCGCTGTGGCCCGCGATCCCGGACGGCGAGTTCCGGGCGCGGCGGACGGCTTCGAGCTGGCGGTGCGCGCGGTGATAGGCCAACAGGTGTCCGTCGCCGGCGCCCGGACGGTGGCAGGGCGGCTGGTCGAAGCTGCGGGCGATGCCTTACCCGAGCCGACCGGAACGCTGTCCCATCTCTTCCCCACGCCCGAGTCGCTCGTTGCGCTCGCCAAGGCCGACCCAGGTGCGTTTGCCATGCCGGCGAGCCGTCGCCGCGCGCTGGTTGCGCTGGCCGAGGCGGTCGGGAGCGGTGACGTTGTGATCGACCCTGGAGCGGACCCCGTCGAGCTTCGCCGTTCCTTGGTCGCGTTGCCCGGCATCGGATCATGGACGGCGGAGTATGTCGCCATGCGCGCGCTGCGGGACCCCGATGCCTTCATGCCGACAGACCTCGGCATCCGGCGAGGGGCAAAAGCCCTGGGCCTGCCGGACGGTCCGGCCCAACTCGTCGCCGTCAGCGAAGCATGGCGCCCGTGGCGCAGCTACGCCATGGCCCACCTGTGGTCGCTCCCCGCTCCTACCGCCACAATCCCTACCCGAACAGAGAAAGGACGTGCCGCATGACGACGAGCACTGTCACCTTGCCCTACGACGCCCCGATCGGCCGACTCGTACTCGAGTGCGATGGCGACGTGCTGATCGGCCTCTGGTTGCCGAACGAGCGACGCCACGCTCGCAACGACGCCGACGACGTACCACCGGTGCTCAAGGAGACCTCGTCGCAGCTCGACGAGTACTTCGAGGGTGAGCGCACCGACTTCGACGTGCAAATGGAACTCGATGGCACCGATTTCCAGCGCGAGGTCTGGACAGAACTGACGCGTATCCCCTACGGCGAGACCATCAGCTACGGCGAGCTGGCGCGGCGGGTCGGCCGTCCCAGTGCGCCCCGCGCCGTAGGACAGGCCAACGGCCGCAACCCGATCCCGATCATCGTGCCGTGCCACCGGGTGCTGGCGAGCAACGGCATCGGTGGATACGGCGGCGGGCTCAAGGTGAAACGACAGCTCCTTGCCGTCGAAGGAGTCACCGCGTAGAGAAGAGCTCGCCCGTCGGCGCGCTCCACTGGAGGAGTTCGAGCGGATAGCGCCCGAAAACCGGTGGACGGGATCGAGACCGAGAGGGAGGTGGCCTGATCCCGGGTTGCTGCGGCGCGTATGGTGCGCCGGTGGAAACAGCTCGGAGTGTGCATGCAGTGTTCGACCTGACCGGCCGGGTGGCCCTGGTCACCGGAGCCGGCGGCGGCATCGGACGGACGAGCGCGGAGGTGTTGGCGGGCGCCGGCGCCACGGTCGTCTGCGCCGACCTGAACGTCGACGGCGCCATGGAGACGGCACAGGGGATCCTCGCCGCTGGAGGTAAGGCGGAGAGCGCCGAGCTCGACGTGTCAGTTCGGGGGGCGGCGTCGACGTTGGTCGGTCACATCGCGGCGCGCCATGGCGGCCTTCACATGATGTGCAACATCGCCGGCGTGATGATCGACAGCCACATCATCGACGTCGATCCCGACGAATTCGACCGGATCCTCAACGTCAACCTCAAGGGCGTGCTGTACGGATGTCAGGCCGCCGGGAGGGTGATGGTGGAACAGGGCGGCGGTTCCATCATCAACATGGCGTCGGCGGCGGTGCTGACACCGGCCGCGGGCATCGGGCCGTATGCCATCTGCAAGGCCGGCGTCGCGCAGCTGACGAAGAGCATGGCGGTCGAGGTGGGTCGGCGGGGCGTGCGCGTCAACTCGATCGCGCCGGGGTTCGTGCCGACGAACATGACGGCGCGGTACTACACGAATCCGGACGGGTCGTTGAACGAGGAGCTGAAGGAGGCGGTGCTTTCGCCGATGGCGAAGAGCGCGCCGCTGCGGCGGGTGGGAACGACGGCGGACATCGCATGGTGCGTGCTGTTTCTCGCCTCGGATGCCAGCGGCTTCATGACGGGGCAGATGATCAGCCCCAACGGCGGCGTCGCCATGTCGTATTGAGTCAGGAGAGGCGGACGAGGTCGAACTGTCCGGTCGTGGTGTCCGAGACGATCACGGCGGGCTGGGGGCCGATGAGGGTGACGGCCGCGCCGACGCTGACCGGGTCGCTGGTGGCGCCCTGCCGGTTGATGCGCAGAACGCAGGCGGCTGGCGGCTGGGCGCCGGGGCAGGCCGCGGCGCCGGCGGACGGTTGGAGCACGAGGGGCCCGGACGCGGTGTCGACGACGGAGCTGGTGACCGAGCCGTTGTACGAGCCCACTTGGGCGAGCGTTTGGGCGTCGAAGGTCGTGTAGGCGGCATCGAGGCCCTGGCCCGCCGGTTCGCTGACCCAGACCGCGCCGGCGGCCACCACCTCGACGTACTGGACGCCACCGCCTTCGCCGTTGGGCGAGGCGGCAAGGGCCGGACCGACCGTCGTCTTGCCGTTGGGAGCGAGTGCAACGAGGTGGTGGTCGGTGCGCTCGTAATAGATGGTGCCGTCGGTGCCGATGGCGTCGCCGAGCCCTCGTACTACGAGGTGCGGGGCGGCTGACGAGCTCGGCGTGATGCGGTACACGCTTGTGATGTTGCCCTGGGTGACCGAGACGTAGAGGTTGCCGGCGCCGGTGGCGAGGGCGACGAGGTCGGAATCAGAGCTGTTGGCGGCGTTCACCGTCGGCATGTTCCACTGCCCGCTCTGGTTGCCGCTGGCGCGGTCGTAGGCGTAGACGTTGCTGTAGGTGGCGACGTAGAAGTTGTTGGCGTCGGCGGCGAGGGCGGCGATGCCGGTGGGGACGTGCTCGGCGATGGCGGCGGGACCGTTGCCGTCGACCACCCAGGCGATCGCGGGTGCGGGGTTGGTCGGATCTTGCGGTGCGGCGAATACGGCGCCGTCGGGGCTCTCGGCGGCAGTGACCCGGTCGGCGGCGAAGGGGAACGCTGTCGGGGCGCCGGGTGTCAGTGGCCCGGCGGTGGCGGGCGGGGGGAGGGTCGACGCGCTCGTGGTCGATGTGGCGGCGTGGTGCGTGGCAGTGGTCGTCGTGGTGGTGGTGCCTGACGTGGAGGGGCTCGAGCTGCAGGCGGCGAGCAGGGCCGCGGCGGCGAGGAAGAGGGCGGCGGCCGCGGCGGTGCGGGGCCGGGAGTGGATGGGATCGGCGTGGAGCACGTGGGTCGGGAATCCGGATTGCAGACGACGGACGCGTTCCCCCGGCACCGGCCCAGTATGGCGTCGGCCGTCTGGGGATACGGTGCACGCCATGGCGACCACACGTGACATCTCATATGAGGCCGACGACCGCACGATGATCGGCACGCTCGCCGTGCCCGACGGGGACGGGGACGGGCAACGCCCGGGCGTGCTGGTGTGCCACGAGGGCCCGGGACTGGACGATCACGCTCGGGGTCGGGCGGTGCGGCTGGCCGACGAGCTCGGGTATGTGGCATTCGCCCTCGACTATCACGGCGGGGGCCAGCGGATCGACGACCGGCAGCAGATGATGGAGCGCATCGGCGCGTTCTACGCGGATCCGCTGCGGGTGCGCGACATCGGAATGGCGGGGCTGGAGATCCTGCTGCAGGAGCCGCGCACCGACCCGCAGCGCCTGGCGGCGATCGGCTACTGCTTCGGGGGGACGATGGCGTTGGAGCTGGCGCGCGGCGAGGCCGACCTCAAGGCGGTCTGCGGCTTCCACTCCGGGCTCACCACGGCGCGTCCCCAGGACGCCACCAACATCGTGGGGAAGGTGCTGGTCATGATCGGCGCAGACGACCCCATCGTGGACAACGCCCAGCGGAAGACCTTCGAAGAGGAGATGACGGGCGGCGGCGTGGACTGGCAGATGGTGGTCTACGGCGGCGCGGTGCACTCGTTCACCAACCCTGCCGCTTCGAACATCAACATGCCCGGCGTCGAATACCACGAGCCGACGGACCGGAGGTCCTGGCAGGCGATGCGCGACCTCTTCGACGAGGTGTTCTGAGGACGCGTTCGCGTTTCTGACGCCCCGTCAGGTCCCGACTACGCTCGAAGGCCATGCCTGAGCCCCTGCCACTGATCATCTCGGTCGACGATCACGTCGTCGAACCGCCCAACGTGTGGCAGGACCGCCTTCCCTCGAAGTACCTGGACGTGGGGCCGCGGGTGGTGCGTGCACCCATGCCCGAGGTCGAGTTCCGGGGTGGCTCGCTCAAGGTCAAGGAGGGTGGCAAGGGCTCGCCGGTGGACTGGTGGTACTACGAGGACCTCAAGCGTCCGCTGCTGCGGGTGGACTCGGCGGTGGGGGTGCCCCGCGAGGAGGTGACGATGAAGGGCGTCACCTACGAGGACATGCGTCCCGGCTCCTACGAGGTGAAGCCGCGGCTCGACGACATGGATGCCAACCACATCGAGGCGGCGCTGTGCTTCCCGACGTTCCCCCGGTTCTGCGGCCAGACCTTCACCGAAGCCAAGGACCGGGACCTCGGGCTGCTCTGTGTGAAGGCGTACAACGACTGGATGGTCGAGGAGTGGTGCGCCGACACGGGCGGCCGGCTCATTCCCCTGTGCCTGATACCCCTGTGGGACGCCGAGCTGGCGGCGGAGGAGGTGCGGCGCAACGCCGAGCGCGGCGTGCGGGCCGTGTGCTTCAGCGAGATACCGCCGTTCCTGGGTCTTCCGAGCGTCCACGACCCCGACCACTACTGGGACCCGTTCTTCCGGGCCTGCGCCGAGACCCGGACCGTGGTCAACATGCACATCGGATCGTCGTCGAAGATGCCGTCCACCTCGGCTGACGCCCCACCGGCGGTGGGCTCGACGCTGACACACACCAACGCGACGTTCTCGCTGGTGGACTTCCTGTTCAGCGGCGTGTTCGTCCGTTTCCCCGACCTGAAGGTCGCGTACTCCGAGGGACAGATCGGGTGGATCCCCTACATCTTGGAGCGGGCCGACCGCGTGTGGGAGGACAACCGCGGCTGGGCCGGCGTGGCCGACATCGTTCCCGACAAGCCGAGCAGCTATTTCCCCGGTCACGTGTTCGGCTGCTTCTTCGACGACGCGCACGGGTTGAAGTCCGTCGAGGAGATCGGCGAGGACAACATCACCTACGAATCGGACTACCCGCACTCGGACTCGACCTGGCCCCGCACACGCCAGATCGCCGAGGAGCAGATGGCCGACCTCACCGACGAGCAGCGCCGCAAGATCGTACGGGGCAACGCGATCAAGCTGTTCGGCCTCGACTTCGTCGCCTGACGCCTCCGCTGCCGACCTGAGCTGCGGCTGCATCCCACCGCATGGACCTCCGCTACACCGCGGCCGAGCAGACCTTCCGCAGCGAGCTGCGCGAGTGGCTGGCCGCCACGCTGCCCGGCGTCGGCGCGCCGCCGCCCCACGACGACTGGCCGGCCCGGCGGGCGTACGACCTGCACTGGCAACGGTTGCTGTTCGAAGCAGGGTACGCGGGAGTGGACTGGCCGGCCGAAGGCGGCGGACGCGGGTCGTCGCCGGTCGAGCAACTGATCTTCAAGGAGGAGTGCGAGCGCGCCGGTGCGCCGTACGTGGGCGTCAACTTCGTCGGTCTGCTGCACGCGGGCCCGACGATCATCGCCGAGGGGACGCCCGCGCAGAAGGAGCGCTACCTGCCGGGGATCCTGCGCGGCGAGGAGGTCTGGTGTCAGGGGTTCAGCGAGCCCGACGCCGGCAGCGACCTCGCTTCACTGCGCACGCGGGCGGTGCGAGACGGCGACGACTATGTGGTCACCGGTTCGAAGATCTGGACTTCGCACGCCGAGGTCGCCGACTACTGCGAGCTGCTGGTGCGCACCGGTGACGCCGGCAACCGTGGCATCAGCTGGCTGATCATGCCGATGGATACACCGGGGATCGAGATCCGTCCCCTGCGGACCATCGAAGGGACGACCGAATTCGCAGAGCTCTTCTTGAACGAGGTGCGCGTCCCGGTTGCGAACCGGGTCGGCGACGAGAACGACGGCTGGCGCGTGACGATGGTCACGCTCTCCTTCGAACGAGGGACGGCGTTCGTCGGAGAGTTGCTGGAGTCCGTGCGCCTGCTCGGCGAGGTGCGGGCCGTCGCCGACCGGCTCGGGCTCCTCGGCGACGACGGGCTGGTACGGCGGATCGGCCACTTGGTAGCGGTGTTCGACGCCCTCTGGGCCCTGACCAAACGCAACGTCTCAGAAGCAGCGCAGACCGGGATCCCCGGTATCGGTGGCTCGGTCTTCAAGTTGTCGTTCTCCGAGCACTCGCAGGCGCTCGGCGACCTCGCGGTCGAGTTGCTCGACCGGGCCGCGCTGTGCGCGGACCCGCTGCAGGGTCCCGACGGCGGCGCGCTGGGCAACGCGGAGCAGCTACACGCGTGGTTCAAGTCGATTTCGTTGACGATCGCGGCGGGCACGTCGCAGGTGCAGCGCAACATCGTGGCCGAGCGGATCCTCGGCCTGCCGAGGGCACGCTGATGGACTTCCGGGTGGACGACGACCAGCGCGAGCTGGCGGAGGGTATCCGGGCCATGTTGACCGGGCGGATGCCACTCGAGCACCTGCGCGCACGCGAGGGGCACGAGCGAGCCATCACCGGGGACGACTGGGCCGCGCTCGGCGAAACCGGCGTCTTCGCCTTGACCCTTCCCGAGCCGTCAGGAACCGGTCTGGGCCTGGCCGCTGCGGCCCTCGTTTTCGAGGAATTGGGCCGCGGCCTCGTGCCCGGGCCGATCGTCGGGACCTTCCTCGCCGCGCACGCCGGGGTCGTAGAGGGTGCGGCCGAGGGCCGCGCCCAGGTCGGTGTCCACACCGTGGGCCGACCCGGACCGGTGCTGGTCGAGCATCTCGGCGTGCTCGACGCGTTGCTCGTGCTGGACGCTGACGGCCCGGGACAGCTGGTAACGCCTGCGCCCGTCGGCGGGGCACGCCGTGTCGAGCAGCCGCTCGACCCCCTGACCCCGCTCTGGCGGCTCGAAGCGCTGCCGTTCGGGGGCTCGGTGACAGACGACCACGGCGCGCTGTGGCACCAGGGCGCGCTGCTCACCGGGGCGCTCCAGGTCGGGCACGCCGGGGCGGCGCTCGAGCTGGCGGTGGCCTACGCCAAGGAGCGACAGCAGTTCGGCAAGCCCATCGGCTCGTTCCAGGCGATCAAGCACATGTGCGCCGACATGCTGGTCCGGTCGGAGGTGGCGCGCGCGGCAGTTCACGCCGCCGCCTGTTTGTTGGACGCGCCGGACGTCGTGGACGGCGAGGCGGAAGCGGCGGGTTGCACACCCGGCCAGATGCTCGGAAGGAGCGTGACGGGGGCGAAGTTGCTCGCGGACGAGGCCGCCGTGGCGAACGCGCGGGCCGCGATCCAGGTCCATGGCGGCATGGGCTTCACCTGGGAGGTGCCACTCCACCTCCACCTCAAGCGCGCGCTGGTGCTTTCGACGACGTTCCAAACCCCGGCCGACGCAGCGGCCGCTCTCGCTGCGTACGCCTGACCCGAACGGAGGCACTGTCCATGACCGATGCAGCCCAACTCCCCACCGACGTCGTGCGGACCGTGCCCGAGGGACGGGTGGTCTACGGCATGCAGCTGCCGATCCAGTCCCAGTCGACGCTCTACGTGGCCGACTGGGAGAAGGAGGCCGGCCCGGCCGAGCTGGCCCGCATCGCCCGGGTCGCCGACGACGCGGACTTCTTCTATCTGGGTGTCTGCGACCACACGGCGATCCCCCGCCGCCTCGCCGAGGCCATGGGCACCGTCTGGTACGACACGACCGCGACCCTCGGCTGGCTGGCCGCGCTGACGACCCGCACGCACCTGCTGTCCCACGTCCTGATCCTCGCCCAGCGCCACCCGTTGCGCGCCGCGAAGGAGCTGTCGACATTGGACGCGCTTTCGGGTGGACGGCTCATCGTCGGTGTCGGCGCGGGCCATGTGCCCGAGGAGTACGAGCTCTTCACTGGTGGCTTCGACGAGCGGGGCCGGCACACCGACGAGGCCGTCGCCGCACTCGCCCGCTGCTTCACTTCGGAATTCCCCGAGCTCCCCGGCCCACGCTTCCCGGCGCGCGACATGGGGATCGCGCCGCGGCCCGTTCGCCAGCCGCGCCCACCCATCTGGATCGGTGGTTCGTCACCGGCGGCGATCCGCCGCACCGCCGCGTACGGCGACGGCTGGCTTCCGCAGGGCACCCGGCGCAAGGACCTGCCGGGCCAGATCGCCCGGCTGCGAGAGCTGCG
>Ga0210390_10002913_pt1 | contig 14895 bp, 16 predicted proteins | sample IncBWH11OmetaG_FD_161050 | JGI IMG/M metagenome (GOLD analysis project Ga0210390, IMG submission 161050) | Forest soil microbial communities from Barre Woods Harvard Forest LTER site, Petersham, Massachusetts, United States - Inc-BW-H-11-O ...
GGGTCTGCGCGTCCTTTGCGTAGTGTCCACTAAGCCGATAGTGGACACTTCCGTTGCTGTCTCTGCCATGCCGCCATCATCACGCCGGGCGACGACCGGCGGCAGGCGCCCTTCACCGAGCGCTTACGCAGAGGCGAGGGTTCTTTTCATTCAACCTTCACGCTTTGGCGCTCGGCGCCGGCCTCGCGCTTTTCGGCATCGTCACATTGGCTCTGATAGCGCTGCTGCCCGCCGCTCTCGCCCTGCTGGTGGTGTCCAGCGCATGGCTGCAGGTTCTAGGTCTTGTCCGCTGGCCGATTCTGGCCGGGATCATCATCGTCGTGCTCGGTATCGTTTACCGCTACGCGCCCGATCGAGCAGAGGGGAGATGGCAGTGGATCAGCTGGGGATCGGTCGCGGCGACGGTGCTGTGGATCGTTGGTTCCATCGCCTTCACCACCTACGTCTCGAAGGTCGGAAGCTACGACAGGACCTATGGCTCGCTTGGCGCCGTCATCATTCTGCTGCTTTGGTTCTATCTGACCGCCTACGTCATCCTTGCGGGGGCGGAATTGAATGCCGAGATCGAGCGCCGGACGACGCGAACGGCGCCAGATCCTTCACGGCCGCGCTCGGTCGGTCCACGATAGCAGGTTCCGCGGCACGACAGGGTCCGACAAGAGAGGGGCGTAGCTGTCAGCAGGTCGTGCCGACGGCGGAGATCATTTTTTGGCTCCGTCAGCGGCCTCATCAGCTCAGCGAAAAAGCCAGACAGTCAAACGGTCAACAATATGAGGCCGATGCCGCCGCCGCCATAGCCAAAATGGGACGGCACGTAGCTGGAGTAGCCGCCAAGGAACGAAAGCGCGACAAGAACAAGGACGACGACAAGCAGAATTTGCAGCATCGCTCTACCTCTCTTCGCTTTCCCATTCCCGGGCTGGCTTCGGCACCGCTTACGACTGAGTGGCTCGTGTAATTTAACGCGGCCTGCTCTGGTCCGCGCCGCCAGTTATCGCGTTTCCGGTAGCAGAGTAAGCGCCCGGTCTGAACCGTCCTCCGGCGTGTGATCGAAAGTGGGATTCTGAAGCAAGCTTGGTCCTTCTGGACGGTCCAGAAGGAGCGGTTGGAGCGGATGGGGAGATCGTGGTTGCGCGCCGCCGGCAGTGGACGCTGGAAGAAAAGGCGGAGCTAAATGGCCGAAGTGGACGCCGAGGGCGGCCGGGTTTTGATGGTTGCACGCCGGCACGGCATCTCGAAGAGCCTGTTGTACAATTGGCGATCGGCGTGGAAGGCGGCCAAGCGAGCGGCGCTGCCGGCGGCGGAATTTGTTCAGCTCGGTGTGGTCACCGACCCATCCGACCAGAGCCTGGCAATGCCAATGGCGACTGACGCATTGGGCCCGCGCGGTCTGGCGTTGGCCGAGCGCGCCGAGGTGATCGAGATCGATTTGCCGGACGGGATCCGGGTGCGCCTTGATAGCACTGTCAATGAGAAGGCGCTGCGCCGGGTTCTGTCGGCATTGCGAGCGACGGGATGATCGCCCTGCCGCCGGGAACCAAGGTCTTTCTCGCCTGCCGACCGATTGATCTGCGCGCCGGGTTTGACGGGCTGGCGGCCAAGGTGCAGCAGATCATCGGCGCCGATCCGTTCAGCGGCCATGTCTTTATCTTTCGCAGCAAACGCGGTCATTATTTGAAAGGCCTGTATTGGGACGGCAGCGGGCTGTGCCTGTTTGCCAAGCGGCTTGAGCGCAACAAATTCGTCTGGCCGCCAATTGTCGACGGGACACTGAGCTTGACCCCGGCGCAGCTGGCGCTACTGGTCGAGGCAATGGATTGGCGGCGGACAATAGCACAGCCGGCGCCGCCTCGACCCATGTTGGTTTGATGGATCAGGGATTCTTGGTGTGTTCTTCTGCTCGACGGTTGCATTGGGTAGAGGCGCATTATGTCGCTGGCCTCGGCCGATCTGCCCTTGGATCCCGCTGCACTGCGAGCTTTTGCGCTCGCCTGCCAGAACGAGCTGGCAGCGGCGACCGCGGAGTTGCAGGCGGCAAAGCTTGCCGTCCAGCTGCGCACCCTGGAAATCGAGAAGCTCAAATTCCAGATCGCCAAGCTGCGGCGGATGCAGTTCGGCCGCTCCTCGGAGCGGCTCAGCCGGCAAATCGGCCGGCCGCGCCGTCGATGATGACGGCCAGGATCATCTGCTTCAGGTCCGGCCGATGGTCCTTCGAGTGGCCGTGAGCCCCCAGGCTTTCCCCGCCCGCGCCACAAAACGCCAGACTGGTCGTGTCCATGAAGACCAGCGAGAGATCGCTGAACAGATCGCGGCGCCGCTCGAACAGGCGCTCCTCGATCAGGTCCTTGATGCAGCGTGGCGCCAACCCGCCGGGGGTGGCAGGTGCCGTCTCCTCGCCGAGCCAGGCCATCGCGCGGTAGAGATGGTGCAGCTGCAGCCCGTCGATCCCGGCGATCCGGTAATCGGCCATCCATTTGTCGCAGCGGCGGTCCGAGCCGGACACGAACAGCCGGTGCAGGACACTGGCAAAAACCGCGCGCTCGACCGCAAACTCAAAGCCGCGGTCGTGGAGCAGCTCATCGAGTACCGCGGCAATGCCGAGCCGTTCCCAGATCCGCCCGAACAAGAGCGGTCCGCCAATGCGCGTGCAGGCGATGCGCTCGGCCTCCCTGAGTATTTTCCGAAGCTGCCACCGCGGCCCCATTTCGAGCTATCGTTGAATGGCCTTGTACATTGCCGGGTTGGAGGCAAACCGATGCATCATCTGTTCGTCGGTGCATGCTTTCACGAGTGCCGGCCCAGCTCGAGAAAAGGGGAAATACGATGCTCAACATCCATCACGACGAGGGGCGCCGAAGTCAGGTGACGGTAGCTTTCGAAGACAGTGTGCTTTCGTTCATATTATCCGAGGACGCCACGTTCGAAGACCTCGCCGATCGCCTCGACCGGCTCGGTGAGCGGCACCACAGCAAGCCCATCGCAATCAACGTCAAACTCAACGCTGCGTTCGACGCCCAGTGACGCCCACTCATCTCGGGACTCCGTCGCCGCATTCCAACCACCGTCGAATGGGCAGCCCCATTCGACTAAAGGGCCGATCGGGTCTGGGCCAGGCCAGCGGGTTAGCGGCCCACGACAATAGCAACGTCCGTAGGACCGAGGCGCTTTCGCATTATGTCCGACTGCAGCCACCGTTTGCCGATTTGGAGGCTCCGGCGACTACGCCGCCAACAAGCGGGAATCCTGAGTTCGCTCAGCTTCGGAAACAGAGCGTTGGCGATTCGGCGCCGCGTTCGAGATAGCCGCCGCTCGGTTCGTCGTCTCGGCACCATCTGCGGGGTCCATCATTTTACGGAGCGCCGCGCGGGCGCGTGACAGACGCGAACGAATTGTCCCCAGCGGCACATCGAGGATTGCTGCGGCCTCCTCATACTTAATGCCCTCAAGACCGATCAGAAGAATTACCCGTCGCTGCTCGTCGGGAATTTGCGCCAGAGCGCGATCGAGATCGCGCAACGACAGCGTCTCCATCGGATCGGTTTTCCCAGTCAGGGACGGCCGGGAGTCGTCAACCTCAAAGGCTCTGCCTTCGAGCGCGCTGCGTCGGACGAAGTTGACATTTAGGTTATGCATAATCGTGAACAGCCAGGCGCGAAGGTCCGTGCCGCACTGCCAGCGGGATTGCTTGCCGATTGCACGGACCAGGGTGTCCTGGACGAGGTCGTCTGCTCTTGACCTGTCACGGGTCAACGCGCGGGCGTAGCGTCGCAGCCGCGGGATTTCTTTTTCGAGAAGTAGACCGAAGTCGTTCATCCTAGCCCCGATATTCTTCAACAGGAGCGCGTGACACCCGAGCGGCGGGCGCAGAGGTAATCTCGATTACGGTGAAGCCCAGTCCTTCCAGACGCTTCCTCTCCGCCGCTCTCTGCAGCTGATCGGGGACGAGCTTCATGCCAGCTTCGCCGGGTCGTCGTAGAATTCGATACAGGATCTTTAGGCTCACTCGTACGCCTCTTTAGGCCCGCATACGAAAATGCCAGCGGTATCCGGTCACGGGTAGCTTCGGAAACTACCTACGGCGCTTGGCCCGAGGCGACGACGTCTCGGGGGATGAAGTCTTCTGCCCGAGTGAGATCGGGGCAATCGCTGTCTGGCGTTACAATGATCGGCGGAGACGATCACCGGGCGGCATCGTCCACTCGGAGACCCCGGTTCAGATGGCGCTGACAGCGTGCTTGCGAGCCAAGCCGCGGGACCCACAGCAAGGTCTTGGTCTCAGAACAAGGGCATGCCGGCATATATGCGTGCGATAGGTATGTCGACCGAACGGCGTTGAGCCGAGACTTGGGATGCCTGCCCGTCATCCGGGTTGTAGAGTGAGCTGCTGTTCCAGTCATCGAGCCCAGCAGGCCGCAGTCCGTGAAGAATAGTCAGCCCGTACAGCGGGCGCTGGCGGAGAGTGCCGGTTCCGGTTTCTTGTCATCCTGGGCCGAGCCGCCAGCGGGATCGCGAGCCTTTTCCAGCCATGCAAGCCGGCCGCAAATCAGACCGCTGCGGTTTGAAGATTTGTGAGGCCGATCCTGTGCCCCCGATGAACCAGGCGCCGGCCGCCGGGCCGGTAGGCGAATTGGCGTTGCCGGGTGGCAAGAAACATCAGGGCAATAACCAGTAAAGCAGCGGCGAGGGCATGGCGCAGCCAATCTGTGCAGCCGACTGAAGCTGACCGCCGAACGATCCGCTCCCGTCGGTTAAGTCACAGCCACCGCTCTATCTCCGTGAGCTCAGAGGGGCCCGACGTGCCCGTAGATCAGCCATCCGATCACCAGGACGACGAGGATCAGCCCGAGAAGGCCGCCGATCCCGATCGGTCCGCCTTGACGATAATAGCCGCCGCGGTAGAACCCAAACCCACCGCCAAAGAGAAGTAAGAGCAGCACGATAATCAGAATTAGTCCCATCGGTTCGCCTTTCACGAGTTTTGTCGCCAATCTGCGCCAAGCGGCCGCGGCTCCGAGTTTTCTCCCTGTCCAGGTAGGACAGGTTCGCTAAATGTTCTAGTATCAGGCCTCGCCTTAGAGTAGCATAGCGCCGGTCGGTCATGGGGGATCGGATGGCTGGGCTGCTGGAATTTGTCGCGCGATTTGGGGTGGAGGAGCGGTGCATCGAGCACTTGGCGGGGCTTCGCTGGCCCGGCGGGTTTGCCTGTGCCGGGTGCGGCGGGCGGCAAGCTTGGCGGCTGAAGGCGCGGCCCCGGGTCTACGAATGCGCCGCCTGCCACCGGCAGGAATCGGTCACCGCCGGAACCGTGTTGCATCGCACGCGCACCGGTCTGTGCAAGTGGTTTCTCGCCGCCTATCTGATGGGTCGCGACAAGCGCGGCGTCTCGGCCAAGTTTCTGCAACGGGAGCTGGGGGTCGCCTATCAGACGGCCTGGACCATGGCGCACAAGCTGCGCCACGGGCTGAGCGAGGACCCGTCGCGCCCGCTGCACGGCTTTCTCGAGGCGGACGAGACCTTCATCGGCGGCCGGGGCGATCCGACAAGTCCCGGACGCAGCACGGCCAACCCCGACAAGAGCCTGGTCGTCGCCGCCGTCGAGAAGGCGCCGGCGCCGAAGAACAAGAAGGGAAAACACGGGCACGCCGTCAAGCGTCAGCACGGGTTCTTTGCCGGCAACGCCCGGATCGCCGTGCTGCCGGCCGCGACCGGCGCCGAACTGGGCGCCTTCCTCAAGGCGAACGTCGAGACCAGGTCGCACCTCCTGACCGACGGGTTTGCGGGCTATCGCGGCCGCGATGCCGCCCTCGGCGAGCACTTGAAGCACACCCCCGTGATCCAGGACGAGGGCGCCAACGCCGGCGAGTTCTTCCCGATCATCCATACGCTGTTCAGCAACATCAAAGCCTGGCTCGTCGGCACCCATCACGGCGTCAGCGCCAAGCACCTCCCGCGCTACCTTCGGGAGTGGTCCTACCGGTTCAATCGCCGCAATCTGCCCGACGGTTTGGACGGCTATCTGATCCGGCGCGCCGTCGAATGCGCCACCATCACCTACGACCAACTCACCGCCGGCATCATGCCGAGCGGCGCCAACCGCATCCGCCGACTTCCTGCTACAGTTGCACAACCTGCTCTAGCTGGATAGGGGGACCGAGTTTTATACCAGCGCCAAACAGACTGTGGTGCGCGCTCGGGCCATAGTCGAAATAGGGGCATGAAAATCAACCTGCAATGAGCAATACTACCATGAGTATTTATACTCATAGAACTGCTCCGAATGGTGCAGACCACTTACTCCTTTGATACGGCAGCTCTGCTGCAACAGGGACTTCTGCCGGGTCGCGTGGTGCAAAAGCACGTAAGTAGTTTCCGAACCTACTGTAGAAGCCCACCTCGCCCGATATCATCACTGCCCAGCAGCCTTTGGTAGGGATGTCCGAACCGTCCCACCTGACGCCTACAGCTCGGATCGGGCTGTTCGGCAGCTTAGCCGCAGTCGCCAGGCTCCAAGTCTGATGCTCTTCTTCGAAAGGAGCACGCCATGTTGTCCTCGCAGATGTATATTATCCCGATTTTCGTGACCTTTGCTGTTGTTGTGGCCTTGATTTTGGTCAGAGCGACCGTGAAGATCCTGCGCCAATATGAACGGGGTGTGGTCTTTACTTTCGGACGTTTTCAGAAGGTCAAAGGGCCGGGCCTCGTCCTGTTGCTCCCCTACTTCCAGGAAATGGTGCGAGTGGATTTGCGTATCCAGGTCATCGAGATACCCACCCAGGACGTGATCTCCCGCGACAACGTCTCGATGAAGGTTGACGCGGTGCTTTATTTCAACGTCGTCAATCCCGAACGGGCCATCATCCAGGTTCAGCGCTACCTTCCCGCCACTGTCATGCTTGCGCAGACGACCCTGCGCGCTGTGCTGGGACAGCACGAGCTCGACGAGATGCTTTCCGAACGGAAAAAGCTCAGCACCGATGTCCAGAGCATCCTCGATGCACAGACCGAAACCTGGGGAATCAAGGTCAGCAACGTCGAGATCAGGACCGTCGAGCTGACGGACAACATGGTGCGCGCCATCGCCAAACAGGCGGAGGCGGAACGCGACCGGCGCGCCAAGGTCATCCATGCGGAAGCCGAGTTCCAGGCGTCGCAAACCTTGGTCAACGCGGCCCAGATCCTGTCGAGCATCCCGGCCGCTATGCAGTTGCGCTATCTGCAAACTCTGACCGAGATCGGCGCCGAACAAAATTCTACGGTCGTCTTTCCGATGCCGATCGACATCATCAAGCCGTTTCTCGCGCTCCTCGAGAAAGCCGGCAAGCCGATTGGCGCCAACGGCGATGCGCGTGTCCCGCTGACGATGGACATCCCATTGGGCGTTCCAGGAATGAGCGCAAATGGGCCAGGTGAAGCTCTCGAATAACGAAACCCCAATGGGGTTTCATAATCGGTTGGCGTCACTTGGTGCAACAAAGACCGTTTTCGGCGCCGCCTTTTCCCCGAAAGGGGATCAGCTGCAAACAACTGACACAGTCATTGCCGTTTTGCAGACAGCTAGGCAGCGCAAACAGCCTAAAAAAATTGACGATGCCCGGCTTCGAGATGAAGACCACAAGGAGGTTGCCATGAAGATGCTCACCGCGATCGTAATTGCAGCGCTGATGTTGATCGGCGCCTTGCCGGCCACCGCCGGCCAGTCGACTTTCGCGCCCGAACCCGCCGCGAGCGCGCCGCCCGTCCGATTGGCCGCGGGCGGCGATACAGCATCCGACAGAGAGACGTACACGCAGAAAGCGTGGGACGACGTGCAGGAGTGGCAGCGAAAGCTGCGCGATGTCAGCGCGAAAGCGGAGGCCGATGGGAAAGAGACAGGCAACAAAGGCGAGACTGATTTGAACAAGGCTTGGACCAAAACCGAGGCAGCGTCACGTAAGTTGCAGACTGTGGGCGCCGAAGGCTGGGGCCAAGCCAAAACCTCATTCGAAAGGGCATCCCGCGAACTGGCGGATGCTTGGGACAAGATTCGATCCCACAAGCTTCGATCTCAGGACCAGTAAAACTGGATCGCTGGGCGTCCGTCGCTTCCGCCACGGGCACAGCGTCATGCCAAGTATCCGTTCGGGCAGAACTTCGCGGTCTGACGGCGCTCCTCGTCGCTTGTCAGATCATGAGCTGCCGAGCGAGAGGTACTGCGAGCAAGGCACCGGAACTCGAAAAGTTCTGGGCGCCGGTTCCGTGGATACGAGAGGCCGCGATCACGAAGGTTCCGGTATCCGCTCGCCGCAGGGTTGCGTAGAGCGCTGTCGCGCGCTTCCCATTAAACCGCCGCGCAAAGTGCAAATTGCTCGCTGCGCCGCCTCTCGGGACATCCTCCCAGGTAAGTAGTTTCCGAGTCTGCCGACGCGAGCGGGGGTGACTATGATCCTCCGCTGATTTCGCCGGACGTCGCTCGCGTCAAGGCGGGTCATTCGCACCGGAGAGGCGGTTATGATCGCCAGGTCGACAACCCGTGTCCTCAGCCTCGGCTCAATTCGGGAAATTCAGAATTATGAGAACTAATACTCTCACACCTGAACTGCTCCACAAGATGGATGCCTACTGGCGCGCCGCCAATTATCTGTCGGCCGGCCAGATTTATCTTTGCGATAATCCGCTGCTAAAGCGACCGCTGACGCTCGCGGATGTAAAGCACATGCTGCTGGGACACTGGGGCACGACCCCGGGGCAGAACTTCATTTACCTACACTTGAACCGGGTTATCAACAAATACGACCTCGACATGATTTACGTGTCCGGCCCGGGCCACGGCGGCCCGGCCGTCGTCGGCAACACCTATCTCGAGGGTACTTACAGCGAGATCTATCCCGATATCAGCCAGGACGAGGTCGGGCTGCAGAAGCTCTTTCTCCAGTTTTCGTTTCCCGGAGGAATCCCAAGTCACGCATCGCCTGAGTGCCCAGGCTCGATCCACGAGGGCGGTGAATTGGGTTATTCGCTCAGCCATTCATTCGGGGCGGTGTTCGACAATCCCGACCTTGTCGTCGCCTGCGTCGTCGGCGACGGCGAGGCGGAGACGGGTCCGCTGGCCACCGCATGGCATTCGAACAAGTTCCTCGATCCGGTAACCGACGGCACGGTGCTGCCGATCCTGCATCTAAACGGCTACAAGATTTCCAACCCGACTGTCCTCGCCCGCATCACCCGCGAGGAATTGGAACAGTTGCTGCGCGGCTACGGGTGGACGCCCTACTTTGTCGAGGGTCATGAGCCCGGACCGATGCATGAGGCGATGGCTGCAACGCTCGATATGGCGGTGGAGCAGATCAAGGAAATCCAGAAGGACGCCCGCGTCCATGGCAAATTCACGCGTCCGCGCTGGCCGATGATCGTCCTCAATTCACCCAAGGGCTGGACGGGACCGAAGGTGGTCGACGGCCTCCAGGTTGAAGGCACCTTCCGAGCGCATCAGGTGCCGCTCTCCGACCCAGCCACCCATCCCGAGCACCTCAAGCTGTTGGAAGACTGGCTGAGGAGCTACCGGCCGGAGGAACTCTTCGATGAGCAGGGCCGCCTGAAATCTGAACTGGCCGACCTTGCACCCAAGGGCGAACGACGCATGGGCACGAACCCTCACGCCAATGGCGGCATTCTGCTCCGCGACCTGCGGATGCCGGATTTCCGAGACTACGCGGTCGAGGTACCCTCGCCCGGGACGCCCGGCATCGGCGACACGCATGTGCTCGGGCGTTTCCTGCGCGATGTGACGAAGCTGAACAGTGAGCAGCGAAATTTCCGAGTCTTTGGCCCTGACGAGACGCTCTCCAACGGCCTGGAGGCCCTCTTTGAAGTGACCAAACGCCAATGGGACGCGGCAACCGTGCCGAACGACGAATTTCTGGCGCCCACCGGTCGCGTGATGGAAATGCTCAGCGAGCACCAATGCGAGGGCTGGCTGGAAGGCTATCTGCTGACCGGGCGGCACGGATTATTCAATTGCTACGAGGCGTTCATTCACATCGTCGATTCGATGTTTAATCAGCACGCCAAGTGGCTGAAAGTCACCTCGCACTTGCCGTGGCGGCGCAAGATCTCCTCGTTAAACTACCTGCTGGCGTCCCATGTCTGGCGTCAGGATCACAACGGCTTTACGCACCAGGACCCCGGTTTCATCGACCACGTCGTGAACAAGAAGGCCGAAATCGTACGTGTTTACCTTCCACCGGATGCAAACTGCCTGCTTTCGGTGATGGACCACTGCCTGCGCAGCCGCCACTACGTGAACGTCGTGATCGCGGGCAAACACCCGGCGCCGCAGTGGCTGACGATGGACGCCGCCGTCAAGCACTGCACCGAGGGTATCGGCATCTGGCCGTGGGCCAGCAACGATCAGGACGCTACGCCCGATGTGGTCATGGCGTGCTGTGGGGACGTGCCAACGCTAGAGACGCTCGCCGCCGTGTCGATCACGCGCGAGCGTTTGCCCGAGCTAAAGATTCGGGTGGTGAACATCGTCGATCTGATGAAGCTCCAGCCGCAATCCGAACATCCGCATGGATTGTCGGATCACGACTTCGACGAGCTCTTTACCCGAGACAAGCCGGTCATCTTTGCCTTTCATGCCTATCCATGGTTGATCCACCGGTTAACTTACCGCCGCACCAACCACGACAACATCCACGTCCGCGGCTACAAGGAAGAGGGGACCATCACCACGCCCTTCGACATGGCGGTGCTGAACGATCTGGACCGCTTCCACCTGGTGATGGACACCGTCGACCGCCTGCCGCAGACCGGCACGAAGGGCGTCTACCTGAAGCAACAGCTCAACGACAAGCTCATCGAGCACAAGCAATGCATTGACAAACACGGCCAGGACATGCCGGAAATTCGGAATTGGAAGTGGGGTAAGCGGAAATGAATGCGCCAGAGCTTATCGACACCGCGAAGCCAGGATCGAAGCTCCACGCGCCGGCCGATTTGAGATCACTGCCGCTGGCGGAGGTCGAGAAAATATTAGGGTCGTCGCCGGATGGTCTCGGCCAAGACGAGGCAACAAAGCGACTAGCCCGATATGGGCCCAACGAGATCGAAGAGAAGCAGACGAACGAGCTGCTGAAATTCCTCAGCTATTTCTGGGGTCCCATCCCGTGGATGATCGAAGCGGCGGTGGTCCTGTCGGCAGTAGCCCGGCATTGGCCGGATTTCGGCATCATCCTGGTTCTGCTTGTGGCCAATGCCGTCGTCGGGTTCTGGGAAGAACACCAGGCGGGCAACGCCATCGCCGCGCTGAAGGCCACGCTGGCGATCAAGGCCCGGGTCAAACGCGATGGGAAGTGGCTCACTCCGCCGGCGCGTGCGTTGGTGCCGGGTGACGTTATCCGCGTGCGTCTGGGCGACATCGTGCCGGCGGACGCGCGCCTCCTGGAAGGCGACCCGGTGGAGGTAGATCAGTCCGCGCTGACAGGAGAGTCGCTGCCCGCAACCCGCAAATCCGGCGAAGCAATATTTTCCGGCTCGATCATCCGCCAGGGTGAAATCGGCGCGTTGGTCTATGCCACCGGTGCGAACACCTATTTCGGCAAGACCGCGGAGCTGGTGCAGGGGGCGAAGACCGTCAGCCATTTCCAGCGCGCCGTGCTGAAGATCGGCAATTACCTGATCATTCTGGCGGTGGTGATGGTCTCGGCCATCATTGCCGTGGCGATCTTCCGGGGCGACCCGATCCTCACGACCTTGCAGTTCGCCCTGGTGCTGACGGTGGCCGCGATCCCGGTGGCGATGCCGACGGTGCTGTCGGTGACGATGGCGGTCGGCGCGCGCCTGCTCGCCAAGCAAAAGGCAATCGTAACCCGGTTGGTGGCGATCGAGGAGTTGGCCGGCGTAGACATACTGTGCGCCGACAAGACCGGCACCCTGACCCAGAACAAGCTAAGTCTGGGCGATCCGTTTGGCGTCAACGGCGTCCCCGCCGAGGAGGTAATCCTCGCCGGCGCGTTGGCGTCTCGGGCCGACAATAACGACACGATCGATCTGGCCGTGCTGGGCGGCCTGAAGGATGATCAGGCGTTAAAGCCTTACCAGGTTGGCCATTTCCAGCCGTTCGATCCGGTGCACAAGCGCACCGAGGCCGAAATCAAGGGCCCGGACGGAAAAGCGTTCAAAGTGACGAAAGGCGCGCCGCAGGTGATCCTGGCGTTGTCGGCCAATGCCGGAGAGGTCAAGTCCGCCGTCGACCAGGCGGTCAACGAGTTCGCCGCGAGCGGCTTCCGCGCCTTGGGCGTGGCGCGGGCCGAGGGTGACGGTAAATGGCAGTTTCTCGGCGTACTGCCGCTGTTCGATCCGCCACGGGACGATGCCAAGTCCACCATCGCGACCGCCCAACATATGGGCGTGAAGGTCAAGATGGCGACCGGCGACGCGCTGGCCATCGCCGAGGAGACCGCGAAGAAACTGGGGATGGGCGCCAATATCCTCGACGCCGCCACCCTGGGCGACGAAAAGCAGCAGAAGACGGCGGCGGTGGCGAAGGCGATCGAGAACGCGGACGGTTTCGCCCAGGTCTTCCCCGAACACAAGTTCCGGATTGTCGATGTGTTGCAACAGCGCGGCCACATCGTCGGCATGACCGGCGACGGGGTGAACGACGCCCCGGCGCTGAAGAAGGCCGATTGCGGCATCGCGGTTTCGAGCGCGACCGACGCGGCGCGCGCGGCGGCGGCCATCGTGCTGATGACGCCTGGCCTGTCGGTGATCATCGACGCGATCAAGGAGAGCCGGAAAATCTTCCAGCGGATGAACAGCTACGCGATGTACCGCATCGCCGAAACATTGCGCGTGCTGCTGTTCATGACCTTGGCGATCCTGATATTTAACTTCTATCCGCTGACCGCGGTGATGATCGTGATGCTGGCCTTGCTTAATGACGGCGCCATCCTCTCGATTGCCTACGACAACGTTCATTACAAGGACGCGCCCGAGGCGTGGAACATGCGCCTGGTGCTGGGGATTGCCACGGTGCTGGGCCTCGTTGGCCCAATCGCCGCGTTCGGCCTGTTTTTCCTGGGAGATCGAGTGTTTCACCTCGATCGTCCGCATCTCCAGACGATGATGTATCTGATGCTGTCGGTGGCCGGGCATCTGACAATCTTCCAGACACGCACGCGCGGCCCGTTCTGGTCGATCCGCCCCGCACGGATTTTGTGGATGGCCGTGTTTGGCACCCAAATGGCGGCCACGCTGATTGCGGTCTATGGAGCGTTTATGGCGCCCCTCGGCTGGGGCTGGGCGTTGTTCGTTTGGGGCTATGCCTTGGCCTGGTTCCTGGTGACCGACCCCGTGAAACTGCTTGCCTATTGGGTTCTCGATCCCGTCAAAGCCGGCGCTGCGCGGGCACGTGCCGGGAACGCTACTATGGTTCGGGTGGTTGCCGGTTGAGGGATGGACACGAATGAAAATCGCCTCGAAGGACTTTCGCGTACGGGAAGGCGACGAGGTCGACCTCCGAAGGTGGCCGACCACCGTGAAGCCCGTTTACGAGTCAAAGGAGCATTATCACAAGCTCCTGGCAGAGCACATTACGCAACTGAGCTCGCTGCAGCAGCTGCTCTACGCGTCCAACCGGCATGCCGTGCTGCTGATCTTTCAGGCGATGGACGCGGCAGGAAAAGATGGTGCGATCAAGCATGTGATGTCCGGGGTCAATCCGCAAGGCTGCCAGGTATTCAGCTACAAGCACCCCAGCCCAATGGAACTGCAACACGATTTTCTATGGCGCACTACCCGCGATCTACCGGAACGCGGGCGGATCGGCATCTTTAACCGATCCTATTACGAGGAGGTGCTGATCGTCCGCGTGCATCCGGAGATACTAAACAGCGAGGGGCTCGCCGACGTGCGTGACAACGACGCGGTATGGCACGACAGCTATCGCTCGATCATGGATTTGGAGAGACACCTCCATCGCAACGGGACCCGCATCGTCAAGTTCTTTCTCCACTTGTCGAAGGAGGAACAGCGCAAGCGTTTCCTGCAGCGTATCGACGATCCCGAAAAGAATTGGAAGTTCAGTATTGCGGACGTCGAGGAACGGAATTTCTGGAAGCAGTACATGAAGGCGTATGAGAAATGCTTCAGCGCGACGAGCACGCGGGACGCGCCCTGGTATGTCGTTCCTGCCGACGATAAAGAGAGCGCTCGACTTATTGTATCGCGAATTATCCTCGATACGCTAGAAGGACTCGAAATGTCTTATCCAAAAACGAGCCCCGCGCGCTACCAAGAATTGTTGACGATACGCCAGCAGCTCGAAAAATGAGTTTTGGCGTGCTCGGATGCAAGAAGGCCACGACCACAGCGAGGACGGTGGATGTCGTTCTTCCCTCGCGCTCGTGGCGGGAGATCGTGGCGCCTTATGCCCACGCCGACTATCGGCGCGCGGTGGCCCAGCTTCTCAATACGGGGCTGCCGTTTGTGCTCCTCATGGCAGCTCTGCTTTGCGGCGCGAGGAGTCATCCCGGGCTGGTGCTGCCACTCGCTGCGCCGGCGGCCTTGCTGCTGGTCCGCCTTTTTGCGATCCAGCATGACTGCGGACACGGTTCCTTTTTCGCGTCGCGCCGCGCCAATGATCTTCTCGGACGAGTGCTTGGAGTGCTGACGCTGACGCCCTACGCCTGCTGGCGCAAGAGCCACGCCATCCATCACGCGAACTCCGGCAATCTCGACCGGCGCGGCACCGGCGATGTGATGACGCTCACCGTGCGTGAATATCAATCGGACGCCTCTAAAAACTGGTTGTTTTTGATCACGAATCGCCTGCTTCTGGGATGGGGGATGCGGGGGATCGAGGATGGCGGGGCAACCGGGATTTTTCGACGGCGACGAGCGATTGAAGGCTTT
>Ga0210390_10002914_pt1 | contig 14891 bp, 12 predicted proteins | sample IncBWH11OmetaG_FD_161050 | JGI IMG/M metagenome (GOLD analysis project Ga0210390, IMG submission 161050) | Forest soil microbial communities from Barre Woods Harvard Forest LTER site, Petersham, Massachusetts, United States - Inc-BW-H-11-O ...
CAGCTGGAAGGCCGAGGTGTGATGCCGGGGTGGCACTGTTTGGAGGTAGGAGGTGGCGGCGGATCTATTGCGAATTGGCTCAGCGATCGTGTGGGGGCCGCCGGGCGAGTCGTTGTTACGGATCTTGATACTAGATTTCTCGAAACTTTGAAGCTCCCGAACCTTGAAGTGCGGCGCCACAATATTGCATGTCATCCCTTGCCTGAGGCAGCCTTTGACTTGGTGCACGCGCGGCTGGTGCTGATACATCTGACGGACAAAGAAAAAGTTCTAGAGAAATTGATTACTGCGCTCAAGCCGGGAGGCTGGCTTGTGGACGAAGAGTTCGACTCCGTTTCTGTGCCTCCAGATTCTACGGTAAGTCCTGGCGAGGTCACCCTGAAGACACACCTCGCCATGGCGCGGTTGATGACCGAACGCGGCTTCGAAAGACGCTATGGGCGCCTGCTTTTTGGACGCCTGCGGGCGCACGGGCTAGTCAGCGTCGGCGCGGAGGCGCGCATGTTCATGGTAGAACGCGGGACTCCCGGCGTGTCGCTCGTGCGGGCGAACTACGAGCAACTCCGCGGAGACATGATCCGGGCGGGATACATTACTGAACCAGAGTTCGATGAGGATTTGGCGCGCCTCGACCGCCCTGATTTCATGATGCCATCATCCATCATGTGGGCAGCGTGGGGCCGCCGACCGAGCTAGGGCTCTAGAGCACCTTAGCTGTTTTGCCCGCAGCTCAGAAGAGCCGACGAGGTTTATTGAAATGATTAGGCTAGTTGTTAGCACTACGGTTCTCCAAAGCGCTGTCGCAAAGTGGTCGGCTTTGTGCTTTCGGCGGATGGCTCAAGTTTTGGAATAACGCATGTTTTCGAGATCGGTGATGAGATTGGGCCCGGTTGGGTTCCATCCCAGCTTTTCTCGTGTTTGCGTGCTCGAGCCTCGTCAGCCGTATCCCAAATCGTAGCGCACTTAGGGAGAGGGGCTGCACAGGGGAACTCAAGCCAATTCAACAGCTTAGATTTTTTACTGCCATGGTTCGGGACCAGGAGGCCGTTGGTTCAAATCCAATCGCCCCGACCACTCATCTGCTATAGCTGGTACGGCAGTCCCGACTGAGCCGATTCTGGCAGAGATTTGCAAGATACCTCCCAAACCAGCGACGAACTAACTCCATTTCTACTGTCTCTCTATCGCACTATCCTAGCGCGGGTGCCTCGGTCTCCACTCTTTCCTCGCTTCTCGTAATCTCTCGATCCAGGGTCCGGTTCCTACGAAACACGACCGCCCTCCTTAAAGCCGCTAGCCCAATTCCGTGCACTCCTGATCAGGTGACGACGAATTGTTCCTCTGTTACACCTTCGCTATACTTGCGCTGCTGTTTGCACCGATGGACAAGAGGACCTTCATTAGGATTCTCTCCGCTTCCATGATAAGCCATAGCCTCATCCCGAACAGGGCCTGGCCGTCACACGACAAACTCGAAAACTGGGCTGGCAATGTTCAATACAGCACCGAGAAGTTGCGCTCCGCCGATTCGTTGGAGCACGTGCGCGACTTTGTGAAGGCTAACCGGAAACTAAAGGTTCTAGGCACGCGCCATTGTTTCAACACGATTGCGGATAGCAGCAATCAATTCCTTTCTCTGAAAGATAGGGACAAGTTGATCTCTCTGGACAGGGCGGCGCGGAGCGTGATCGTCGCGGGGAGGATGACTTACGGGCAGTTAGGTCCTTATCTCGACCATGAAGGATTTGCGCTGCACAACCTGGCATCCCTGCCGCATATCTCGATTGCGGGAGCTTGCAGCACCGCGACGCACGGTTCCGGAGCAAAAAACGGAAACTTATCCACAGCGGTGTCTGCGATTGAGTTCGTGAATGCTTCTGGAGAAGTGGTTCAACTTTCCCGGCAAAAAGACGGCGAGATGTTTCTTGGCTGCGTGGTGGGGCTTGGCGCACTTGGTGTCATTACAAAGGTGACGTTGGATGTCCGGCCCACCTATCGGGTGCAACAGTATGTGTATGAAAATCTTCCGCTGAGCGAGCTGGCAAGGCATTTTGACGAGATTGAAGCGGCAGCTTACAGCGTGAGCCTCTTCAGCGACTGGCAGGACCAGCGAATCAATGAAGTCTGGTTGAAACGCGTTGTCGAACCGGGCCGGGTGTTCGAGGCTCCGCAGGAGTTCTTTGGAGCCAAGAAAGCGGCCAAAAACCTGCACCCGATCACCGCGCTATCCGCGGAAAACTGTACGGAGCAAATGGGCATACCCGGACCGTGGTACGACCGGTTGCCGCACTTTCGCATGGGATTCACGCCGAGTGCAGGCAAAGAGCTGCAGTCTGAATATTTTGTGCCGCGGCAGAACGCCGTCGACGCCATTCTTGCCGTCAACGAACTGCGTGATCAGCTGAGCCCCTATTTGTTGATCAGCGAAATCCGTGCGATCGCGGGAGACAATCTTTGGCTCAGCCCTTGCTACAAGCAGCCGAGCGTGACCATTCACTTTACCTGGAAGCCAGACTGGCTGTCGGTCCGCAAGGTGTTGCCGGTAATCGAGAAACAGCTTGGCCCGTATCGCCCACGGCCCCATTGGGGGAAACTGTTCACGATTTCTCCAGCCCAACTGCATGCGAGTTACGAGAAACTCGAGGACTTCGTCAGATTGAGTGAACAGCACGATCCCAAAGGGAAATTCCGCAACCAATTTCTGAATACGAATATATTTGGCGCAGCCTAGCCGCTGGCGTGTCTAGCGCGTCCCGAGATCATTCAGCGGCAGTGCCGCGTGCATTGCCTGCAGCAGCCACTTGTGCATGGTAGGCATAAAGTGAGGGCTGACCTCGCGAAAGGCAAGACCCAGTCCGAGGTTTGTTTGCGAGTACGCCACAGTCGCCGAAGATTCAAAAAAGTCCGTAGCGGTAAATATTTTGACGAAAACCTGCGATCCTGCTGCGAAAGGATCGCTCATCTCGAGATAACATCCGTTCATGCTGATTTCGCGCACGCGCGCGAATATGCGCTTGCCCGAGGCCAGCTCGCTAATCTCCGCTTCTGCAACGAAGGGATACCGGGGAGTCCTTCGGCGCTGCTTCTGTTCCTCAGCCACCAGCGCGTTCGTCAAAGTTTCACCTCAGCCTTGGCGTCGCGGATGTGCACCGATGCTTCTCCAGGTATTTCTGGTCTTGGCTGCGCTCCTAGAAAATTGGCCAGCAGGTTCCCGCTTATAACCACTTCCCGCACCGTCGGCTTCTGATAATGTCTTCTCAGCCGTGAGCCACAACTACAGCGAGGGTTGGCTGGCGTTGTTGCGCTGACGGCCACCTCGGCCCGACAGTCTGCGTTCGCACAACGCAATTTTTCGCCGATTCTCATCTTTCGCGCCTCCTTTCTCAACCATCCCGCGTTCAAAGGGCAGTTACTCCAGCACCCAGTCCCCAGTTTTTTGAAGAAAACGGAATCCATATCGCGGATATAGCGTTTCGGACCATTCCGAACGGACTATGGTTGCGGTGCCCACGAGAGCTTCCTTCGGTCCGGCAAGGAACACCTGCACCGTCGCCCCTTTATCGAGCGCCAGATTGCACCCGCACATGAACCCGCTCTTGCTGACGTTCTCCGTGGCGGTTATTACCTCGAACGATTCTCCGCGCGAATCCGTGCCGCACAGCTTCAACGAGACTCTCAAGCGGACGCGCACCTCGCTGCGGCGCTCCACCCTGCGATCCTGGAGCGTCTTCGTGATGAACTCGCTGAGAGCGTCGAAATCCACCGGCTTTTCAAAGTACGCGACAGCCCCCAGTTCCCGGCAAAACTCCTTGGTTTTGCCGCCGGCTTCACCGCTAACGACTATGACTGGAATCAATTGTGTGGAGCTGAAGGCGGTAAACGTTTGGCATAGCTCGAAGCCCGAATAGTTCGGCATGCGAAGATCCAAAAGAATCGCGTCCGGCTTGTGCTCGAGCGCCAAAGCCAGAGCTTCTTCTGGCACACCGGTGTCAACGATCTCATGCGTATCTCCAAGGGTGAGCCGCATCATCCGTCGCAGCGCTTCGTCGTCGTCAACCAAGAGTAGTTTTGCCATTTTTCCCTTCCTTCTTTTAGTTGCCCACAACCTGTTCGACTCGAGCCCGTTCGCCAGCGGTATCCAAAACACTCCTGACTCTGTCGATCAACTGCTCTTCGGTAAATGGTTTGTAGAGAAGATTGGTTTTCTGGTCGAGGACTCCGTGACCTGCAATAAACGAATCCGTATATCCAGACATGTACAGAATTTTTGTTTTGGGCCGCGTGGTCTGTAATCTTTCGGCAAGCACCCTGCCATTGATTCCCGGCATGACCACATCCGTAAGCAATAGATGAATGGGTTCGGGATGCTGCCGGGCCAACTCCAGAGCCTCTTCTCCATTGCGCGCGGCGAGGACGTGAAAGCCGTGCCCCTCAAGCAGCGATTTCGCGAGCTTCCTCAGCGGTTCGGAGTCCTCCGCCATGAGAATTGTTTCCGACCCTTGTGCCTGAGACATCAGCGGGACAATTGTCGGGGCGGGGGCGGCCGGTTCGTCCACACGGGGCAGGAAGATCTGGAAGGAAGTGCCTTTACCAGGAGTGCTGTTTACACCAATGTAGCCATCGCTCTGCTTTACGATTCCGTAGACGGTCGCAAGCCCCAGACCCGTCCCCTTGCCGAGCTCCTTGGTAGTAAAAAAGGGCTCGAAGATGTGCGTAATCGTCTCTCGATCCATGCCAATACCGGAATCGCTCACCGCCAACATGATGTAGCGACCAGGTTTGGCTCCCGGATGTTCTCGGCAATAGGATTCGTCCAACTGCTTGTTGGCCGTTTGAATTTCAAGCGTGCCGCCGGTGGGCATGGCATCGCGGGCGTTGACCGCCAGGTTCATGATGACTTGTTCGATTTGACCGCGATCGGCTTTAACGGTTCCCAAGCCAGTTTCAAGGGCAATGCGCATGGCAATGTCTTCGCCGATCAGGCGCGGGAGCATTTTCTCCATGTCAGCGACCAGCGCGTTCAGGTCGAGCACGGTTGGCGTCAAGATTTGCTGCCGGCTGAACGCCAATAGTTGTCTGGTGAGCGACGCCGCGCGCTGGCCGGCCTTCTCGATCTCTGCCGCGTATTCGGAAAGCTCCTGTTCGCGCGCCAGCTTGCGTTTGAGCAACTGGCTGTAACCGATCATGACCCCTAGGATGTTGTTGAAGTCATGCGCAACGCCGCCCGATAACCGGCCGATGGCTTCCATTTTTCCAGCCATGCGCAGTCTTCCTTCCAGGACCCGTTTGTCCGTTACGTCCTCGGCGAATACTTCGTGAAAGGCCGATCCACCATCTTCTTCCTTCACGCGGCGGCCGCTACACTGGACGGTTATAGGCGTTCCGTCTTTCTTCCTCCATTCGATCTCCAATTCCTTGAATTCATCGAAGGAATGCAGTGTTTCCTGCATCGTTCGAAAATCCTCGAGACGCCGAAAAATCTCTTTCTCCAGGTTGACGCCCAGTAGTTCTTCGATCGTCGAATAGCCCAGCATCCGTTGAAGGGCAGGGTTGACGCGCAGGAAGCGGCCTTCGTCATCCGCTTGGTAGATGCCGTAAGGCGCGTCTTCCACGAGCGACCGAAAGCTTCCTTCGGAAATCCGTAGCGCCTCCAGAGCCCTTTTCCGGTCCGTGATGTCCCGGCTTACGATGACCAATTTGTCCGGCACGCCTCCAGAGGATGAAATGACGCTGGCGGTCGATTCAACGACTCTCCACCCTCCGTCCTTGTGGCGCATTCTGAATTCCAGGGTTTTTCCGACCCCCGTACGCCTGGCTTCCAGGGAAGCCTCACGGACGCGTTCCCGGTCGTCTGGATGAATTTGCTCGAACGAAGAGGATTTCTGAAGGTCATCCGGGGAATATCCCAAGATTTTTTCGTAGGATTGGCTGTTATAGATTCGCTGACCCTGGATGTCCACCACCGCAATCATGTCCGCGGCATTCTCGCTGATAAGACGAAAAACCTGCTGGTTTTCGAGCAACTGATGGCGGATGCGGTGAATCTGCAGTTGCTGAAAGATCGTATACAAGTCGAAAAGTAACACGACGCCCAGGAGTCCAATGAGTTCGGTCTGCAAATTGAAAAATGAGTCAGAACCCTTTGCAGCGCGCAACAAGGGCAGCAGAAAAGACACGATTCCACAGGTCAATAACAGAGTAATGATGATGGTAGTGGCCCAGAGGATCCATTCGCGATATTCCACGCGACGGAGACGCAAGCTCATCTCCTGGGTGCCATCCATTGGACGGGCAAAGTTACTAGAGCGGTTCTTTTTCATGGCAGTCTTGCGCAACTCCAGTTCGAGAGATTGCCTTAGTCCTCGATGGCGGCCTTAACTGCCTGCGTCAAAGGACCCACCTTCACATCGCAAAGTGAATGAGCTGGTCCGCGTAGGCAAATCCAGCTTGCGTGTGACATCGTCGGAATGAGCCTCGCCGGGTCGCACCGAGAGAGGCCTGTCATGAGGGGTGGTAATTACTTAGAAAAATATACGGACGCGGCCCAGGGTCGCCGTTGAGTGTCCAAAAGAATAAGGGCCTGCAAGCCGCAAGTCCGCGCTCAATTTGGCCTGTATCTTGCTTCCTGATCTCCTTGGCTTGCGGAGCGAAGGTAGAGGAAAACGGGAGTAACGGCAAAGGGTAGATCGGCAGCCTTGGAACTTCTCTCGCTTTCCTCTGCTCCGCGCATGGTCAACTTGTTTGTAAGAGGGTCCAGTTCGGTCCGGCTACCCAGCGGAAGCGCGTGCAGGGTGGTTGCTTCGTTCGCGGTCAGGCTGTCCGCGGGCAGCTTAGCGGCGCCCAAAGTGTCGTAAACGCTGTCACCGATGCTGGCCTGTAGCAACTGGCGGATGTGGGGAGATTGCGAATGTAGCTCCGCAACGAATGCCGCGACGAAAGCAAGCGAGTTTCTGTACGGAGAATTGGACATCCACTCCTGCGCCAGCGAGGTAGCTTGCGCCCGCTGCTTTTCTGAAGGGACGAATCGCAGCGTCCGGAGCACATCTCTTGCGCCGAAGCGCATTTCGTCTGCCCACGAAAACTTAGTGAAGGAGCGGTCGTCGAGAGTCATAAGGGCGAGATCGTGGGCCAGGACTGCGGCAAGCGTGCCCTCGTCTGGTAGAACGTCGATCAGACCACGGCTCAAAATGATGGTGTGGCCCACGACGGCAGACTCCAGATTGGAAGTCAGCAAAACGCGACAGTGCACGCCGGGTTCGATCGAAAGATCGTTGGCAACTTCGATGTTGTTCACGATGGCCTCAAGCGTTTTATCGACGTCGCCTGTGGGCGAAAGCAAGCCGATGCGTTCGAGTTGTTCGTCTACGTTGCCTTCCGCTTGTTGTTCCCAGGTTTGCTGTTTACCGGACGGCCCAGTTTCATTTGAAGACGCGTAAGAATCGTCGACGGGATGAAGAGGCTCAAACACGATTCTGGTGAATTCTTGCTCATCCTCCGGCAGATGCAGGTCATAACCCCAGAATCGAGTCTGCGCTTGCAAGCGAACCTTGCTCCAGTTGAATTTGCCAATGCCGCAGCAGGGAATGTTCATTTCCTGGGAATAAATGGTCGCGGGGAACCACCGGCCCGGCGCGGCTTCGATCCGCCAACTGTCGAAATGGAAATACTTGGAGTAGAAATTGCTTCCGTCATAGATACCGTCGAACCGGACGATTGTGAAGTTCTGCTCTTCCACCCAAATGCGGCCTTCAAAGAGGCCTTGTTTGCGCCGAGCTGCCGGGCTCACTTGAAAAACGAGACAACGAACCTCGCCGAGAAATTCGCGGTTCAGATATTCGAAACGATAGTGCCGCAGGTCAAAGGTGCTGGGATCGGGGTAGGCCATGGCAACAAATCCACTCGGGTTGAATCCCACGGTGGTGGGACGGACCGTGTCGGAGTAGTCGCTGATCTGGCGCCAAAGCTCCAGATGCTTGGACCTGAAGCGCAGCGCGCGCAGCCCGCCGGAAAACTCCGCAAGGCTTACGAAATGGCGGTCGTAGGAGATGACGGGTTCTTCCTTGTGAGAGTTCATCACCTGGACGTAGGTCTCGACGATAGGATGGTATTTTTCGAGGTTTCGAGCAACTTCATGTTCGCGCGCGACGATAGACGCTGCCATTTCGTCGCTGGGCTCGGAATGGTCTTGCGCGCGAAGCAAAGGCGCCGCCAGAAACAGAACGAGTGAAAGTCTCAAGAGATTCCGCATACTTCCTCCGTGATTGGCAAAACGTAAGCGTCGAGCTTGAGCATCTGTCCTGTTCAGTAATTGTCGGAGTTAACCGCGTCGGCGGACACGATTCGGGCTTTGTGCCCACAGTGAAATTCGAAATCGAAAGTGACAAGCGCCGTTGGGGCCAAATGACAATCGCGACCGGCCTGCGGATCGTTAGGATTGGCCTGGGCGCAAAAGTGATAGAGGCCGGCTTCAAATCCCCAGCGCGTGTTGGCAAAGGACCGAGCTTCCTGGCGAAGTGAAACTCCCTGCAAGCGATTGGATTGAATCGCGCAGGGATTGCCAGGGGTGGCCCAAACGCAGCCAGTAGGAAACGTATAGGTCAGGTAGAGTCGGCCTGTTCCGAAGTAGCCGTTTCGCAACGCAACGCCCGCTGACGGATACAAAACTTCTTTATCAAACGCGGAAGTCCACAGCCATTTATGTTCCACAGTTGCGATGAAGCCGAAACGTTGGTTCGCGAAAGCGATTGCCGAGCCGCTGAAGCCGAGGCGTTGACCGTCGTCGGTGATTGCTTTTTTGGCCGGGGAGTATGTGGTTCCCAACTGTGCTTCGAAGCGGTTGCCGATGGGAATTTCGGAGGTGGCGTCCAAAGTTACCGACGGGAATTCATAGCCGAGAGCGATTTCCGATCCGACTTCCGTCCCAAGAACCAAGCGTGGCCGCTGGTCGCTATAGACCTCCTGGCAATGCACGGCGCCGCAAGACAAGAAGGACAGCAGGACCATGAACAAGAGCTTCGCGAAAGCCAACGGTAATTTGAGGGGACTTGCTGAATCCAAAGCCACGGGGCTGGCCTCCTGATTCTCTGCCAACAAAAGGTTCTGCACAAAAAGGGTACGGAAGAGCTACGGAAATATATGTAAAGAGATGAACGCGCCAAGGAGTCTCGAACAGAAAAAACGGAAACTAGCTGGGAAATGCGACGAAAAATTTAAGATGTTGATTTGTTTCGGGGACTCGCTCAGGCAGGTTGTCTCTACGCATTAAATCGTAGTTTCTCACGGAAACCGTGAAGTGAAGAAGGTCCACGCCAAACGAAGCCACATACCGGACGCGCCGGACTTGACCGTTTATGCGCACAGACACCTGGTGTCCGCCGGTAATCTCCAAGGGCAGGGAAATGAATGCGGTTACATATTCTCCCACTCTGGCGGGCAGCGTATCCTCGAGCGTAAAGCGAATTTCGCGGCTTGAAACGTAATCAGTCAAGCCATTTGCCATTGTTCCATTCGGGCCGTATACGATCAGTTTCATGTGCACTGCCGCGGGCTGAATTTGCGGTCGATTTCTCACCGTAGCTCTCCGAAGCCGTCTGCGGCCGGCCATTTTAAATTTGGAATACCCTGAACACCTCTTCTGCTTGCAATAAAGAGTAACGAAGTACCTGCGAAATATAGCGCGGATCTCGCGAGCTACGAAGGTTTCGTGTCGCTGGCCGCGCGCAAAATATGTGGTAAAAGAAATTCTTCGAGAGCGTGAGTGTCCGCCAGCGTGGGACCCTCGAGCTCGAGGCCCATGGAGTTGTCTCCCACAAGACGAACGACGCGCGCCGCGCACTGCAAGGGCGGGTTGCCTTCATGGAGACTCAGATTCACGCGCACCAGCGAGTTCACAGGAAACCGCCGCTCGGCTTGCAGCAGCATTCCGGAGATGCTTATGTCGGTGGTCACGCCCTGCGTGCGTTCATGACCGAACTCGATGGACGCTCTGCAACGGACGTTCACGCGCATGAAGCGCCGGCGCTCGCGATCAATCGGGCCTTGGGTGACGCGCAGCAAGCGCATCAACGATTGCCGGTCAACAGGTTTGAAGAGAACAAAGTTGATCCCCGCTTCGAACGCGCGTCGAAGAAACTGCTGTTCTGTTTCTCCGGTAATCATCACGATCAGGCTTCTCTTGTTCAGCCCCGACGCGCGCATGCGCCGTGCAAGCTCCATGCCATCGGGAGCGGGCATTCGCGCATCAAGAAAAACCGCGTCGAACTTCTGCTGCAGGAGCCGATTGCTGGCAGCCACGCTGTCGGTCACGCCGTAGGCCTCAATCTCCGCAGCGCTCAGCACTTCGCTGATGAGTTCGCACGTCGGAGCGTCGTCATCGACCACGAGAACTTTTTTTGCCAAGGACATTACGACGCTCCTTCGAACCGCCAGCTATAACTACGTTTCCCGCGGCAAAGAAATACTCTCCGCGCTGGTGGCAGCCAACCACTTGCGCAGTTGGGACTCCAGCAACCCAAACTCAATGGGCTTCGAAATACAGGCATTGCAGCCCGCCTGCATCATGCGCTCTTGTTCCGCAACCATTGCGTGCGCGGTGACCGCGATCACCGGAACGTGACACAGGGATTCGTCTTGCCGCATCCACGCGGCCAGGGACAAGCCGTCGTCGTTTCCGAGCTGGACATCGAGCAAAACAACTTCCGGCTGCTCCCGCCGGACGGCGGCAAACGCGTCGCGCAAGTTGGATGCCGGCTCGGCTTCGAAGCCGTTCAGGTCGAGCCAGTCGCACAGCATTTCGCGGCCGAACGGATTGTCCTCGACAACGAGTACGCGATGCTTCATGGCACTTCCACTTGCTGCAACGGCACGACGCGTTGCAGTTGCCTGACCAATGCTTCCTGCCAGTCCTTTCTTTTGTGCAGGAGAATTTCTGAGTTTGCCTTTAGGTAGTTGGTCTCGTCTGCATTCAGGTCCTGACCGGTGATCACCAGGACCGGGAGTTCCGCTGTGTGCGGATTCGAGCGCCATTCCGTCAGCAACTCGATGCCGCCGACCTTCGGCAGCATTAGATCGAGAATCACCAGGCCGGGCAATGACAATTCGACCAGGGTTCTGGCCTCTTCGCCGTCCGTGGCAGTCAGCACGGTATAGCCGCGTGACAATAGAAGATCGGAGATAACTTCGCGCGTAGGCGGGTGATCTTCGACGACCAGGATGGGCCGCTTTTGCGCCGCCATCCGTGAAGACCGCAAGCACCGCTCCAAGGCCGCTAGAAATGCTTCCTTATCGACGGGCTTGACGAGATATTCGTCCGCGCCGAGAACCGCGCCCATGCCGGGCTGATCTACGATTGTGAGCACGATTACAGGAATTTTGTCGGTGCGGTGATTTCCCTTGAGTTCCACCAGGACTTCCCAGCCATTCTTTGGCTTCATCAACAGGTCCAAAGTGATGGCATCGGGCTGAAGATCGGCCGCCAGCTCACAAGCCTTGCGCGAATCCTGACAGCAAACGACTTCGTAGCCCGAGGCGCTCAGTTGCAAAGAGATCAGTTGGATCGTTACCGGATCGTCCTCGATCACCAGGATCACCGGAGCATCCTTCGAATTGGACTTCACTTTTTCCGCGTCGTTGCTGACACCTTTGGCAAACCCGGAGGCCACAGGCAGGGGAAAAAAGAAACAGCTTCCTTTGCCGAGTTCGCTCTGCAGCTGCAGTTGACTGCCGTGCAATTCCACGAGGCGCTGGGAAATTGCCAGACCCAACCCCGTACCTTCCTTCACTTCACCCGGGCTGCGCAAAAGATAGAAAGGTTCAAAGATGCGTTGCTGTTCGTCGATAGGAATTCCCGGTCCGGTGTCCGAAACCTCGATACTCGTCTCTTTGCCCTGCGTAACGGCAGCGAGACGGATGAGGCCGCCTTCGGGCGTGAACTTCACGGCATTGCCGACCAGGTTGAAGAGAACCTGCTTCAGGCGCGTGGCATCTGCGCGAACGAACAAAGATCGGTTGACAATCTGTGACAGGGTTTGCGATTTTTGCTCCGCCAACGGCCGCAAGGCACTGACCACTTCGGCGAAAACGTCTCTCAGCTGCACGCTGTCAAGCGCCAGCTCAAAACGGCCAGCCTGGATTTTCGATAGGTCGAGAATGTCGTTGATCAACCGCAAGAGGTGCCGGCCGCTGGTACGGATATATTCGATGTAGCGCCGCTGGCGGGCGTTGAGAGGGCCGTAACGTTCGTCCACCACGAGATCGGAAAAGCCAAGGATGGCGTTCAGGGGCGTGCGCAGTTCATGGCTCATCGTCGAGAGAAATTGGTCTTTGAAGCGCGTAGCCTGCTCGGCGCTCTCCTTGGAGCGGATCAGAAGTTCCTGCGCCTCTTTGCGCTGGGTCATGTCTTGCACCACTACGATGGCGGCTTTGCGGCCGTCCAGTTCGATCAGCTTCGAGGTGACTTCGACGGGAGTCACCTGGCCTTCTTTGCTGCGATAGCGCCTCTCTGTGGCTTTGAACACCGGTCTGCCTTGCTTCAGTTCTTCCAGCAAGCCGTTCACATCTTCCTGGGGACGGATGTCGGTGATGCGCATGGCGAGAAATTCTTCGCGGGAGTAACCATACTTTTCCATGGCCGCGCGATTCACTTCCAAAAATTGCAGAGTTTCAACGTCGTAGACCCAGGTGGGGTGCGGACTGTTTTCGAACAGAACCTCGAATCGCTCTTCGTGCTGCGTCATGTCTGCACCAATAAAAAACTGGCTCGCGGTCTGGGCAAGAGCCGCAACGTCCGAACTCCGCGAGCCAGCCCCTTGGTTGTCTCTGTAAAAAAGGGTAGGGAAGCGCTCCCAAAATAGATGCAAGACGAAAAAGATAAGGAGTGAACTGGCGGACTAGCGATTCACGCGGAACAAGGCTACAGCAGCCACTCGGAAGGTCTTTGCGTAAAATGGAATCCGTAGCGCGGAAGCTCCGTCGTGTGCAGCAACTTGTGCACCACTTGCGCGCGGCCGACGCGCCGCTTGGCATCCGGACTGCCAAGGAAGACTTCCACGACTGCTTTTGTGTCCAATGTCGCTGCGCAAGCGCAACGGAACCCACTGACGCTCACATCCTCTGTCGTCGTCAATTCGTGAAAGGCCTCGCCAAATCGATTCAGCCCTCGCAACTCAATGGCCACCTGTACGTTCAATTGCAACTCCGGCATCGGCTGCGAAGCACCTTTATCGACGAGCTGTGCGAGCCTATCCCGCAGCCGCATGAAATCGACCGGCTTCTGAAAATAATCCTGCGCGCCAATGTGCGAGCAGAACTCCCCGTAATCGGCTACGGGATTTCCGCTCAGCACCAAGAGCGGCATGTTCCGCGTGAGGCTCAGCGAAGAAAACGTCTTGCACAATTCGAAACCAGTAAGCCGGGGCATTAACAGATCCACGAGAATACACTTCGGAGCCACTTCCAGCGCGAGACCCAATGCCTGGCTCGGATCGCCGGTGTCCACCACTTCGTAGGAGTCCTGCAGCCGCTCTTTCACCAGCTTCCGAACCGGCTCGTCGTCATCCACCACAAGAATGCGATGCATCGATTCCTTCCTTCAGTCACAGCTCAACTTGTCGGGGCCGCCCGGGAGGTTCAGGGAAAGCAGCAAGTCTTCCTGCTCTGCCGGCTCGTCCAGGACCTGTCGTACGGAAGAAAGCAGCGCATCTTTGCGAAGTGGTTTGGGAAGAAGTCGCGTGCCAGACTTGACCGCGTTTTGTCCCGCCGTCGAACCGGTGTAGCCGGACATATACAGGACCTTCATATCGGGACGGTGAAACTTGAGGTAATCGCTCAACTGATAGCCGTCCACCTTGGGCATGATCACATCCGTAAGCAAAAGGTGAATCGGACCGTCGTGAAGCGCTCCGGCCTGGGCCGCTTCGGAGCTAGTGCGAGCTTCGATGACGGAGTAGCCTGCTTCTTCGAGGACGATGCGAACAAGCTTGCGAAACGGTTCTGCGTCGTCCACAAGCAGGACGGTTTCCAAGCCGGCCGTCTTGACGATTGGAGAAGCGTCGCAGGTGAAGTCGCTGGGTGGTTCTTCAACGCGAGGCAAATAGATCATAAACGAAGACCCCTTTCCTTCTTGGCTTTTGACGGAGAGGAAACCGCCACTTTGCTTGACGATACCGTAAACGGTTGCCAGTCCGAGACCTGTCCCTTTTCCCGGCCCCTTGGTGGTGAAAAAGGGTTCGAAAATGTTTGCCATAGTTTTTGCGCTCATGCCGATGCCGGTGTCGCTGACGGTCAGCAGAACGTAGCGGCCCGGGGCGACGAAGTCATCATGTCGCGTATCATTCTGCTGTACTTCGACGTTTGCCGTTTCAATGCGGAGTTCGCCGCCCTGCGGCATCGCATCGCGCGCGTTCACCGCCAAATTCATGATCACCTGCTCGAGCTGGCCGGCGTCGGCCTTTACTTGGCCGAGCTCAGGGTCGGGTTTGAACGTGATTTCGGCCTGCTCGAGAATCAAGCGCCGCAGAAGCTGTTCCATGTTCGCGATGGTGGTGTTGAGTTTGAAGACTCTCGGCTGAAGAACCTGTCGGCGGCTGAAAGCCAGGAGCTGCCCGGTCAAGGTGGCGGCCTGCTGCCCGGCTTTCAACACTTCGACTGCATAGCGGCGCAGGGGATCCTCCGATTTCAGGCGGTCGGTCAGCATTTCCCCATAGCCGATCATGACGCTCAGCAGGTTGTTAAAATCGTGTGCGATTCCGCCTGCGAGAAGGCCCAGCGCTTCTGTTTTTTGCGATTGCCGCAGTCGGTCTTCAAGTTGTTTGCGCTCGGTGACATCGCACGCAGTACCTTGGATGCCGCAGGCCTTTCCGTTATGGTACATAAGCCACGTGCTGACCACCAAA
>Ga0210390_10002915_pt1 | contig 14884 bp, 13 predicted proteins | sample IncBWH11OmetaG_FD_161050 | JGI IMG/M metagenome (GOLD analysis project Ga0210390, IMG submission 161050) | Forest soil microbial communities from Barre Woods Harvard Forest LTER site, Petersham, Massachusetts, United States - Inc-BW-H-11-O ...
CGGCGGCCAGTCGATCGACCAGATTGCCGTCGAAGCGCGGTTCTAGCCGCAACGCGCTGCGCGGCGCGCCCCAGGTGCGCCCGAGCACCCAGCGCGGCCGATCGATCGCCTCGAAAAGCGGCTCGCCGAAATCGACATAGCGCGTGAACAGCGCGCTCTGCGTCTGCGGCTGGCCGTCGCCGCCCATGCAGCCATAGGCCATGACGCGGCCGTCGCTGAGCACGGCGAGCGCCGGATTGAGCGTATGGAACGGCAACCGGCCGGGCCGCAGGTAATTGAGCGCGCCGGCATCGAGCGAAAAGCTGGCGCCGCGGTTCTGCATCAGCACGCCGGTTCTTGGCAGCACGCAGCCGGAGCCGAACTCCCAATAGAGCGATTGAATATAGGAGACGACGAGGCCGCCGGCGTCAGCAGCGCCCATCCAGATCGTGTCGCCGGCACCCGCCGCAATCGGCCAATGCGCCGCCTTCTTGCGGTCGATCTTCATGGCTTCGCCGGCGATATAGCGGTCCTCGAGCACGCGCTCGAGCGAATGGGGCAGATAATTCGGATCGGTAACGACCCGGTCGCGTACGCGCAAGCCGCGCTTGGTTGCCTCGACCAGCCCGTGAATATGATCGAAGCCTTCCGCTTCCCGCACGCCCAGCCGCGCAAACAAGGCCAGGATCATCAGCGACGCCACGCCTTGGGTCGGTGCGTCGGTATTGTAAACCGTGCCGCTCGGCAGTGTGACGCGCAACGGTTCGGCAAGCGTGGCTTTGTAGCGCTCCAAATCAAGGCGCGTGACCGGACTGCCGATGCGTTCGAGATCGGCGGCGATCTCACGGCCGACGTCGCCGCGATAGAAATCGTCGAGACCGGCATGGGCAAGATGCGACAGTGTTTCGGCAAAGGTTTGCTGCTTGAGCGTGGTGCCGGTTGCCGGCACCTTGCCGTCGACGAGAAACGTCGCGGCAAAACCCGGCACGTCCTTGAGGTTTTCGATGTTTTCGCGCGTCAGCCGTTCTTGACTGCGAGTGACGGCATAGCCGGTCCGGCCGTGGCTGATCGCCGCCGCCAGCAGGATATCGACCGGCAATTTTCCACCATTGGCTTTTGCTGCTTCTAGCGCCAGCACCCAGCCGGCTACTGCGCCAGGCACGGTCAGCGCCGCCAGGGGCCCGCGCGGCGGGATGGTCTCGTAGTCGCGATAAAGCTCGGGCTTCGCCTGCTGGCTGGCGGGGCCGGCCGCCATGATGGCCCGCACGCGGCCGGAGGGTTCGCGGACGAGCCAAAATCCGTCGCCGCCGAGGTGGTTCATATGCGGGTAAACGGCGGCGATGGCTGCCGCCATGGCCACCATGGCCTCGAGCGCATTGCCGCCCTCGGCGAGGATGGCGCGGCCGGCTTCCACGGCGGCGGAATGCGGCGCGCAGACGACGCCGCGGCGGTGACCGGCGCTGTGTGAATCCATGAGGCTCAATTCGCCGCGGAGATTTCGAAGCCGCGTTTGCGCAACAGCGCGTCGGCGCTGGGCAACCGGCCGCGGAACGCCTTATAGGCATCGGCTGGTTCCTGCGCGCCGCCGGCGGCATAGATCGAATCGCGCAGTCGCTTCGCCGTTGCCGGATCGAATATGTCGCCGGTCTCTTCGAACGCCGCGAAGGCGTCGGCGTCGAGCACCTCCGACCACATGTAGCTGTAATAGGCCGCGGCGTAGCCGCCGCCCGAGAAGATATGGGCAAAGTGCGGCGGCCGGTGCCGCATCGCGATCTCGTCCGGCATGCCGATGCGCGACAGCGCCTTGGCCTCGAATGCCGTGGAATCGATGTCCTCGGGCTGCGGCAGCGAATGGAAGTCGAGATCGACCAAGGCGCAGGCGATGTATTCGACCGTAGCGAAGCCTTTATTGAAATTGCGCGCGGCAATGAGCCGTTGCAGCAACGCTTCCGGCATCGGTTCGCCGGTCTGATAATGGCGGGCGAAGCGGCGCAGCACTTCGGGCCGCTCCATCCAGTGCTCGTAAAGCTGCGACGGCAATTCGACAAAATCGGTGGCGACGTTGGTGCCCGAAATCGTCGGATAGGTTACGGAAGACAGAAGCCCGTGCAGCGCGTGGCCGAATTCGTGGAACAGCGTGCGCGCGTCATCGAAGCTCAATAGCGTCGGCTCGCCGCCTGGGGCCTTGGTGAAATTGCAGACGTTGACGATGAGCGGTTGGATATCGCCCGAGAGCTTCTCTTGATCGCGAAGCGACGTCATCCAGGCGCCGCTGCGCTTGGAGGCTCGCGCGAAATAGTCGCCGAAGAACAGCCCGACCTTGTTGCCGTCGGCGCCTGTCACCTCCCAGACCCGCACATCGGGATGCCAGACCGGGACGTCCGCGCGCGCAAAGCTCAAGCCGAACAGCCGGTGCGCCGTATAGAACGCGGCCTCGATCATGCGGTCGAGATTGAGGTAGGGCTTGATCGCCGCTTCGTCGAATTCGCATTGCCGCTGGCGGAGCTTCTCGGCGTAATAACGCCAGTCCCATGGCTCAAGCTTGAAATTGCCGCCTTCTTCTTGGATCAAAGCCTGCATGGCGTCCCTGTCGGCGAGCGCCCGCGCACGCGCCGGGGTCCACACCGCGTCGAGGAGCGCCCGCGCCGTCTGCGGCGTCTTCGCCATGGCGTCGTCCAGTCGGTAGTGAGCGAAGTCGGCATAGCCGAGGAGCTGCGCGCGCTCGGCGCGCAATCGTACCATCTCAGCGATCAGCGCCTTGTTGTCGGTGGCTCCGCCATTGTCGCCGCGCATGATGAAGCCGCGAAAGAGCTTTTCGCGCAGATCGCGCCGGTCGGAGAATTGCAGGAACGGCTCGACGCTCGATCGCGACAGCGTCACGGCGTAGCCGTCGAGCCCGCGGTCGCACGCTTCCGCGCGCATCGCCTCGCGCATGGATTGGGGCAAGCCGGCCAGCTCGGCTTCGCCATCGAGGCGCAGTGTAAAGGCCTGTTCGTCGGCGAGCACGTTCTGGCTGAACGCGGTGCCGAGCTCGGCGAGCCGTTCGATGATTTGGGCGAGGCGTTTTTTGGCTTCACCGTCGAGAGCGGCGCCGGCGCGGCGGAAGCTCGTATAATAGCGCTCGGTGACGCGCTTCTGTTCGGCATCAAGCCCGAGGGTGTCGGCTTGCCGCATCACCGCGTCGATGCGGCGGAACAACGCCGCATTGCTGTGGATCTTGTTCCAGTGGCGGGCGATCTGCGGCGAAAGCTCACGCTCGATTTCCAGCAAAGCGTCGTTGGTATGCGCGCCGGCCAGCAGCCAAAACGCGTTGCCGACTCGCTCCAGTGCCCGGCCGCCTAATTCCAGGGGCACGATTGTATTGACGAAGGTCGGCGGTGCGGTCTCTGCCGCGATGGCGGCGACCTCGGCCTCATGCTCGGCCAGCGCGCGTGCATAGGCCTCCCGGAAGTGCTCGGGCGCAATGCGTCCGAAGGGCGGAACCTCGTCGGGGGTGGTCCAAGCCTCAAAAAACGGATTGTTGGCTGGGGAAGTCTTGGTCGTTTCGGACATCGGAGGGGTCTTACCAATGGCAGGGGCAGGCGTGATATATGTCATCGGTAGAGCATCGCCAAAGCGCTTAGGAGAGCCGAAAAATGCCCCGTCACGCCCATTATTTGCCGCACGGTGTGATCCCGGCCGTTATCCTGCCGTTCACGGATGACCTGGCGATCGATGAAAAGGGCTTCCGCAAGCATCTCTCCGACGTTTCCGCGGTCGAGGGGCTCTCCGCCCTTACAATCAATGCCCATTCGACCGAGGTCGCCTCCTGTAGCTACGAGGAGCAGCGCCGGGTGCTGGACATCGCGCAGGACGAGGTCGGCGGCCGGCTGCCGATCGTCAACGGCATATGGGCCGACGGCAGCCTGGAAGCCGCGCGTATCGCCCGCATGGCGGAGGAGGGCGGCGCTTCGGCGCTCCTGGTATTTCCGCCGGCGCCCTTCACGCTCGGCCAGTCGCCGGCCATGGCGGTCGAGCATTTCAAGCGCATTGCCGATGCCACGAGCCTGCCGCTGATCGCCTTCCAGTATCCGCTTTCGACCGGCCAGGGGTATCCGCGCGACACACTCCTGAAGATGGTCGAGGAGGTGCCGACCATCCGCGCCATCAAGGACTGGTGCGGCAATGTTCCGCAGCACGAGATGCATGTCCGCGACCTGCAGAGCCTTAAGCGGCCGGTCAACGTGCTCTCGACGCACAGCGCCTGGCTGTTGAGCTCGCTGGTGCTCGGCTGCAATGGGCTCCTGTCCGGATCCGGCAGCGTGATCGCCGATTTGCAGGCGGCGCTGTTCCGGGCGGTCAAGTCGAACGACCTCGCCGAGGCGCGCCGCCTCAATGACCGCATCTATCCGCTGGCCAGGGTGTTCTATTCCGAGCCCTGGGCCGATATGCATAACCGCATGAAAGAAGCCCTGGTGCTGCTCGGCCGCCTGCCGCGCGCGGTGGTACGGCCGCCGCTGGTCAAAATCGGCCGCGCCGAGATCGAACGCATCCGTGCCGCCTTGGTCGAGGCCGGCTTGTTGTCGGCCAAAGCCGCGCGCGACGCGGCTTAACTGCAAAGGGCCCCCTATGGACAGCTCGACCCCTTCACGGCCCCGCCGCATCCTCTGGCCGAACGTACTGACGGTATTCAGCGCGGCGATTCTGATCAGCGCCGAAGTGTTCGGCGCGGCGTTCGCTGGCAGCTGGGCGATCGCCAACCTGTTCGCGCTCGGCGCGCTCGGCGCGCGCGTGCTCGACGGTCTGTTTATTCTCTGCGGCATCGCGGTGATGGTGCAGTTCGTGCGCGCCGCGCATCACGTCGAACCGTTCACCGCCGACTGAAGCGATCGCCGCGGCGTGCCTGCCGCCGCACCGCGCAGCTTTTACGTCTTGTTAGGACTAAAACGCTTGACAGCGCGGCTGAATAGATTAATTCGAGATTGCCCAATTTCGCACGTGCCTGTGGCCGTGTGTCGGTCGGTGGGCATCCGGACAAGAGGCCGGACAGCCGCCTAAGGAAGAGACGCTACTTCCTTGCACCCGCGACCGGCAGCCGGAGGCGAAACCGGCAATGCCAGCTCTCCACTGGCGACGCGGCTTAAAGCAACGACGGAAGGGCTTTTTTGGTTACTGCCGGCGCCAATGCCGGGGACACCGAAGAGGCTTGTCCATCTTTGCCAGCAGTGCGGAACGGGATTTCCCTCATCCGGACCAAGGCAGCAATCGCGGCGACGTCCGCAGCTCCGCAATGACGCGGAGTCGCGCCCGTCGCAGGAGGTTCACTTGGCGGCTACGCCGCCTGCCGGATCAGGGAGCTGGGTGGTATGACCACACGTATCCGCGAATTTCTAAAGCATCGCACCGATAACGGACCCTGCCTCGTCGTCGATCTCGACGTCGTGCGCGAAAACTACCAGAACTTCGCCAAGGTGCTGCCGGACACCAAGGTATTCTACGCCGTCAAAGCCAATCCGGCGCCGGAAATCCTCAAGTTATTGGCCGATCTCGGCTGCTGCTTCGACGTCGCCTCGTTGCCCGAGACCCATCAAGTCCTCGCCGCCGGCGCCACGCCGGAGCGCATCTCCTACGGCAACACCATCAAGAAAGAGCGCGAGATCGCCGAAGCCTTCGGGCTTGGCGTGACCCTGTTCGCGGTCGACTGCGAGGCCGAGGTCGAGAAGGTGGCGCGCGCCGCACCAGGCAGCCGCGTGATCTGCCGCATCCATTGCGACGGCTCCGGGGCCGAATGGCCGCTGTCGCGCAAGTTCGGCTGCGAGCCCGCTTATGCCGCCGACATCTTGGAGCACGCGCACAAGAACGGGCTCGTCCCCTATGGCATCTCCTTCCACGTCGGCTCGCAGCAGCACAATGTCGAAGCCTGGGACCGCGCGCTCGCCTCGGCGGCGGCGGTGTTCCGCACCTGCGCCGAACGCGGTATCGCGCTCTCGATCGTCAATCTCGGCGGCGGCTTTCCCGCCCGCTATGTGCGCAAGACGCCGAAGCTGGAGAGCTACGGCAAGGCGATCTTCAAGGCGCTGCGCAAGCACTTCGGCAACAACCTGCCCAACACCATCGTCGAACCGGGCCGCGGCCTGGTCGGCAATGCCGGCCTCATCGAGGCCGAGGTGGTGCTGATCGCCAAGCGCAGCCCGGAAGATGAAGTGCGCTGGGTCTACCTCGACATCGGCAAATTCCATGGGCTGGCAGAGACTATCGGCGAATCGATCCGCTACCCGATCCGCACCACGCACGATCGCGACGAGACCTCGCCCTGCATCATCGCCGGGCCGACCTGCGATTCGGTCGACGTGCTCTACGAGAAAACGCCGTATCCGCTGCCGGTGTCGCTTGCAATCGGCGACAAGGTAATCATCGAGGCTACCGGCGCTTACACCGCGACCTATTCTTCGGTCGGCTTCAACGGTTACCCGCCGCTGCGACAATATGTGATCTGATCGGGCTTATTTCGGCTGAATATTCGGATTGCCGCCCGGGCTGCCGGGCGGCGGAATAACCGGCATTTTCCCGGCATTCGGCGTCGGGGCCTTGATGGCGGGATCGACATTGGGCGGGCAGATGACGCCGTTGGATTGGGCGAGCTTGTCGCTCAACGACTGATCGGGCGAGGTGTTGGCACCGTTCGCACAAGCCGTTGCTTTGGCGGGCGGCTCGGCGGACTGGGCCTGCGCTACAGCAGAGCGCAGTCCATGCGTGACGAAGATCACGGTGAAAAGGATTTTGACGATCGTGTTCACGCCACGATAACGGCCGGCGCTTGGCGCAGTTCCGCCGACCTTACGTCAGATCGACAATGCCCGCCTCGCCGTTTTCCGCGCCCCACGCCAGGAATAGTCCATCGGTGCTCCAGGCCAGCGCCTTGACCGGCGCGGCGCCCGGCTTCTTGGCCAAGATCTCGGCGCCGTCTTCGACGCGGATGAGCAGCACCATGCCGTCGCCATAGCCGGCGGCGACGATGTCCTGCCTGGGATGGCAGGCGACGGCCTCGATGCGATGCTCGGATGGCGCCAAGAGATGCGGCTGCTTGCCCATCGGACCGTCCTTGGCTTGAAACGGCCACAGGATGAGCTGCGTCGCGCCGGAGGTCGCCAGCCAGCGGCCGCCGACGGTCCAGCCGAACGAGGTCACGCGCGCACTGTAGCCGGACATGCGCATGTGCTTGCTGTCGACCAGCCGCCAGCCGTGCAGCATCGGCTCCTGCATGGTGGTGACGAGAAAGCGGCCGTCCGGGCTCACCGTGGCGCCGAGGTGCGAGCCCTTCCATTCGAGTTTTTCCGGCGTGGCGCCGGCCGCGTTGGGAAACCACAGCGTGGCGCCGTTGTAATGCGCGATCGCCAAGCGAAAGCCCTTGGGCAGGAAGGCGAGCCCGCCGACTGTCGAAGGCGCTTCGAAGCTGCGCAGCTCCTTGGCCTGAACGAACGCCGTCTTGCCGGCCGACCAGGCGACCGCGCCATCGGGCCCCAGTGCAACGTGATCGATCCAGCGATGCTTGGCATCGGTCGCCAGAACGCGACTCGACCCCAGGTCGGTTACGATCAACTTGCCGTCGTCGCCGCCGCTGACGATGCGCTCGCCGTCGGCCACGGTGGCGAGAATGGCGCCGCCATGCACCGTCATCCGCCCCAGCTCGCCGCCCGGTTCGGCGAACACCAGCGTTTCTTCGCCAAGCACGAACACGGCGGTGCGGCCGAGAAAATGCGCGGCGAAAACGGCGCCGCCGGCGTCAATGGCGCGCGTGCGTTCGACGACGGAGACAGTGTCGCTGCGGGTGTCGGCCATGGCGATCAGTCGGTGCTAAATCCACTCGCTGCAAAACGGAGGGGAGATTACGCCGCGCAGCTTTCAAAACCTTCGGTGATCTTCTTGCCCGGCAGGTTGCGGCCGATGAAGACGATGCGGCTTTCACGCTTGTCGTCCTTGGTCCATGGCCGCTGATGATCGCCGTCGAGGATCATGTGCACGCCCTGAAAGACGAAGCGTTGGTCGTCGTTCTTGAACGACAGGATACCCTTGCAGCGCAAAATATTCGGACCCTCTTTTTGCACCAGGTCCTGCACCCAAGGAAAGAATTTGTCCGGATCGAGCGGCTTGTCGCTTTTCAGCGAAATCGATTGCATCTCCTCGTCGTGGTAGTGCTTGAGCCCGCCATGCGAATGCGCATGGTTGTGGTCGTGGTCGTGGTCGTGATGATGATCGTGATCATGGCCGTGACCGTGGTCATGATCGTGGTGGTGGTCGTGATCGTGATCGTCGCCTTCGAGGAAAGCCGGCTCGAGATCGAGGATACGGTCGAGATCGAAAGCGTTGCGGCCCAGCACCGCGTCGAGCGGAATTTGGCCGCGCACGGTCTTGTGCAGCTTGGCATAGGGATTGATGCCGCGAATGCGTGCTTCGACCTCGGCAAGCTCATCGGCGGAGACGAGATCGGTTTTATTGATCAGGATCACGTCAGCGAAGGCGATCTGGTTCTTGGCTTCCGGCGCGTCCTTAAGCCGCTCGTTGAGCCACTTGGCGTCGGCGACCGTCACCACTGCATCGAGTCTGGTCTTTCGCCCGACATTCTCGTCGATGAAGAAGGTCTGCGCCACCGGCGCAGGGTCGGCGAGGCCGGTAGTCTCGATGATGATGGCGTCGAACTTGCCCTTGCGCCGCATCAGGCCGTCGAGGATGCGGACCAAGTCGCCACGAACGGTGCAGCAGATGCAACCGTTGTTCATCTCGAACACTTCCTCGTCGGCGCCGACGATGAGGTCGTTGTCGATGCCGATTTCGCCGAATTCGTTGACGATCACGGCGTATTTCTTGCCGTGCGGCTCGGACAGGATGCGATTGAGGAGCGTGGTCTTGCCGGCGCCGAGATAACCCGTCAGCACGGTCACGGGCACCTTTTCCACGGCTTTTTCCGGGGCCTTTTCTTGAACTTTTGCGTCGGTCATTTCGTCCCTCCGTTGGCCCATCCTATATAGGTATCCGCCGCGCCTTGCATCACCGCCCGCAAGCGGGTGCCGCGTCCGCTACCCTGGCGGCATCCGTTCGGCTATCGTTTTCGGCTGCGACTAAGCGGGGAGGGAACGATGCGGAACGGCGGAATTGCCGCCGCCGGTTTGACGGCGTGCCTGACCACGTGCCTGACCTTGGCAATCGGCGCCGCGACCGGGGCTGCGGCGCAAGGCTACCCAGAGCGCGTCGTTCAGATTATCGCGCCCGCCACGGCCGGATCGAGCGCGGACATCTTGGGCCGCGTGCTCGCCGACGGCTTCTCGGCCCGGCTCGGCAAGCCCTTCATCATCGTCAACAGGCCCGGCGCCAACGGCATTCTCGGCACCGCCGACGTCGCCCGCGCCAGTCCGGACGGCTATACGCTGCTGCATACCGCGACCTATTCGATTACCGTGCAGCCGCTGACCAATAAAGAGGTCGGTTACACCGCCAAATCGTTCACGCCGATCTGCCAGACTTTTAAGAACGATCAGGTCGTCATTGTGCCGCCGAACTCGCCGCTGAAGACGGCGCAGGATCTGGTCGAGGCCGCGAAGAAAAAACCCGGCGCCATGACTGTCGGCATTCCCGGTATTGCGACCATTCCGCATCTCGCCGTGATCCAATTGGCGGACGAGGCCAAAGTCCAATTCAACGACGTGCCGTTCAAGGGACCGGCCGAGGAAATTCAAAACGTCCGCTCCGGACAGATCGATTTCGCCGCGGTGCCGTTGACGGCCGCGGCCGGCAGCGGGCTGCCGATGCCCGGACTATTCGCCGAGATACGCAATCCCTCGCTACCCGACGTGCCGACGTTCAAGGAACAGGGCTACGACGTGGCGCCGCTGAGCTTCGGCGGCTTGTTGGGACCGGCCGGGCTACCAGCCGATGTCACGCACAAGCTTGAAGCCGCCTGCATCGCGATCATCAAGACCGATGCCGCGCAACGCGTGGTCAAGACCACGCTGCAGCCGGCGGATTATTTCGCCGACAGTGCGGGCTTTGCCGAAAATATCGTAAAGGACGTTGCCGAGAAAATACGCTTGGTGGCGATGCTCAAACCCAACTGAGCGGCCGGCGAGCCCCTGAGTTACCGAAATACCGACGCGCGAATCGGTCAGGCTTCCAGGTGGTGGCCGGGAAATGCCTGCCAGACAATCCCGCCGACCCGCCCGAATAGCACCGAACCGCCATAGAACAGCCCGGCAACAAGCGTCACGGCGGGTCCGGAAGGTATCCTCAAGTGAAAGGCAAACAGGACTCCGGCGAAGCCGGACAATAATGCGACGACCGTCGCCAGCACGATCATCGTCGAGATGTCGCGTGTCCAAAACCTGGCGGTGGCGGCCGGAATGATGATGACGCCGACACCGAGCAATGTGCCGAGCGCGTGGAAGGCGTTGATCAGGTTGAGCACCAATACCGCGAGGAAGGTCAGGTGTGCGATGCCGTCGGCGCGGCTGACCGAACGCAGGAAGGCCGGGTCGACGCAGCCGAGCACCAGCGGCCGATAGATCAGCGCCAGCGCGACCAGGCTGATCGTCGCATTAACGGCAATGACCAGGAGTTTTTCGGCGCTCATCTTGGCTGCCACCTCGCCGAACAGGAAAGTCATCAGCTGTTCGATGTCGATGCCGTTGACGATCACGATCACGACGCCGAAGGCGAGCGAGACGAGTAGAAACACGGCAAGCGACGCATCCTCCTGCAATGCAGTGGCCCGGCTCACGGCCCCGGCCAAGAGCGCGATGAGAAGACCGGCGACAAGACCGCCGAGCGTCATGGCAAAAACGCTCGGGCCGGCAGCAAGAAAACCAATGGCGACGCCCGGTAAAATGGCGTGGGACATCGCATCGCCGATCAGGCTCATGCGCCGCAACATCAGGAACACGCCGATCGGCCCGGCGCCGAGCGCCAATGCCAGGACGGCCGCCAGCGAATGCCGGACCGCAATGTCGCCGAGAGGATCGAGCAAATAATGTGACAGCATAACGCCTAGGCGACCTCGGGTAGGGCGCAGGCTTGGGCGCGCTCGTCAAAAGCCTCGCACATCAGGCGCGCTTTATTCAGATTTTCCGCGGTCAGGACGTTCGCTGTGATGTCCCAAGCGACCGGCTCGCGGGCCAGCAGCAAAGTCTCCGGAAAATTCGCCCGCACCAATTCGATATCGTGCAGCGCCGCCAGCACGGTGCGCCGCTCGCTATGCCAGCGCCGTATCAGGCCCAGAAGGTCAACCGAGGTTTTGGCGTCGACGGCGGCGAACGGTTCGTCGAGCACGATCAGGCGCGCGTCCTGAACCAAGACCCGGGCGAACAGCATGCGCTGCATCTGTCCGCCCGACAGCGTGCCGATGGCCCGCCGCTCGAAGCCGGTCAAGCCGACCGCGGCGAGCGCGCCCTCGATGATCTGCTGGTCCCTGCCGCCGATACCGCCGAACGGGCCGCGGCGGCGCCAAAGCCCCATAGCCACCATGTCGTAGACGGTAATCGGAAACGAACGATCGATGTCCGGTACCTGCGGCAGATAGGCGATGTCGTGGGTGTCGAGCCCGTCGCGCTCTATCGATCCGGCTAGCGGCTGCAACACGCCGGCCACGCTCTTGAACAAGGTCGACTTGCCGGCGCCGTTCGGGCCGACAACAGCGATCAGCGCGCCGCCCGCCACCTTGCCGTCAAGGTGGTGCACGGCCGGATGGCGTTCATAGCCGAGGGTCAGATTGTGAAATCGCAGGGTCGGCATGGCTCTTATCGCGTCGCCCATAAATAAGCCGCCCAGATGAGAACTATCAGTGCGCCCGCCACTGCCAGACGCCCACTTGCCGACAGGCGCAGCAACGAAGGCGAAATCGCCGGCGAAGGATGCGGGTCGCCGCCCTGGTGGTGGTGATGGGTCATAAGCTTCCCGGGCCGGTAACTGTTACAATATAACATTACCGATGGCAGATGCCAGCCGGCGGCATTGCGAAGGGTCGCGCTGGCTCCCATAAGGCTTGATGTCGACCTCGGGCCGGCTGCCGGGGGCCGTTAGAAGGGGCGAATGGCATGACCGAGCAGACTGCGCGCGCCATTGGCATCGGCGAGGTCGTGATCGAATTGGCGCGCGGGGCGGACGGCACGTTCGCACTGTCCTGCGGCGGCGATGTGTTCAACACCGCGATCTATTTGGCGCGCGCCGGCATCGGGGTGGCTTTCGCCACCGCTCTCGGCGACGATCCTTATTCCGACAGCGCGGTAGCGCTCGCCGCGGCGGAAGGCGTGCCGTCAAATCTCATGCTGCGTGTGCCCGGCCGCTTGCCGGCTTTGTGCTTGATCGAAACCGCCACCGGCGTAGACACCGCGCGCAGGTGGGACGAAGCCGCGCCGGCGCGCGAACTCTTCGAACTGCCCGATTGGATGCGCATCGCCGAAAGCCTCACCGCGTCGCGGCTGATCTATTTCTCAGGCATCACGCTGTCGCTTTATTCGAATAACGGGCTTGGCCGGCTGTTCGCCGTGCTCGAAGTGGCGCGGCAACAGGGTGCCCAGGTGGCGTTCGACGGCAACTTCCGGCCGCGCGGCTGGAAAGGCGACCTGCAGCGCACCCGCGCCGTATTCCTCGAAGCGCTCAAGCGTGTCGACATCGCTTTGCCGGCCTTCGATGACGAGGCCGTTCTGTGGGGCGACCCTAGTCCGGAGGCGACGGTGGCGCGCCTGCAAGCCTTCGGCATCGGCGAGATTGTAGTCAAGAATGGTCCCAACAGCGCGCTGGTGGCGGCCAGCGGGAGCCAGGAATTCGTTCCGGTGCCGGAAGTCGTGGTGCCGATCGATGCGACCGCGGCCGGCGACGGCTTCAATGCCGGTTATCTCGCGGCGCGGCTTTCCGGCAGCGATCCGGCTCAGGCCGCGGGCGCAGCGCATCGGCTCGCCGGCAATGTCATCCGCCATCGCGGCGCGCTGATGCCGCGCACCGCCACCGCGATGCATTGAACGGTTTTCGATATCCTATGACGCTTGACGCAGCGTCGTACGTCCGTTGCGCAATCCCCCGAGGATCGCTTTGGCGCGAGCCATGGAAAAGTCCCGCGTCTTCTTATCAAACGCCTCTCCGCTGTCGGGCATCATGTAGCCGTGCAACACGCCGGGAAAAATGTGGAGATCGAGATTCTTGAAGCGCGGTGCGATGGTGCGATAGGCTTCCTGCACCGGCGGCGGAGCCGCGTGGTCTTTGTCGCCCCAAATGATGCAGACCGGCGCTTCCACGCCCTCGAGCTCGCCGATGTAATCGAGAAGCTGCGTGCCGTGGCAGGAAACGCCCCCAGCATAGCCGAGGCGCTTCGGCGCGATGATTGCGTAGGGTCCGCCGTAGCAGAACCCCATCACCGCGGCTTTGCCATTGAATTGCGGCAAGGTGCGCAAGAAAGCCAGCGTATCCGCGAGATCGGCTTCGCCGGTCTTGATGCGCTCCAGCCTCGGCTGTGCGCGCTCCTTGGCGCGGGCGTCGTCGCGAGGGAGCGGACCGGGCACCGTGCGCCAGAACAGGTCGGGTGCGGCGACGATATAGCCATCGGCGGCGAATTCATCGGCTATCCCGCGAATGTCGGCATCGACGCCGTGAATGGCGGAGGCCAGCACCATCGCCGGCACAGGCGCGTCGGATTTAGGCACGACCAGATAGCAATCGAACTCGCCACCGCCGCTCGAGCGGATTTTGACGGTTTTGCCGGCGTTTTGACCGGACGTGTTCTGCGCTGACATCTCTTCCTCCCAGTTTTCAACTGTATTATAGGCGGCTAAGCGCACCGCGAAAGTCGTGCCGATTGGCGACCTTATGCGGCAAAATCGTCAGGGAGTAGCTCAATCGGCGTGCCATGCGGTGTTCGCTCGCATGCGCGCTGCCAAGCCTCCCGGGTGCGCGACAATGCATCGGCATCGGCAAGGCCTTTGGCCGCGACGATGCGCTCCAGCGTGGCAAGCCAATGATGGTAATAGGTTTCGCCGGTATCGGGGTCGCCGGCCGCTTGCGCTTTCTTGATCTCGTCGCCGAGCGTCGCCGCCCATTCCGTCCAGGTGAACAGGCCCCGATCGTGCAGTTGCAGCGCCAGCGCAAAGGCTTCGGCTTCCCACGGCGCGCCGAACACCGGGCCTTCCGTATTACGCGGGATGCTCGGCACGGATTGCGTCGCGCGTTGCGCGGCGGCGTCGCTGCTCATGCCGGCTCCAGATAGGGTTCGAACGCCTCGATCGAGACTTTGAGCGAAGGCTCGGCGCTGTCGCCCCACAGCTCGCGTCCCTCGAACAAAACCGTATAGAGCCATTGCGGGTCTTCGCCCTGGCCGACTGCCGCCGTATCCGGAAATACGTGACAGCCGCGTACCGCCTCGATCACGCCGGTTTTGTCACGCGCGTAACGCGGCAGTCGCGTGTGCGTCGGCGGATGGATATTTTTGGTGCGCACGCGATCGCCGGGCGCGAATCGCGCCGGCGCCGCTGCCGGACGGCTGTACGAGCCCCGTGTCAACGTGTTGGGCACGTCGGCTGCGGCGAGTTTGCGCTTGAGCGGCTTGCCTGGACGCAGCGCATGGCCCGCCTCGATCTCGTCGGCGCCGGCGAGGCCGCGCGCGACGACGAGGTTCTCCAGCCGTACCGCCCATTTCTTGTAGTAGGAACTCATGAGATAGATGTCGGGCGGCAGTTCCTCGATGCCAGCGCGTGTCTGGTCGATGGTCCAAATGCCGGTATAGCCCATGGCGCGGTTGAGCGCTAAGCAGTGGGCCTCCCATGCGGCGTGGAACACCGGCTCGTTCGGCTCGGGCTCGACTTTGCCGAAGCCGTGCATGCCGCCCATGTCGTGAATGCCGTCCATCACGCGTCTTTCGGATTTTTGGGTAGCGGTACCGATCATGCTGTCA
>Ga0210390_10002916_pt1 | contig 14881 bp, 16 predicted proteins | sample IncBWH11OmetaG_FD_161050 | JGI IMG/M metagenome (GOLD analysis project Ga0210390, IMG submission 161050) | Forest soil microbial communities from Barre Woods Harvard Forest LTER site, Petersham, Massachusetts, United States - Inc-BW-H-11-O ...
TACGGTGTAGGGAACACCTTTAATCTGTAGACTGGCGCCAATGGCAGGTTTGCCGCTAAACAATTGTTTGCGGCTGGCGTCACCCAGGATCACAACACGACGGCCCTCGGACTCATCCTCCTCGGTAATCAGCCGCCCTTCGCTCAACTGCAGCGAGCGAAAGGTCTGGAACGCAGGCCAAACCCCCACCACCTCACGGTGTGCGGAGTTGAACTGGCTGACCTGGGGAACCGCGCGCCTCAGCTCGGGGCTCACGTTCTTCACCAGATAGCACTCGTCGCGGATCAGGCGCGCGTCGTCAACTGTCAGAGTAATTTCGCGTCCTGCCGCCAAGCCTCCAACTTGAGAACTTGTTCGTCCGCCCCAGACGATGACGAGATCCTTGCCCAGGGTCTCCATACGTTTTTTCTGGTCTACGCTGAATCCCCGGCCCAGCCCAACCAGCAGGATGACCGACGCAATCCCCCACACAATCCCAAACATAGTGAGGAAAACCCGCATTTTGTGCGCTTTAAACGTTGCTAAGGTCTGACGAGTAATCTCCAAAAGGTTCATGGATCGCGGGGGCTCGATCAACTACTGGAAAGGAGGATACAACTTTAAGATTCGGAGTGGTAGATGTTTAATGGACAAAAAATCAAAGGCACAGATCGTTTGGTCTCGATCCGTGCCTCGAATTTATGTTTCGAGAACGCCAACCTACTGCAGCACGACCTGATCCCCTTCCTTCAGGCCGCTAAGAACCTCCGTCTTCGCCCCGTTTGAAATCCCAATGTTGACCGCGAGTTTTGTCTTTCCATCCTTGGCCTTAGGATCGGGGATCTCGACCGATGCTTTCTTGTCTTTATCGTAGATAATCGCGCCTTCGGGAATCTGCAGCACGCCCTTGTGCTCTTCCAGAATGATTTCCGCATTGGCGGTCATCTCTGCCTTCAATTCGCCGCCGGGATTGTTGATCGAGACCCGCACCTCAAACGTGGTCACGTTATCTTTCTCAACTCCCATCGGAGATATCTTGGTCACCTTGCCGTTGAAGGTCTTGTCCTTGAACGATTCCACCTTAATCCGCGCGGGCTGGCCCATGTAGACCTTCCCGATATCGCTCTCGTCCACCTTGCCTTTTACGTAGACTTCGCTGGTGTCGCCCAGAGTCATGACCAGAGTGGCCGACGACCCCAACACGAGGATAGAGCTGACCGCATCCCCCATCTCGACGTCACGCGAAAGCACGATGCCATCGATCGGCGAGACGATGTCGGTATAGCTAAGCTGCTCGTCCAGTTGTTTCAGATTCGCCTGATCCCGCACCATCTCGGCCTGAGACTGCGCGATTTTTGCCTTCAAAACGGTGACCTGCGCCTTGGAGACATTCTGCTTGTTCTGGGCCATCTGATAGTTCTTCTGCGCATCGTCCAGAGCAGATTCGGATACGACGCCATCCTTCGCCATCTCAACGGCGCGGTCGTAGGCCCGCTTCAGCAACGGCACGTCAGGACCTTCAGCATCCACTTTGGCGCGCTCGAAGTCGGCCTGGGAACTGGCCAGATTGGCCTGGGCCGCCTGCAACGCGGCGCGAGACTGATCCACCTGCGCCTCAATCTCGACCTTGTCCAATTGCGCCAGCAGTTGCCCCTTCTTTACTGTGTCTCCGTATTCCACAAGCAGCTTCTTCACGATGCCGCTGGCTTTGGACTTGACCTCGACTTTGGTGATAGGAGTGACTTTGCCCGTGGCCACTACGCTCTTAGCCAGATCACCCTTCTCGACTTTCGCCAGCTTCGACGGATCAATCTTGGTGCCGCCGCGGGTAAAGGCATAGAGCGCACCCGCAAATATCAATAAAACTGCCGCAACGATGCCGATGATTATGATCCGCTTACGCCGCTTCTTCTTACCATTGCCGCTGCCGTTCACATTCGCCTCCTGCTTGCTCAGCTCTCTCTGGTTTATTACGAAGATGGTTAGGGTTTTGTTCCTCGGATTCCAACTGACGGTTTGACCAGCCCTGCCCCTCGCGCCCGTTGCATTAGACCGGGAAACTTCTGAAATGGAAGCAGAGATCTGCTGTCAAAATTATGCACACCAGAAAAGTGGAGAATCCAGAGAAATCAGGTCCCCCAGAGCTACAGCCTATCTTACAATGCCTCGGCCCTTATGGGAATGCGATACTGCCTTTGAAATGTTAGAATTACCCATCCATGATCGCATTTGTGCTGATCCGGGTGTTTTTGATCCTGCTCCTGGTCGCAGCCAACGCCTTCTTTGCCGCGGCCGAATTCGCCCTGGTAAGCATTCGCGAAACCCGCATCCAGCAGCTTATCGAAGCCCGACGCATCGGCGCCCGCATTGTCCAGAAGCTGCACCGCAACTTGGACGAAGTGGTGAACGGGGTTCAGCTGGGAATCACAGTAGTAAGCCTCACTCTGGGCTGGGTGGGCGAACCGCTGCTGGCCCACATGGTTGAGGAGCTTCTCGGCCAAGTCCCTCACGCCAACATCTACGCCCATGGAATTGCTATCGGGATCGCCTTCGTCCTCATCACCTGCCTGCACGTAATCCTGGGCGAACTGGTTCCGAAATCTTTAGCACTGCAGCGCGGGGAGCAGGTGGCGCTCGCGGTCGCTGCCCCCATGGAAGTTTTCCTCACCCTGACTCGGCCTTTTATTTTTGGAATGAGCGCGGCCGCTGGCTCCGTGTTGCGCATGTTCGGATCGCGTAAGGTCCGCCAGGGGCCCATCCATTCTCCTGACGAACTCAAACTAATCGTTACCGCCAGCCGCCAGTTTGGCCAAATCCCCCCGTTCCAGGAAGAAATGATCCATCACGCCCTGGAGCTGGAAAACATCACTGTGCGCGAAGTGATGGTACCGAGGCCGGATATTTTCTCGCTACCCGGCGACCTGTTGCTCGATGAAGCTCTGGCCCGCGTAGTCGAAGAGCAGCATTCCCGCATCCCGGTCTACGACCCGCAGCGGGGTCCCGAGCACATCGTCGGAGTCCTCTATTCCAAGGATCTGATGCGCTGGGCTCGTTTCCGCCTCACCCAACCCCTCGCGGCCAGAGCCTCGGCCATGAAGATCAGCCAGATCATGCACGATGTCCTGGTGGTGCCGGAAACCAAGGTGCTCACGGAAATGCTGGAAGAATTCAAAGATCACAAACGTCATTTGGCAGTGGTGGTCGACGAATTCGGCTCAACTGCCGGTGTGATTACGGTCGAGGACATCCTGGAACAGCTGGTCGGCGAACTGGAGGACGAGTTCGACATTCCTCCGCCCGAGCAGCCGGTGCTCCCCGGAAAGCTCGCGTTGGTACTCGAGGGTTCGTTCGGGATTCGCGATCTGGAATCGCAGTATCAGCTCTCGCTGCCTCGCGACGGTGGCTTCGAAACCTTGGCGGGATTTGTGCTGGCCCGGCTGCAAAAGATTCCCCGCGTTGGCGACGCCTTCGATCACGATGGTCACCGCTTCACCGTCGAAGAAATGGAAGGTCACCGCATCGCCAAAGTACAAATTGAAAAGCTGCAACCTACGCCGGTGGGTAAGGCAGGGGATTAGCTGAGAACGGAGAACTGAAGACTAAGAACTGAATTTCATGCTCCGCTACCTCACGCAACGAGTTCTCTACACGCTACCCGTAGTCTGGCTGGTGGTTTCGATAGTATTCCTGCTCATCCATCTGGTCCCCGGTGATCCTGTCCTGCAGATGCTTGGAGAAGGTGCGCCAGCCACCGATATTCAAGCCACGCGCCACGCCTACGGCCTCGATGTCCCGCTGGGCCAGCAGTATCTCAACTACTGGAAGGGCGTGCTCCACGGCGATCTCGGCCCATCGTTGCGGTTCAATCAAAATGTCGGCAAGCTCATCGCCCAGCGCTATCCATATACTTTGCAACTGACTCTGGCAGCTCTGCTGGTTGCCGTGCTGCTCTCCATTCCTGCCGGCGTCCGCTCCGCCCAAAGACGCAATCGCTGGGACGACCGCCTGCTCAGCGTAGTCAGCCTCTTCGGCTTGTCGTTCCCGAACTTCGCCCTCGGCCCAATCCTGATCTTGTTCTTTGCCATAAAACTGGGACTGCTCCCAGTCTCAGGGTCAGGCTCGCTCGCTCATTTGGTGCTACCAGCCATCACGATGGGGGGAGCGCTCGCTGCTATCCTAACCCGCATGGTCCGCACCTCCATGCTCGAAGAACTAAGCCAGGACTACATCCGCACCGCCCGCGCCAAAGGCCTACCCGAGCGCACGGTAGTCTATCGCCACGCCCTGCGCAACGCCATGATCCCGGTGATCACGGTCCTCGGCCTACAGTTCGGCGCGCTTCTAGCCGGCGCCATCGTAACCGAAACCATCTTCTCCTGGCCCGGCATCGGCCGCCTGACCATCCAAGCCATCGGCAACCGCGATTACTATCTGGTCCAAGGATGCATCCTGGCCATCGGCCTAACCTACATCGCGGTAAATTTCCTGACGGATTTGCTGTACTCTGTGGCGAACCCGAGGATAAGGCAATGAGAGCGATTGCTCTAACTGATATTTGTCTCTTTTGTGATGTGAATTGAAAGCTGTCACGACTGGGTGGAGCGAAGCGCGAGCGTAAGCATATTAGGAAGGAGTGAGAATTATTGATGGCGAGACGCGCTGCGATTCTTAAGGAGACGCTCGAATTCTTTGACATTTACGGCGAACTCCTCCCGATCATATTGGCTGAACAGCGGGCGGACGATAAGCGACAGGATTATGATGGTCGTTTTGATGAGTTCATCCGGTCCCTTGCGGATGAAGCGGCCACAAGGTCGGCGAAAGAGCGCACGGAGCTCAATGCAACGGCGCAAGACACTTTGCGTGACGAAGTTGTGCGTAACTTCAAAGCGTTGAGCAAGGCGGACCAAACTTTCCTGATTGACGAGTGGAAGCGTCGTGCTGAGCAACACTCGAACTCAAAATCGCTTTCTCCACAGTCTTCAGAGCAGGAAGATACTCTGGACCGGTACTATTCGGAGGAGGTGGTGGATAAGCTACCGCTCATCATCGAGCGGGCGTCACATCTATCGCCTCTCCAGGCCACCACAGTAACGCCGCTTGCCCAAGATATCGAACGATATTTTTCTGAAGCACATCAGTGCTATCTGTACGGGTTTCCCGTGGCCTGCGCAGTCCTGTGTAGGGCAATTGTGGAAGCGGTGCTAAAGATACGCCTCCCAGGAAAGTTCGATGATCTGGGAGACCGAATCGAGGCAGCACATTCACAAGGGTTGCTGTCCCAAGAGCGTCGCGTGTGGGCGTACGAGGTAAAGGACGCTGGAAACCACGCAATCCACCAGTATGAGAGGTTGGCAAGAAGCGACCTGAGTCGCAGAGTCGAGGAGTGCCTGCTCAAAACGCGAGCCTTTGTGGAGGAACTGTTGGTTGTCCCAACAGCACGCGAGGAGAAACCTGAGTAGCTGGTGAGCTAGTAAACGCTGGCCGACCCCCAAGCCATGCTAGACCAACTCGATCATCACCCGCCGCAAACTCGACAGCGGGATGTCGCGTTTCGGATCGAGAGCGTGATCCCAAGCTGCGACAGGCTTGACCTGTATATACATATGCTCTATTATGTATATATCGAAAGGGGGATCCGATGGCCGTAACCATGACTTCAATTCGTCTCGATACCGACCTCGCCGACGAGGCTGTCAAGGTGCTTAAGGCAAAATCCCGCACCGATGCCGTCCACATCGCCCTGCGCGAAATCGTCGGGCTGAAGCGATTCAAAGCCCTGATGAAAAAGAATTCCGGCAAGCTGAAGTTCTCCGGGCTTGATGAGTGACATCGTCATCTTCGATACATCGGTCCTGGTGGATGAACTCCGCACCGGGCGTCACAGAAAGAGAATAGAATCGGCGGAGGGTTTGGTTCGTACGTCATCGGTCGTTCTCGCGGAACTACTGCGCGGCGTAATTAGCCCGGCGGAACACAAATTCCTTCGCTCTCTGGCGCGGAATCATCCGATCCTAACTCCGACGAATAAGAACTGGCTCGAGTCCGGCGAGATACTTGCCGACATTCGCGTCGATCACGGCTTCGCAGCGCATAAGCTGCGAGACCTGCACTTTGACGTTCTCATCGCCCTTACCGCCCGCTCCCACGGAGCCCGCCTCATCACGACTAACCGGACGGATTTCGAACTAATCAATCTTTATCGGCAGATCAAACTGGAGGTGTGGTGAGGGCAGGGAACCAATCAAAATTCCAAGGCGGGGCATTCTCGCCCCGCCTCTTGTGAATCAAGCTAGGCCGCGGGCATCATTTTCTTCATCCGTTCTTTCATCTCTTGCGGCGATACATCTTCCACATGCGTGGCGACGCCCCACAGATGTCCAAAGGGATCTTGAATGAAACCATTGCGGTCTCCATAAAACTGATCCTGTACCGGCTTCAAGATTTTCGCGCCCTCCGCCGCCGCGGCCTTGACCACGCTATCGACGTCGGGAAGGTATACATACAGGCTCACCGGGCTTCCGCCGACGGTAGCGGCGCTGGCGTGTCCCGGTCCCATGCTGGGGTTTTCATCAGCCAGCATGATATGTGAGTTGCCAATTTTCAACTCGGCGTGACCGACCTTGCCGTCCGGGCCATTCATGCGAACGGTTTCGGTGGCTCCGAAGACTTTCTTGTAATACTCGATTGCCTTAGCTGCATCCCTGACGATCAGGTATGGTGTGACGGAGTTGTAATCCTTGGGAACATACGAAACTTTGCTCATGATTTTCCTCCTCAGAATGTAAGCTAGAGGTGCTGGTTTATGGGGCGCATGCGGGGTTGGCCCGCAGCAATGTCTTCAACAATCAGAACATATTTTTCGAACCTCCACAAGACCGCGTAGCAGTCTAATATTCCATTATGTCCGCGACTGCAATTTCGATCCAACGCGCCGCCCGCCACAACGTCCTGGCATCCACCGGCGTCGTGTTGGTCGCGATCTTCGTCATTTGCGCGTTGTTCGCTTCCCGGATCGCGCCGCAAGACCCTGCCCACATCGACCTGCCAACGCGCCTCGCCGGACCATCGTCGTCCCACTGGTGCGGCACCGACGAACTCGGACGCGACATCCTCTCTCGCCTCATCTACGGATCGCGCATTTCCATGCTGGTCGGCAGTTGCGTAGTTGCGGCATCCCTGGCGCTGGGTCTGATTGTAGGGTCGATCGCCGGCTACTACGGCGGCCGCATCGACCGCTTCGTCAACGTCGTCGTGATGAATGCATTCCTCTCGTTCCCCGGAATTCTGCTGGCCATCGCCTTCGTCGCATTTCGCGGACCGGGAATTTTCAATCTTGTGTTAGCACTGTCCCTCGGAGGCTGGGTCGGCTACGCCCGCCTGGTCCGCGCTCAAGTTCTTGCCGCCCGGGAACGTGAATTCGTCGAGGCCGCTCGCGCCCTCGGAGCCAGCGATCTGCGCGTGATCGTTCGTCACATCTTGCCCAACATTATTCAGCCAATCATAGTGCAAGCCGCCATCGGCATGGCGGGCGCCATCCTCGCCGAAGCCACTATGAGTTTCCTCGGTCTAGGCGTGCCGCCGCCCACTGCGAGTTGGGGCGCCATGCTCAACGATGGCCGCGCCCACCTGTTCGACGCACCGCACCTGGTGATCTTTCCTGCGATGGCCGTGATGCTGGCCGTACTGTCATTCAATTTCATCGGCGACGCTCTCCGCGACTTCCTCGATCCGCGCTCGCGCATCGAGGCCGGCCTTTAAGTCATCCAAAGCTGCAAGTCCGAACCACTCAGGAGCACACCATGATTGCACGCATCTGGCGAGGCGCAACTCGAGAAGCCGACAAAGACATCTACTTCGAATACCTCCAAAAAACAGGTTTGAAGGAATACGCATCCATCCCCGGAAACCAGGGAGTGTGGGTCTTGCGGCGCGTCTACGAAGGCAAATCCGAGTTCACCCTGATCTCGCTCTGGCAATCATGGGACGCCATCAAAACCTTCGCCGGCCCCGATTATGAAAACGCGGTTTACTATCCCGAAGATGAAAAGTTCTTAGTGGAACGAGGCCCGCACGTGACTCACTACGAAGTCCTGGCCAGCCCGTCTCAATGAGTGCAAACGCGATACTTCCTCGACGGTGGTGGGCTCAGTAACGGAATCCGGCTTTTACGGTATGCTTTTAACCGTTCTTTTGCGCGATCAGACACCGGATGCGCTTGCTGACATGGCTGCCGCTGGGCACACCGTTTCTAATTTTGGTACTGCGGGGCTCTCTTGAACTTCGCTTCAATGCTTTATCGGTGACGATGCCGCCATACCTTTCGAGGCAGGCGCAGTTTTCACAAGCGTCCCGGGGTTCACGGATAGGCTGAAAACGGCGCCGCTGTTGGCGTCACCTCCCGCACTGGTCGTTCCGTAGAAACGCCCGGCGGCGCCTTGCGCCAACGCCGCATGAGGGAAGGATCCGTCCGTGCAGTTCGTTTGCGAGCAAAAATTGTAAAGTGTGGTCAACTTTCCGCTGGTGGCGAGTTTGAAGATCACGCCGCTATTGTTTGCCCCTCCAAATGTCGTGGTCCCATAGAAGTACCCGTCACTGGCTTGAAGCAACCCGCCATAAGGGGTCGCGCCGTCGGTGCCCTGGAAGCTGTGCACCGTGTTCAGTTTGCCTTTGGCCGTGATCCTGAATACCGTGCCATCTGCATTGGCTCCGCCTCCGGACGTTGTCCCATAGAAGCTCCCGTCCCTGGCCTCGACCAGCCCGGCAAAAGGCGTGATGCCGTCGGTGCAGTTGCTGCCTCCCCGGGAGCAAAAGTTGTAAAGCGTCGTCAGCCTCCCGTTGGGTGTGATTCTAAAGATCGTGCCACATCCGATCTTCTCTTGGCCTCGTGTCTTGCAGACGTGCGTACCGCCGGCAGCAGTGGTCCCGTAGAAGTTCCCGTCTTTGGCTTCTACCAGCACGCCCCAAGGGTTGGCTCCGTCCGCGCAATTTGTCTTGGAGCAGAACCGGTGAAGTGTGGTGAGTTTGCCTGCGGGAGTGACCTTGAAGACAGTTCCGCTAATGGTGGAGCCGCTCCCACTTCCTCCGGTTGTGCCGTAGAAATTCCCGTCAGGAGCTCGGACCAGCCCGGCGTAAGGCGTGAATCCATCGCTGCCGTCGAAGCTGTGTCGCACGCTCAGCGTTCCCGACGGCGTGAGTTTGAAAACTGAGCCAGCGTTAGCCGCCCCGCCGGACTCCGTGGTTCCATACAAATCGCGGCCGGGAGCTTGTAACAACCCCGCATACGGATTACTTCCGTCGGCGCAGCCGGTTTGCGAGCAGAACCTGTAAACCGTTTTGAACCTTCCCTTCACGTCGATTCTGAATACGGTGCCCCCGTTATTACTTCCGCCTGTGTAGGTCGTTCCAAAGAAATTGCCGTCGGTGGCCTGCAACAGCCCCGCGTATGGCGTAGAGCCGTCCGCGCAGCCAGCCTCCGAGCAAAAGCTGTAAAGCGTGGTGAAAGTTTGCGCCTGTGCGAGAACTGCCAACCCAAGCATGCCCAAGAATGTCAGTATGTAGAATCTATTGGCCACATCAACCCCTTGATCAACCGAATTGTGAGGCGGGAGACAGCAGCCCCATGCACTGCGGTGGCAGCCATTCTAACCCCCGCCCAGCAAGGACTTCCCGTGATCAACTTAAACGCGCGGCCAATGGTAAGCAAGTGAATTTACGAAACCAGCCCATTTACACTCAGAACATCGCATCCGATCACCGGCAGTTCGGAAACCGCACGGCTGCTTGAGAGTCTGATGGGGTGTGTTCGCCCCACACTCCCAACCACATGGAAACATGCCAAATCCACTTCTTGACATAAATCACATATTGCAATATAAATATCGCGATCACTAATATGACGCTGGGTGAAAAAATTCGCTACCTCCGCGAGGTCGAAGGCTCCCTGCGCGGCCTGGACCGCCCCCTGACCCAACTCGAACTCGTCCGCGCCATACGTAAACAACTGGGTAAGACCATCAGCCAGTCCTATGTGTCGCAAATCGAAAGCGGAACTCGTCCCCACATGACCCAATCGACGCGCACCTTGCTGGCGAAATTCTTTAAAGTTCATCCCGGATTCCTGGTCGACGATCCCTTGGGCTATCACACCGAACTGGTGTCCGACCTGCGCACTACGGAAGGGAAGCTCGACGTTTGGCTGCTGCAGGGTTCGGAGCGTTTTGCCAGCGATCCGGAAGTGAGCGAGGTCATGATTAAGGCTGCCCGGGAAAAAGATACGCGGCAATGCTTCATTCTGCTGGGGGCGATCCTCGATACACCCGGCCTCGCCGACCGTTTGTTGGAAGCTTTGAAACCGCAAGCAGGGCGGGTCGCAAGCAATCGCGTGAGCGGTGGGAGGTGCGCGCAATGACCTGGGCGAATTTCTATCTCATTTGCTTTGCCGTGGGACTCGCCTTCAGCGTGATTTCATTTTTCGCCGGAGGCGTGCGCTGGCACCTGCACTTGCCTCATTTGCCACATGCAATGCACGGCCCTGGCGCAGGCGGACATATAGGAGCCGCAAAGGGTGGGGCACGCGGGCAGGCCGGCCAAGTCTCGCCCTTCAACTTCGTGAGCTTCGCCGCGTTCCTCGCATGGTTCGGTGGCACCGGCTACCTGCTCTCGCGCTTCTGGACGATCTGGTTCGCGATGGGACTGGGCATCGCCCTGCTCAGCGGCGTGACTGGAGCCGGAATTATCTACCTGTTCCTCAGCAAGGTACTGATCTCAGAAGAAGAGAATCTTGATCCCGCTGATTACGAAATGACCGGCGTTCTGGGGCGGACATCCGTTCCCATCCGCCAGGGCGGTACCGGAGAAATTATTTACTCGCAAGCGGGAACCCGCAAAACCTGCGGTGCGCGTGCGGAAGATGGCGCGGCCATCGCGAAGGGATGCGAAGTGGTCGTGACCCGCTACGAAAAAGGAATCGCATACGTGCGCCTGTGGACCGAAATGACGGGAGAACAGTTGCCCGCCGGTTCGGCCGCGGACCGCTGAGTGTTCGACTGACATTCAGTGTTTTTTGAGTTGTGAGAGGAGGCGTTATGTTCGGCATGGCAATCGAAGTCTGGGTCATTGTGGGGCTGATGGTTCTTGCCGTCATGCTCCTGATGAGCATGTTGGCGAAGCTTTACCGGAAGGCGGGGCCGCATGAAGCGCTAGTCGTGTACGGCTTCCGCGGGACACGCGTGGTTAAGGGACACGGCACGATTATCTTTCCCATGATCGAAAACTGCCGCGGCCTTTCACTGGAATTAATGTCGTTCGACGTTGCCCCGCAACAAGATCTTTACACCAAGCAAGGGGTCGCGGTGACGGTCGAAGCTGTAGCACAAATCAAAGTGAAGTCCGACACCGAATCGATCCTGACCGCATCGGAACAATTCCTTACTAAAACCGATCAGCAGCGCGAAGGCCTGATCCGCCTGGTGATGGAAGGCCACCTGCGCGGGATAATTGGCCAACTCACGGTCGAAGAAATCGTCAAGCAACCGGAAATGGTTTCCGACCGCATGCGTTCTACCTGTGCCGATGACATCTCAAAGATGGGGCTCGAGGTGATTTCGTTCACCATTAAAGAAGTGCGCGACAAGAACGAGTACATCACTAACATGGGACGCCCCGATGTCGCGCGGATCAAGCGCGATGCCGATGTGGCTGCGGCCGAGGCGGATCGCGACACGGCGATTAAGCGCGCGCTGGCACAGCGGGAATCCGCCGTCGCGAAAGCGCAAGCCGATCAGGAGCGCGTCTTGGCGGAAACACTCTCTATGGCAAAGCAGGCTGAGTCGCAACGCGATTTGGAGGTCAAGAAAGCCCAGTATCTGGAAATCACGAAACGGCAGCAAGCGCAGGCCGACAAGGCTTACGAGGTTCAGACCAACATCATGCAGCAGCAGGTTGTGGCTGAGCAGGTGAAGGTGCAGCAGGTTGAGAAAGAGCAGCAGGTCAAGGTGCAGGAAGCAGAAATCAATCGCCGCGAGAAAGAACTGATTGCGACCGTGTTGAAAGGCGCGGAGATTGAGCGTCAACGTATCGAGACCCTGGCTGCAGCCGAAAAGCAGCGTCTGACGGCCGAAGCGGAAGGCCATGCTGCGTCAATTCGTGCGCAAGGCGAGGCCGAAGCTGAGATCATTTTCAAGAAAGGCGAATCCGAAGCCAAGGCAATGAACGTCAAAGCCGAGGCTTATCAGGAGTACAACCAGGCTGCGGTGATCGACAAGCTGTTCACCAGCTTGCCGGAGATCGTACGAGCGTTGGCCAGTCCGCTGGCGAATGTGGACAAGATCACCGTGGTCTCAACCGGCAACGGCGATGCCGCGGGATTGAACAAAATCACTGGCGACCTCACCAAAATGGCGGCACAAGTTCCGGCGCTGTTCGAAACGCTCTCGGGCATGAGCATGACCGATCTGTTCTCGAAAGTGCGGACCATCGGCGACAAGACGGCAAAGCCAGATGTGCTGCCACCAGCACCGGGAGCAGGCAAGTAGCTGTGTGGGGCCGGGTCTTTGACCCGGCCCGTTCTCCGCAGGAGACGGAGTAGAAATATGAAAAAGCATCCATGCAAATCGGACTCGGCATCGCGCTACGAACTGGACTAGGCGCAGCGCTGTCGATCATGCTGGGCGCGGGAAGCGCGTGCCTGGTGCTAGGCATCGCCGTGGGCATTGTTATTGGGACAGCCCTCACGCGCATTAAGACCAACGACCAACGACTAACGACTAACGACTAACGACCAAAGGAGTTCACCATGGCATTACTAGAGAGAGTTTCCACACTGGTTCGGGCCAACCTCAATGACCTGATCGACAAGGCCGAGCATCCGGAAAAGATGATCAAGCAAGTCATCCTCGACATGCACAATCAGCTCCTGCAGGTGAAGACCCAGGTGGCGGTTGCCATTGCCGATCAGCATCTGCTGGAAAAGCGGCGTAAGGAGAACGAAGACAAAGTTGCCGAGTGGATGCGCAAGGCCGAACTGGCCGTCGACAAGAAACAGGACGACCTGGCCCGCGCCGCGCTCGAACGTGTAGAAAGCTACCGCGTCCTGACCGACGGATTTGCCCAACAAATCACCGACCAGAAAGCGCAGGTGGACAATTTGAAGACGGCGTTGCGGCAACTGGAGCAGAAGCTCACCGAAGCCCAGGCCAAGGCGGATCTGCTGATCGCGCAGCATCGCCGGGCGCGGGCCGTAGGCAAAGCCAGCGACGCGAAGATCGCTGCGGGCAACGGATCAAGCGCCGCCGCCTTCGACCGCATGAAAAACAAGGTTGCGCACAGCGAGGCTCTGAGTCACGCGAAGTCCGAGATCGCCTCGGACAACATGGAAGAGCGCCTGGCAGCACTTGAAAAAGAAGATCGCATCGAGCAGTTGCTGGTGGAGCTGAAAACAAAAAGAGGCGCGTAGATTGTGCAGGGCCTGTGTGGGTCGGACGCCATCGTCCGCCGGGCGAAGGACAAGGCTCGGGTGTGTCCCCACAACAACCAGTAGACGCTGAGGTGAAAACGTGACTGAAAAGGCGAATAGAGCGCGTGCGTTCGGAATGGTGATTGGCATCGTCGCCCTCGTAATTGCTCTGCTTTGGAAGCGGCTCTTGCGCTGACCTAGAGCGAAAGGGGGTAGACTCCAAAACAAACGTGTGCGCAATCCGAGCCTGGTGAGGAGTCCACGCTTCGTCGGTTCCAGCCCTAGAATAGACTGAGTGGCGTTGCGCTCAGGATGGCAACCACCTTTGGGCGGCATAGGTAAAATCGATTTGCACAGGTGAGGCCCTTCATGGATAAAGTCTTTCATTTTGATTCGCCACCGGATCCGTATATCGCGGATGCGGCGGTGCTGTGCTGCTTCGATCAACGAATCCGCCTGGCGACGTACAAGTTTCTCAAGCATCAGGGGATCCTACTTCCGGACATGATCGTGGTCGCCGGCGGGGCAAAGACGTTGGCCTCGCCGCGCAACGATTTCGAGCGCGACTTCATTCTGGAGCAAGTGCGAATGTCCATTCGACTGCATCAGACCAGGCAAGTGTTTCTCATGAGCCATTCCGATTGCGCCACCTACGGCGGCCTGGTTGCCTTTGGCGGCGACCGGACACGCGAAGCGGATCATCACCGCGGCGAACTGCAGCGGGCGGCTGATTTGATCGCCACCAACTTTCCAGAACTCGGCGTGAAGTGTTTCTTTCTCAATTTCGAGGGTGTGCACGCGGTGGCCGCCGGCGTATCAGACCAAGTTGCCTAGCGAACATTGCGACGTTTGCCTAATCCAAGCTCCCCGTGAAATTCTCTCGCACATAGTGGAAAAAGATCGACGTCGAAGTGTGCCCCTCGGGCAGCGCCTCGCGGGAGTGCGGCAGTTGGCAGCCGCGGTAGAGCAGGGCATCGCCGATCGCCTGGAACACTGTGACCTTGCCTGATTTCTTGTGCAGATGAAGCGGCCACGGAGTTGCATGGCGCGGTTCGGGCGCGTAATCGAGGCACAGGGTCATGCTGAAGTCGCACTGCTCGCGGTCAGTGTGCTTTTCCAGAATGGCTCCGGGTTGGTACGCGGCCAAATATACGTAGGATGGCTTGACGGGCTGGCCGGCGAAAGCGGTCATCGCCGACGTTAACTGCTGATGGAAGAAGCGGGCGACCGGGTCATTATAGGCGACGTAGCGGAGCGGGCTCTGGCCGTCTCCGAGAGGAAGTTTTCCCGCGCGGAGTTGATGTCGGTAATAGCGCCGGAGGGCCGCGATGTGGAAGGGATGAATCAGCCGGCCGACCGGAGCATAGCCGCGTCGCTGGAACTGAGACCCAGTGATAGAAACAGTTTCATCCCATTGCCGGCGCCGACATGAAGCGTAGTCTTCGG
>Ga0210390_10002920_pt1 | contig 14876 bp, 12 predicted proteins | sample IncBWH11OmetaG_FD_161050 | JGI IMG/M metagenome (GOLD analysis project Ga0210390, IMG submission 161050) | Forest soil microbial communities from Barre Woods Harvard Forest LTER site, Petersham, Massachusetts, United States - Inc-BW-H-11-O ...
CTCTCCGTTTCAAGGCGACAGCGCCACCACGGTAAGCTTCAAGGTGGCGAACCGCGAACCGATCGCGGCGAGCGCCCTCGACCTGAGTCTGCCCCGCGAGTTGGACGAAGTGATCGCGCGCGCCATGGCCAAGGATCGCGAGCAGCGCTACCAGCACGGCGCAGAATTTGCCGACGACTTGCGGCAGCTGCAGCAGTTGTTGAAGGCGGACTCGACTACGGCGTCGTTACGAGTCGCAGGTCCCGGTACTCGATCGGCCACGCGCACAGGGCGGACGGCGGTTGGGGCTTCGGCAGCGCATCCGGCGGTGGGGATGGCGCTGGGAGTGAAGTCGCTGCGTGCGGCAATTCGAAAAGCGCCGGTGCGGGATCTGGTTCTGGGAGCGGCGCTCGTGGGCAGCCTTTTGTTTGCTGCGGTTGAGTCGAAACTGTTCGTGGGGTCTCCACGAGTGGCAGTGAATCGATCTCCCGCCAGCGCGCCCAGTCTCCCAGTCACGCCGGATTCTGATTCTGGGCAGCCGATGTCCGCGCCGGCGGCAACGCCCCCCAGGGCGGGCTCAACCAAGCCGCCAGTCGCTGCGCGAACCCGGGCGCCGAAACATCACCCGGCTCCGCCCGTGCAGACTCCGAAGCAAATTGTGGTGCCGTCCTCTACCGTGGAACTGGCGGTGCAACACCAGTTCAAAGATGCCACCCTTTATGTTTGGGTCGACAACAAGCTGGTGTTAACCCGTCCACTGCACGGAGCAACACAGAAAAAGCTGGTCGTGTTCAGCGGAACTCACGGCGTGGACTCGCAAACCCTGACGGTTCCTGCTGGAAAACACGAGTTGCGCGTGCGGGCTCTATCGGCCGATCAGACCATCGACCTCTCGCGAACGGTTTCGGCGGAGTTCGCCGGCGGCGGGGAGAAATCTCTGCAGGTCACCTTCGACAAGCGCAACACGGCTATGCGCCTGGCCTGGCAATAGTACTGCCGAACAACGGCCAACTCGGTGTCCGCCCTATTGCCGTAATCCCATCCAGTTTTCCGAAACCACCAGAGAATTCCCCGGATTCTGCGGATCGTACTTCACCGAAGTGTGCAGCCCCAGACGGCAGGAGTGGAGATTGATCCAGTGCCGTAGATACGTGACGTCCTGCGAGCATTCGTAGGACACACCCGCCACGTCGTACTTGTAAATGAGCATGGTGGCGGCGTGATAGTTATTGGCCGGAGGCAACTCCTGCACGTCAATCACGGTCCCATCGGTAATGCGGCCCGTGCCCTCAAGCCAGGCGCGGCGTTCGCGCTCGAGATCGTCAGCCGTCTTGGGTTTGCGCCGCAGCAAAACATACGCCCCCAGCACTGCCACGCTGCCGGTTGCAATCAGCCCATAAAGTCGAAGCGAATCCATAACGAAGGTGGGTTGAAGTCTGGTCGTGTTCCGCAGACTTCTTCATTCAGCATAAGCCGAAAGCACGGAGCGCGGAAGTGGTTCCGCAGTTACGGAGGTGTCATAGGCTGTGAAAAACTTTGTCTGCTCGGGCATGAGCAACAGTCTTGTTCTAGAATCAGCCCGCGGCAAACTTGCGGGCCGTGATAGCGGGGATGCAAATGAGAGTCGGGACGATATCAGGGGTGCTTTTTGTTGGGACGGCCGTAGCCATAGCGACCTTGGCGGGACAGGTGGGCAGGAAAACTGCGGGCTCTGCGACCATTCCGGCGTCGACAAGTTCGTCCGCCAAGCCGCACCCACAGGACGGGCGCGAATGGCCGAGTTATGGAGGGACGTCGGAGAACAACCACTATTCCCCGCTCACGCAAATTAACCGCAGCAACGTACAGCAGCTCAAAGTCGCGTGGAGCTTTGACACCGCGGAGCCCGGCGGCCTGCAGACCAGCCCCATCGTCGTCGAAGGAGTGCTGTACGGGCTGACACCGACACAGAAAGTGTTCGCCTTGAATGCGTCCACGGGAAAACTGCTCTGGAAGTTCGACTCCGGAATTCGCGGTACGCAACCGGATCGCGGGCTGGCTTATTGGAGCGATGCGCCGCAAAGATTCGATCCCCAGACCATAGCTGATTTCCAGAGGACCTCGAGGTCAAAAACTGACCGCCGAATTCTGGTCGGCGTAATGAATTTCGTGTACGCACTCGACGCCGCGACCGGCAAGCCGATTCCGAGTTTCGGAAAAGACGGCCGCATCGACCTGCGCGACGACCTTGGCCGCGATCCGGCTCAGCAGTCGATCTACATGACCAGCCCGGCGGTGATTTACAAAGACCTGATGATTGTCGGTGGGCGAGAGGCCGAAACCCTGCCCGCGTCTCCCGGCGACGTGCGCGCCTACGACGTGCGCAGCGGAAAGCTGCGCTGGACGTTTCATACCATTCCCCATCCCGGCGAGTTCGGCGCAGACACGTGGCCGAGGGATGCATGGAAAATCAGCGGCGCCGCGAATAACTGGACCGGCATGACTGTCGATGTACAGCGTGGGATCGTATACGTTCCCACGGGCTCGGCGGCGTTTGATTTCTATGGCGCAAACCGGGTGGGAGACGATCTCTTTGCCAATTGTCTGTTGGCCCTGAACGCCGAAACGGGCGAGCGCCTCTGGCATTTCCAGGCCGTGCGCCACGATCTTTGGGACCGGGATTTTCCCGCGCCGCCGGTGCTGTTAACCGTGGAACGCGACGGAAAGAAATTCGATGCCGTGGCGCAGACCACCAAGCAGGGCTTCGTATTTCTGTTCGATCGGACGAACGGCCAGCCGCTGTTTCCCATCGAATGCAAGAATTATCCGCCAAGCGATGTCCCCGGGGAGCTGGCGGCGCAACAACAGTGCCTCCCTACGAAACCGGCGCCGTTTGCGCGGCAACTGCTGACCGAGAATCTTCTGAGCCAGCGCACGCCGGAAGTGCACCGGTGGGCGCTTGAAAAATTCCGTGCCTTTCGCAGTGAAGGACAATTCGTTCCCTTCAGCGTGGGAAAAGATACGGTGATCTTTCCAGGGTTCGACGGTGGGGCGGAGTGGGGTGGGGCGGCGGCCGATCCGGAGACCGGAATTCTCTATGTCAACGCGAATGACGTGGCCTGGACCGGGGCGCTCGCTGAAAACACCGCTGAAAATAGCCCGAAGGCTCTGTACCTGAACCAGTGCGCGGTTTGCCACGGCGAAAAGATGGCGGGCTCGCCGCCGGCCATTCCGTCACTCGTGGCCATCGGCCAGCGGATGTCCGCGGCGGACGTTGCGTCGACGATCAAGAACGGCAAAGGGCGCATGCCCGGCTTCGCCAATCTGGAGAACGACAGCGATCAGTGGTACGGCCTGCTCGACTATGTGATGAGCGGAGGAGCGAAACAATCAACCGGCGGGCCCACTGTAGAACATGAAAAAAGAGAAATGGCCAGTGCTGCGTCCGCGCCGCCAGCCATGAAATACCACTTCACCGGATACCACAAGTTTCTCGACTCCGACGGTTATCCCGCGGTCGCGCCCCCGTGGGGAACATTGAACGCGATCAACCTCAACACCGGTGAGTTCGACTGGAAGATTCCGCTGGGTGAGTATCCGGAACTGGCGGCCGAGGGACAGAAAAATACCGGCACAGAAAACTATGGTGGTCCGGTGGTGACGGCCGGAGGCCTTGTGTTCATCGGCGCGACCAACTTCGACAAGAAGTTTCGCGCCTTCGACAAGACGACCGGAGCGCTGCTGTGGGAGACAACGCTGCCGTTTTCTGGCAACGCCACGCCAGCCACTTACGAAGTGAACGGACGCCAATTCGTGGTAATCGGCGCGGGTGGTGGCAAAGATCCGAAATCGAAGTCCGGCGGGGTTTACGTGACGTTTGCGCTGGAGAAGTAGTTCCGCAGACCACTACTTGGTTTGGCTACAGACGCTCTGGCTGACCAGGTCGGCGAAGCCGCCTTCGGGATTCTTGCCGAACTCGTCGTCGTGAGTAGCTTTCTTGCTGACCACGAAGCGTCCGCTACGGTCGCGGGAGTAGAACCATTCCGAGGTAGGAGAGGCGCCGCCGCTGCTGCAGTTGAAGCGCACGCGGGCGCGCATTTCGACGAACGGTCCGCCTTGCGGCAGCTCGGCCGGCTCTTTGTACTGCACTTTGACCAGGGCGAGCCGCTGGTTGTTCTTGAGGACGCGAATCGAGCTGACGGAGACGGTATCGCCGGCTTGAGTCTGGCCAATGGTCCGCCAATCGCCGGCAGCCAGGGCTACCAGGCTCACCACGACTGCTGGCGCGAGCACGACGGCGGCGAGAACGAGGAGGAGTTTTTTCACTGTTGGGATTTCGGCTTTCCGGGGGGCTTTCTCCCGGGGCAAAAATGCAACGACACACTGTCGTCGAAAAAGGAGTTTCTGTCAACCCCGGCCCGCTGAAAGATCGGCAATAAAAGCATCCGTAAGGGAACGCCCATGTTATCGTTAAGAACGCGGCGACGCCACTAAGGGTTGCCGCCGTAGTGGGGGATTGCATGGAAACGCTTCATTCTACTACGTTTATTTCGTCGGTAGGGCCGCTGTTTCTGGCCGCTTCCGATCGCGGACTGGTGGCGCTGGAGTTCGATGCGCGCTTGCCAGGCCAACAGACGATTCGCCCCAACCCACGCGATCTCCGCTCGGAAAAGCGGTGCTCTGAAAATCAGCGCTCGGAGAGCCACCGCTCAGAGCATCAACGGGCGGAAGCGAATGGCGTCCGCTTCGAGGAGTCCGCCAGCGCGATGCAGCTTTACGTTCGCGAGCTGGAAGAATATTTCGCGGGCCAGCGCCGCCGGTTTACCTTCGCACTCGACCTGCGGGGAACGGATTTTCAGCTGGCCTGCTGGCGTACGCTGCTGGCGATCCCTTACGGCGAGACGCGCACCTACGGCGACATTGCCCGCGCCGTCTGTCGGCCGCATGGCTTTCGCGCCGTTGGCCGAGCGAACAATCGAAACCCGGTGGCGATAGTCGTCCCCTGCCATCGCGTGATCGCGTCCGACGGAACGCTGTGCGGCTACGGCGGCGGCCTCGACATAAAGCGCAAGCTGCTGGAGTTGGAAGGTGCCCTGAGCGGGACGCTGGCAGCGTAGAAGCTGTTGATTATCGATCGAACTGCCCGCCCAGGGTTTCGCACCGCCGCGTCAACGAGTGCTAAGGCCTGTTAACAGTAGTTGAATTCCGGGCTGCCTTAACCCACTGCAGGTACGCCAGAAGATGTCCAACAGTCCGGACTATTCGCTTATTGGCTAGGCAATCTCCTTATCGGCCCGCTGAGCGGCCTTGCCTAACAGTTCTTTACATGATTGCTATGCTGCTTGACGCGGCCAAGGAGTACTCTTGATGCGGTGGTGCGCTGATAAGGAGAGCTTATGACTTCGTCTTTCTCTTGCCTGGACCGATATTGTAGGTTCCGTCTCTCCTGCTCTCTGTCCATGATTGCAATCATACTTACCTCCGCTTTTACTTCGGGGTGCGGCGGAGGCGCCAGCGGCACAACCTTGCGTGGAAACACGGCCGTCGTGGTGATGGCATCGAGCACCGCGAACGATCAACTGGTTCAGTTTCCCGTAGGCCTGAAGAACCTGACGCTCACAAGCCAATCGGGGAAGACCGTGACGCTGTTCTCCGCGCCCCTGAGCGCTGAGTTCATCCATTTGAACGGGAACGTTGAACCGATGGCAACAGTAAGCATTCCTCAGGATACTTACACTTCCGCTACCGCAGCCTACGGTGGCACCGCTCCCGTGTGCCTGGGCCTGCAATCGCCTTCCGCGGCGTTTTTTATCGACGGGGCTATTAATGGGCCGGGTACACCGACTGTAACGGTGAACTTGCCAGCTCCGATCGAGGTCACAGGGACGGCGATGGGGCTGGTTTTGAATTTGCAGGTTTCGCAGTCGGCGCCCTTCTCTGGCGGCTGCGTACAGGGTTTCTCTCTTCCGGTTGCGGTTTCGCCGGTTTTCGAGCTGACTCCCATGGTGATCGCAGCTCAGCCTACGAACAGCGCCAACGGCAAGGCGCTTGGGCTTGAGGGGGCGATCGCATCCATCGGCGCGACAGGAAATGGATTTGCGGTGACTGCCCCCGAAGGTTACTTTAACAGCAATCCTCCGACGTGGCGGGTAAGCACCAACGGCAGCACTGTATTTCAAGGAATAACCAACGTCTCTGGGCTGAGCACAGGTGTGCCTGTGGACATAGACGTTGTGCTTCAGGCGGATGGATCGTTGATGGCTACGCGCGTTGCAGTCTATAACCCAGACGCAACGAACCTCAGTTTGTCCAGCGGCCAGGTAATATTGGCGAGCCCTTCCCAATCCAACGTTGACGGGCTCACCGCTCAAACAGTGGGCGATCTCACCGAACTGTTCGACACATTCAGCTATGGTAACGCCACATCCCAGATCTCCGGTCAGTTTGCAAATCTGCAGAACCTTCCCTTTGTTGCCACATTCAACGCGGCGAACACGGTCGCTGGCCAGAACATCCTGGTTACATCGAACGTGCCTCCCGTTAATGGCTTCCCGCCTCTTCCGCTTCCCGTGGCCACAATGACGCTCATGCCCCAAATCGTCAATGGCACAGTGAGCGCGATCTCTACGAGTGGCGGCTTTACCACCTATACCATCACGCTCGCTCCCTACGATGCTTTCATAGCGCTGGCCGGGCAGCCGGGCCAACCCGCGCTAACCAGCCCGAACACAGTTGTGGTTTACGCCGATAGCAATACCCAGATCCTGAGTTCGAGTTCGATCAGAGTGGGCGGTGTCTTCCGCTTTTACGGGCTGGTCTTCAACAACAATGGAACGCTGAGTATGGACTGCGCGCAGGTCAACGACGGCGTAGCGGAATAGGGCGCACGCTCGAGGCTGGAGCCCAATTCTCTGAGCCTCGTAAGAAAGGCGCCCTTCAACGACTCGATGACTGGCGTGAGACCCCGATTGCACTCGCTGACCTCCGGTCTCTATTCCGCAATCAAAATCATCCGGCAGGGTCTACAATCCCATCCACGAAAAGTTCCTCGGAACCGACTACCTTTTGACGACTCCAGGCAAATCTTCCGCGCTGAAAAAAGCTGGCCTCTTCTATCTCGTCTTCGTAATGTTCTCCTACACAACCGGCGGGCCCTTCGGGCTCGAAGATATGGTCACGACCTCGGGGCCAGGGATGACACTGATCTTCCTGCTGGTGCTGCCGTTTTTCTGGTGCATCCCGGTGTCGCTGGTATCGGCCGAACTGACGACGGCCATGCCAGTGGAGGGGGGCTTCTACCGCTGGACACGCGCGGCATTCGGCGATTTCTGGGGATTTCTTTCCGGATGGTGGAACTGGTCGGCGTCGTTTCTGTTGGGCGGCGCCTATGCCGTGCTGTTCACCGATTATCTCGTCTACTACTTTCCCGGATTGAAGACGACGTGGTGGGCCCACTATCTGATCTCGGTCGGGCTGATCGCGGTCCTGACATGGATCAACGTCCGCGGCATCGAGATGGTTGGCCAGGTCGCGACCGCGCTCGAGATTTTTATTTTCATTCCAGTTATCACGATGGTCGTCATTGGGCTCGCGCACTGGCACCAGAATCCATTCACGCCGTGGGTCGTGCCGCATCAGGCGCCCTTCAAAGTTTTCGGTGTCGGGCTGGCGCTGGGGTTGTGGCTGTACTCGGGATACGAACAGCTCTCGACCGTAGCGGAAGAGGTTGAAGACCCGCAACGGGCCTATCCGCGAGCCCTTGCGCTGGTGGTACCGCTGTCGATGGCAGCATACTTTCTGCCGACGCTGGCCGGCCTCGCGTCGGCGGGCCACTGGGAGAAGTGGCATACCGGATTTTTCTCGGACGCGGCCGGAATCATCGGCGGGACGTTTCACGGAAAGCCATGGCTGGGTACGTGGATGACGCTGGCCGCGATGGTGGGAAACGTTGCTTTACTGAACTCAACCGTGCTGACCACGACGCGCATGCCCTTCGCGATGGCCGAAGACGGATATTTGCCGCAGGCGCTGACGCGCAAGCATCCGCGCTACGGCACGCCGTGGCTGGCGATTGTGGTCTCGGCTGTGATCTATGGGTTGTTGGCCTGGCAGAGTTTGGCAGAATTGATTTCGGTCTACATCTGGCTGCGCTCGGCAACCACGGTACTGACCGTGCTATCGGCATGGAAGTTGCGGCGCACGCAGCCGGAACTCAAGCGATCATTCACCATCCCCGGCGGGCGCGCAGGATTGCTCTACGTGGTGTGCGCACCAGTAGTGATGGCCATGGTGGCCCTGCTGGGCAGCGACCGCTTCGGGATGATCGGCGGAGCCGTGGCGATCGCGGTGGGGCCAGCGGTCTACTGGCTGGTTGCCACAAAATCTCATTAGATATACAATGCTAAATGTATATCCAAGGAGGCCGTATGCAGGTTTCGAAGTGGGGAAACAGCCTGGCGATTCGTCTGCCCGCAGCGGTAGTCGAGGCCCTTGAACTGAAGGAAGGCGACGATATCGAAATTCGAGTCGCCGGCGAACGCGCGTTCGAAGTCGGCCGCGATGAAAGTCGCCGGCGGGCCCTGGATACGCTGCGCAGGTTAAGCCGTCCTTTGCCCGCTGGCTTCGTCTTCGACCGCGAGGAAGCGCACGAGCGTGGAAACCGGAGCGATGAGCGCTAAGGGGTTCTTCGACTCCAACGTGCTGATCTACGCGATGGTGAGCGGCGACTCCCGCAGGGAGCGGGCTCAGGAGTTAGTAGCGCAGGGCGGAGTGATCAGCGTTCAAGTTTTGAATGAATTCGTCGCGGTCGCGCGACGTAAGATGCGCATGCCGTGGAAGGATGTGATCGAAGCGCTCGAAGCAGTTCGGATCCTATTCCCGGCGCCGGTGGCCATCACGGTTGATACGCATGAAGCGGCGCTGAGGCTCGCGCAGGAGTACGGTTTCGGCATCTATGACGCGCTCGTCCTCTCGTCAGCGCTCGATGCGAACTGCTCCACCCTTTATTCGGAGGACTTGCAGGACGGGCAGCTCATTGATCGTCGATTAACGATTCGAAATCCGTTCCGGTGATTTCGTTTCGGCGGGCAGGTGTCGAAAAGGCTCGGGAGTTGCCTCCCGCTAAGTTTGCGGCCGGTTCTTGAGTTCAGGCTTCTTTCGAATTTCGCTCCAGTATTCTTCTCGTACATCCTCATCGATCTCAACGGGAATGTTGCTGACGTACAGGCGATCCTTTCCATCGCGGCGCGGTCCCGAGATCCAATATTCCTCCGATGTATCTTGGTTGCGGTAATTCGCCTTAAACCCGGAGCCCTTGAGGCTGCAGAACAAGTGGCGTTGTAGTAAAGGCTCTTCCCCGTTTTCGAGAATGTAACACGGCCGATCCGAGCAGGCCCGTTCAGGCTTTCGGCCTTGCACTCCATGTACATGACGCGCGACTTTGACCCAGATTTCGATATAGCAGAAGCGTCGCTGGCTGAATTCATTCGCCGAAGACGAACCGCCCAATCTCATCGCCCAGCTGCCGTATTTCACGAGGATCGGCGGCGTCCCGAAAACGTTCCGCGAGCGCGAGGAATCTTTTCTCTTTCTTTTGCTCTTCAGTATCCATTCAACTCACCCAATCCAAGAATCTATACCACGCGCCCGCCAGCGGCAGGAACCAAGGCCTCCCGTTATACAGCCCCAACGGAGCGCCGGGGAACGGGATGCCGACAAACGGATTTTCCGGCTTGTCTTCGGCGCGGCGGGCTTGCAGTTCGTCAGGCATTTGTTCGGCGGCCATAAGTTCGGCGACTTTCTGGCCTTGATAAGTCGCCATGGCAACGCCGTGTCCTGCGTAGCCGACGGCGTAGTACATGCCATCGAGCCGGCCGGCGTGGGGCATGATGTCGAAGGCGAAGTCGAGCGTGCCGCCCCAAACGTAGTCGATTTTGGCGTCGCTGAGTTGAGGATAGACGTCGATCATGCCACGGCGCAAGATGGCCGCGCTCCGCCGGACGGTCTGATCGTTCTCAGGAAAGAACGCGGCGCGGCCGCCGAACAGCATGCGGCGGTCAGGAGTGAGCCGATAATAGTAGAGATAATTTTTCGAGTCGTAGATCATGCGGTTGCGCGGGCTTAGGTCTTGCGCCAGCTTCTCCGGCAGCGCTTCGGTTGTAATGATGAACGACCCGATGGGGATGAGCTTTCTCTGCAGCGCGGGCGTGGCGCGGCCGGTGTATCCGCTGGTGGCGACGAACACTTCGTGGGCCCACAGCGGGCCGCGGGAGGTCGCGAGTTGCCATCCTGTCTCGCCCTGGCGCGAATCTCGTTGCACCGATTGAACCCGAGTATGTTCGAAGACCTCAGCCCCGGCTTTCATCGCGGCGCGGGCAAGTCCAGCGACGTAGCGCGCAGGATTGCACCCGGCGCTGACTTCGTCGACCATGCCTCCGTAGTAAATAGACGACCCAATCTCCGCGTTCAAGTCCTGCTTCTCGACCACGCGCAGCGTGTGCTGGAACTCACGGGCAATCACCTCGGCCTGTCGCGCGTAGTCGTCGAAATGCTTCTGTTTGCACGCGACTTCGAGATGTCCGCAGCGGCAGAAGTCGCAGTCAATCCCTTCTTCGCGAACAATCTGCTCGACGCAGTCGATGCTGGCCAGCGAGGCGGCATACATGCGCTGGGTAAGTTCGCGCCCGTACCGGGAGATCAACTGGTTGACGCCCAGCTTCATGCCGGTCAGCACCATGCCTCCGTTACGCGAACTGGCGCCCCATCCGATGGTTTCGGACTCTAGAACCGCGACTTTCGCGCCCCGTTGGGCCAGGGTGCGGGCTGCGGACAGGCCGGTAAAACCGGCGCCGATTACAGCCACGTCGGCGGTCTCGGGCACCGGCTGAGCAGACTCGACAACGGGAAATTCGGCAGTCGTGAGCCAGTAGTTATGTTCTTGCAGGGCCATGGGATACGGTGTGCGACCGAGCATTTTAGCAGCGCTTGCTCCCACGGTACATGTACCGGTGGTTACCAGAATGGCGGCTTTTCGGCCCCTACAGTAATCTTGCCCCCGTTACCGGTTACCCCTAGTCTGAAGTAGCATGACCTTGCGCTGCCTCTTGTTTTCCTCGGACGAGGGAACGTCTGGGCCCATTCTTCAGGTGCTTACCGGCCTCGGAGTCGAGGGAGAGTTGTGCCGCGAATTAGCCGCCGCCGTCGAGAAGGTTTCCCAGGAGAGTTTTCAGGTCGTCATTATTGACTGGGATCAGCAGCCCGACTCGGCCCAGCTGCTGGCCAGGGCGCGCGAGCGCAAAGCCGCCGAACGACCGCTCACGCTGGCCATCGTAAGTGATGACATTAGCGTTCCGAAGGCGCTGCAGGCGGGCGCGAATTCGATCTTGCGCAAGCCGTTAGTGGGCAACCAAGTCCGCGACACGTTAACCACCGCGCGCGATCTGCTGCGTGCCAAGCAGGAATCGGCGCAAGCCGCGGCCGCAGGAGCCTCTGCCACAGGTGCGATCTCAAGCCTTCCGGCCAATCAGGAACCGGGCAGCGAAAAAACTCTCCGCGCAGGAGAGTTCCTGAACGCTGCACCATCGGCCCCAGGAGGACAGTTCGTCACCGAGTCGGAATCCCATGAGTTCAAGGTGTCATCGTCGGTCGAAAAGGACTTGGAACCGATGGCCGCTTCGGTCGAGGAAGTCGTCGCGCCTCCGCCACTTCCGCCCCCGGAAACGGGCGAGACCCGGGGGCTGGAATGGTACTTGAAAACTCGCGGGGGCACGGTGCCTCAGGCGTCAGGGCAATCGGCGGCGGCCGCGGCTCCGGCGCTCGCGAAACCTGAATTACTAGGCTTCGACCAGACGCCCGCGTACGCACCAGCGCCTGCCGCAAGTTCGTCGGATTCGTCCGCCGAGCCCGCTCCGGAAGCAACCTCGGATTCGACGGACAGTCAAGAACAGGATCAAGAGCAGAGTCACGAGCAGAGTCACGAGCAGAAGCACGAGCAGAGGCACGAGCAGAGAAAAGAAGCGGAGCTGTTCTCCTATATTACCGACGGCATCGAACCCGAGAAAACGCCGCGTGCGCCGCTCCGCCTGGGCAAAGGAGCAATCATAGCGGCACTGGCCGTGGCCAGTTGCGCGGTGGTGGCCGCTCCGCAAGCGCCGTGGCATGGGGGCATTCGGTCGGCGTGGGCACGGGGACGGCAGACCGTGCATGGCTGGCTGAATCCGCAGCTTGTGACCACTCCACAGGCGCCGATTGCGCATGAAGATTTTGGCCGGGCCGGCGATGAATATAAGCTGCCGGTCACCGAGAACATTCCCGATGCCACGACCGATCCTTCGCAAATCCACGTGATTCCGGTGGTCGATCCGACCGTCAAGAAGCTCAATAACATGGGCGAGAACGCCGAGCCTGCGCTGCAACAGCAGGGGGACGCTGCCGGTACCACGCCCGCCGATCCCGCGCCGGATCCGGGAGCAGCGACCACGGGCTCTCCATCTTCACCCACTCCTGAGACGGCACAACCAGCCGGGGGAACTTCCACGGCACCCGGTCCTGGCGCGGTTTCGACACCAGCGGTTACGACTCCGACCGGCACAAACCCGACTTCTTCGACTCCGGCTTCGGCGCCCGGTTCTACAGTTGCCCCGGGCACGACTGCACCGCATTCCGATATGCCTGTAGCGCCTCCCGCGGCCACTGTTTCTGCACCTGTTCAACCTCCGCCGCACACCGTTTCGGCTCCAACCAACGTTCCATCAAGCCTGAAGTCGCAGATGGCGTCAATGACACCCGATGCTGGTGGAAACAAGGCGCCCGAAGCTGCCATGCAGGCGATCGAGCCCGTCGTTATTGCGGAGGCCACGGAGCGAGCGCTGCTGACCGACCAGCCAGCCTTCGACTTTCCCGCGAACTCGACCGGACAACCGGCGACGGTGATCTTGCAAGTGTTGGTAGGCCGTGACGGCACGGTCCAAGACGCCAAGTTCATGCAGGGGTCGCTGGCCTTTGCCCGTGTCGCCATCGATGGCGTGAAGCGCTGGAAATTCAAGCCCTACATCATGAACGGGCGGCCAGTTTCAGTCCAGACGCCCATGACGATCAGCTTTGCCCCAAAGCAGTGAAGTAAGTGGTTTGTTTTGTTGCGGGCGGCCAGAGAAACGGCTGCGGTTCCAGACAGCCCCGAACCGAGTCCCACGACCGATCGATAACAGATCCCGGTTTCGTTCGTCTGTTGATAAGGGCCCGTTCCCAGCCGCGTTACCGTCAGGTATCAAATCGAGCAGCCAGGGCATCGAAATCCGCATCTAGAGAGATATAATTGGCAAAGTTTCACGAGGAAGCCGGAAGCCGTTCCTTCTGAGAACACGCCTTCCAGAAGAAGACCAAAACTGATGTCCATGAAAACCAAAGCAGCGATTCTCGTCACCTCCTTCGCCGTACTCATGTTCGTTGTAGTGGGTTCGCTCGGAGGCGTGCACGCCTCCTCCAACGACGGCTCTTACCGCCAACTGCAGGTTTACAGTGAAGTGCTGTCGCGCGTACGCACGGAGTACGTGGAAGAGCCGAACATCCCGAAAGTGACCGACGGCGCGCTGCACGGATTGCTGGAGTCGCTCGACTCCAATTCCGCCTACATGTCGTCCGACGCCTACAAGGCGTTCAAGACTCACAAGACAGAATCGAAGGGCGGCATCGGTGCAGTTGTTTCGAAGCGCTTTGGCTACGCGGCAGTGGTCGCCGTGTTGCCGGGCTCTCCCGCGGAGAAAGCCGGCATTGAACAGACCGACATTTTCGAATCGATCGAAGGGCAAAGCACGCGGGAAATGTCGTTGCCCGAGATCCGGAACCTGATCGCCGGCGCTCCGGGATCCACGCTGAACGTTGCGGTGGTGCGGGCGCGCAAGGCAGAGCCGCAGAAGATTTCGATTACCCGCGACATTGTGATCATCCCTCCGGTGGCCGATAAGATGATGGACGATGGCATCGGCTACGTGAAGGTCGAAACCCTGACCAAGGGCAAGGCGCAGGAGATTGCGGCGAAGGTGAAGTCGCTCGAGAAGGCAGGCGCGAAGAAGATTCTGCTCGACGTTCGCAATTGCGCCGAAGGCGACGAGACCGAAGGCATTGCGGCGGCCAACCTGTTCCTGAATCACGGAACGATAACGTATTTGCAGGGCCAGAAATTTCCTCGTGAGGCGTTCAACGCCGATGCTTCCAAGGCGATCACGGCTCTTCCGGTCGCTGTGCTGGTAAATCGGGGAACCTCGGGCGCGGCCGAGATTGTTGCCGCCGCGATTCTGGAGAACGCGCGCGGCGACGTTGTGGGCGACAAAACTTTCGGCGACGGTTCGGTGCAGAAAACGTTTGACCTGCCCGATGGCGGAGCGTTGATCCTCTCATACGCGAAATATTACTCGCCCAGCGGGAAGGCGATTCAAGACACGGCAATTACGCCCAACGTGCTAGTGGCGGATGCCGCTGACGATTCCGTGGGACCGGACGATGAAGACGGCACCGCAACTCCTGATCAGGAGGCCAAGCCGAAGGCCACGGTGGATGATCAGCTGAACAAGGCCGTGGAAGTGCTGAAGAGCCGGAGTTCCTAGTATCTCGTCATTCCGAGTGCAGCCGGAGCGATAGCGACGGCAACCGAAGAATCTGCTTCTTGCTCCGAATGAAATCCCGTCGCGCGCCTCACGGGTGCGCGATTTTTTTTTGATGCTATTCGCACAACGAAGATAACCACGCGAAATGCTATCCTGACCTCGACTCGCGGTCTCAACTTTGATGAAGTCGCTCTACGAAAATCTTCCCGAAGTCGAAATCGGCGGACGCCGTCTAGTCGGTCGCGTTCTGTTCGGCCTGCTCGTCCTCGTTGCGGTGCTCGTCGGGGCGACCACCGGTCTGTTGCTGGTATATGCGAC